>OLLF01000094.1_pt1 | contig 34790 bp, 40 predicted proteins | sample 1604471 | NCBI WGS metagenome assembly OLLF01 (sample SAMEA104055714, study PRJEB20765) | soil metagenome | isolation source: soil
CCTGATGCGCCAGGGCCTGGCGGCCGACCGGGACTCCGCCGCGCTGTTCGCCAGGGCGCTGACCGCCGCGAAGGCCTGCGTCGAGCAAGGCGGCGGCGCCGACGGGCTCATCATCCGCGCCGAGGCGCAGCATGCCCTCGGCCATGGCGACGCCGCGGTGGCGGACCTGAGCGACGCGCTGAAGCTGGCGCCGTTCTCCGGCATCGCGCGCTTCGACCGCGGCCTGATCTATCTGCAGACGCGGAAATATGACGGCGCCGTCGACGATTTCACCGCCGCCATCGAAGTCAATCCGGCCGATTTCGACGCCCTGTACGAGCGCGGCTGGACCTATGAGATGATGGCCAGGCACCAGGCGGCGATCGGCGACCTCAGCGCCGTGATCGGCAAATATCCCGAGTTCGAGCCCGCCTACCGGCTGCGCGGCCTCGCCTATGCCGGCATCGCCGATTTCGACAAGGCCGTGGCGGACGACGACAAAGCCGTGGCGCTGGCGCCCGAAGACGACGACGCGTTCTTCAATCGCGGCCTGGCGCATGCCGGCGGCGGCGACCACAAGGCCGCCATCGCCGATTTCGATCTGGTGCTGTCGCGCAATCCCGCCGACGCGGGGACGCTGTACCAGCGCGGCCGCAGCCGCTCGGCGCTCGGCGACTTCGCCGGCGCCATCGCCGACTTCACGGCCAGCCTTGCCGGCCAGTCGGACGGCGGCATCTACAACGATCGCGGCGTGGCGCGGGACCGCAGCGGCGATACCGCGGGCGCGCTGGCCGACTATGCGAAGGCGGCGGCGCTCGATCCCGCCGACCGGACCGCGCTGCGCAACCATGCGCTGCTGTCCTTCATGCTTGGGCATTATGCCGACGCGGCGGCCGACAGCGACCGATTGCTCGGCGCCGATCCCAACGACACGTCGGGGCTGTTCACGCGCGGCCAGGCGCGTGCCGGCCTCTCCGACTGCGCCGGGGCGGAGACGGACTTCACGGCCTTGATCGCGCTGCGGCCCGATTTCGCGCCGGCCTATCGCGACCGCGGATTCTGCTACCGGGAGTCGCGCGACTGGGATCGCGCCCTCGCCGATTTCAGCAAGGCGCTCTCGCTCGACAGCGACAAGGGCTACGACTATTTCGCGCGCGGCCAGACCTACGCCATGAAGCGCGACAACGCGCCGGCGCTTGCCGATCTCGACCAGGCCGTGGCGCTGTCGCCCGGCATCGGCCGCTATTGGACGGAGCACGGCGTGCTGAAAGACCGCATGGGAGACAAGGCGGGTGCGCTGGCGGATTTCGACCGCGCCATCGGCGCGCTGACCGCGCAGATCGCGCTGGCGCCGAAGGACGACCTGCTCTACATGCACCGCGGCTTCGCCAACATGAACCGCGGCAATCTGGACGCGGCGGTCGCCGACGAGACCACCGCCATCGCGCTGCGCGCCGACAACACCACGGCCTATTTCGACCGGGCGCGGGCCTATCTGCGCCAGAAGAACTATCGCGCCGGGATCGCCGATCTCACGACCGCGATCGGGCAAAGCCCCAACACGGCGGGCTACTATTCCCAGCGCGCCGCGGCGCAGATCCGGCTCGGCAAAGCCGAGGCGGCCGTCTCCGACTATGATCGCGCCATAGCCCTGTCGCCGGGTGACGCCGAGGCGTTGAACAATGCCTGCTGGGCCCGCGGCCTCGCCAATCGCGACCTCACGGCGGCGCTCGACCTCTGCCGCAAATCGCTCGAGATCAGGCCCGAAGCCGGCGCCACCTTCGACACGCTGGGCCTGGTCCAGTTCCGCGTGGGCGATTTCGCGGCCGCGCTGGCGAGCTATGATCGGGCCGTCGCGTTGCAACCCATCACCGCCGCGTCGCTCTACATGCGCGGAATCGTGAAACTGCGGCTTGGCCGGGCGAGCGAAGGCGCGGCCGATATCGCGGCGGCGCAGCGGGCCGATCCGGCGGTTTCGGACACCTACAAGGCCTATGGCGTCACGCCCTGACCGCGCCGTCCGGCGCTAAAAACAGAGCCTCCGGGCCGCATTATTCGTTCGCCCTTTGCCCCGCATTTGCTATAGTGGGAAACCTGAGTCTTGGCCGTCTAGAAGCTCAAGGAAATCAATGGGTTAAAAGCGCGCCGGAGCGCGCCGGACCTGGGGTTTTCAAGCGGCCCAAACCAAGCTTGCGAGAACGATGAAAATCAACGTCGAACGGGGCGCTTTCTTGAAGGCGCTGAGCCACGTCCAGAGTGTCGTCGAACGCCGCAACACCATCCCGATCCTGTCCAACGTCCTGATCGAAGCCGGCAAGGGCACGCTCAAGCTCACCGCCACCGACCTCGACATCGAGATCGTCGAGTCCATTCCCGCCGACGTGCTGCGCAACGGCTCGGCCACCGCGCCGGCGCACATGCTGTACGACATCGTGCGCAAGCTGCCCGACGGGGCGCAGGTCCAGGCCGAGCTCCTGACCAGCGAAGGCGGCCGGCTGGCCGTGTCGGCCGGCACGGTGCGCTTCGAGCTCGCCTGCCTGCCCAAGGAAGACTTCCCGCAGATGACGGCGGGCGCCCTGCCCCACCGCTTCCGCCTCGCCGCCGACGACATGAAGCGCCTGATCGACAAGACGCGCTTCGCCATGGCGACGGACGAGACGCGGTTCTACCTCATGGGCATCCACATGCACGCGGCCAAGGACGGCAAGACCAAGGTGCTGCGCGCCGTGGCGACCGACGGCCACCGCCTGGCGCGCTTCGAGCTCGACCTGCCCGAAGGCGCCGGCGACATGCCGGGCATCATCGTGCCGCGCAAGACGGTGACGGAATTGCGCCGCCTGCTCGACGACGCCGACGGCGCGCTCGAAATCTCGCTGTCGGACACCAAGATCCAGTTCAATTTCGGCGGCGTGGAGCTGACCTCCAAGCTGATCGACGGGACGTTCCCGGACTATCAGCGCGTCATCCCGAGCGGCAACGACAAATCGCTGGCGCTGGAGTCGAAGGAATTCTCGCATTCCGTCGACCGCGTCTCGACCATCTCGGCCGACAAGACGCGCGCCGTGAAGCTGGCCGTGGCCAAGGACAAGGTGACGCTGTCGGTGGTCAATCCGGAGAGCGGCACGGCGACCGAGGAACTGGGCGCGACCTACAGCGCCGCGGGCATGGAGATCGGCTTTAACGCCAAATACCTGCTCGACATCACCAGCCAGATCGAAGGCAAGGAAATCCGTTTCCTGCTCTCCGATGCCGGCTCGCCCACCATCATCGAGGACGCCGACGACGCGCGGTCGCTCTACGTCCTCATGCCCATGCGGGTCTGATATTGACCGGCGCGACGACACAGCGCCCCGATGGCGCGGCGTCCGCCTTTGAGGCGCGCGCGCGGCTGGCCGTGACGCGCCTGACGTTGCGCAATTTCCGCTCCTATGCCGAGGCCGACCTTACGGTCAGCGGCGCGCCGGTGGTGCTGGCGGGGCCGAACGGGGCGGGCAAGACCAATTTGCTCGATGCGATCTCGCTACTGTCGCCGGGACGCGGCTTGCGCGGCGCCAGGCTCGGCGAACATGTGCGGCGGGGGCCGAGCGCGGCACCCAGCGACGCGCTGTGGGCCGTGGCGGCCAATGTTTCACGGGGCGGCGAAAGCTATGACGTCGGCACCGGACTGACGCTGGGGCCGGGCGGCGGCGAGCGGCGGGCGGTACGCCTCAACGGCGCACCGGCGCAGAGCTCCGCCGACCTCGGCGAACTGGTGCAGATGCTGTGGCTGACGCCGGCGATGGACCGGCTGTTCATCGAGGGCGCCAGCGGCCGGCGCAAATTCCTCGACCGGCTGGTGCTGGGCTTCGACGCGGGACACGCGCGCACGACGACACGCTACGAGACCGCGATGCGTGAGCGGGCACGGCTCTTGAAGCTCGGCCCACGCGATCCGGCCTGGCTCGACGGCCTGGAGGCCGAGATGGTCGAGGCCGGCGTGGCGATAGCGACGAGCCGGGCGCAGACGGTGGAGCGGCTCAATCGCGCGCTTGCGGCTCGCGGAGAAGCGGGAGCTTTCCCGGCGGCGCAACTGGCGCTGGACGGCGAGACCGACGCGCTGCTCGCCGAACTCGGCGACGGCCTGGCGCAGGCGCTGCGCGAGAAGCTGGCGCGGGCGCGCATTCGCGACGCGGAAGCCGGGCGCACCACGGTCGGTCCGCATCTGACCGATCTCGCCGTGCGCCACACGCACAAGCGCGCCGACGCGCGCGAGTGCTCGACCGGCGAGCAGAAGGCGCTGCTGATCTCCATCGTGCTGGCGGATGCCTGGGAGCTCTCGCAGGCGCGCGACGGCCATGCGCCGCTGCTGCTGCTGGACGAAATCGCCGCCCATCTGGACGCGCGCCGCCGCGCGGCGCTGTTCGAGGAAATCTTCGCGCTGGGCGCGCAGGCCTGGATGACGGGCACCGACCTGTCGCTGTTCGAGACGGTCTCGGGCCGCGCCGAAATCTTTCATGTCGCGGACGGCCGCTTCGTCCGCCAGGAGTAACGCTTTGCTGTCCACACATTCCCTTCTGATCTATTGCGGCGTCTATGCGCTCGCCATCGCCATGCCGGGACCCGGCATCGTCTCCATCGTGGCGCGCGCGCTGGCCAGCGGCTTCCGCGCCACCATCCCGGCGACGCTCGGCACCCTGCTGGGCGATCTGGTGATCATGACGCTGTCGGTGCTCGGCCTGGCGCTGATCGCGCAGGCGCTGGGCAGCCTCTTCCTGTTCGTCAAGCTGGCCGGCGCGTTCTACCTGATCTATCTCGGCTACAAATATTGGACGGCGCCGGTCGCGGACGCCGCCGGCGTGCAGGACGGCACCTCGAACGGATTCCTGGCGCAGTTCGCGCTGACGCTGGGCAATCCCAAGGCGATCACCTTCTTCGTCGCGCTGCTGCCGACGGTGGTCAATCTGAAGGCGCTGACGCTGACGGGCTATCTGGAGCTGTGCGCCTGCACAACGGTGCTGATCCCCGCGATCATGCTGACCTATGCGGCGCTGGCGGCGCGGGTGCGCGGGCTGTTCGCCAGCGCGGGCGCGCGGCGGCGCATGAACAAGGGCGCGGCGGTGGTCATGATCGGCGCCGGCGTCGGCGTGGCGGTGAGCTGATGTCTGACGATCCCAACAAAGTGACCGAGGAATACGGCGCCGACAGCATCAAGGTGCTGAAGGGCCTGGACGCGGTGCGCAAGCGGCCGGGCATGTATATCGGCGACACCGATGACGGCTCGGGCCTGCACCACATGGTGTACGAGGTCGTCGACAACGCCATCGACGAAGTGCTGGCGGGACATGCGACGCGCGTGGACGTGACGCTGAACGCCGACGGCTCGTGCACCGTGCGCGACGACGGCCGCGGCGTCCCGACCGGCATCCACGAGGGCGAAGGCGTCAGCGCCGCCGAGGTCATCATGACCCAGCTGCATGCCGGCGGTAAGTTCGAGCAGAACGCCTACAAGGTCTCGGGCGGCCTGCACGGCGTCGGCGTCTCGGTGGTCAACGCGCTCAGCGAGTCCCTCGACCTGCGCATCTGGCGCGACGGCAAGGAGCATTACATGCAGTTCCGCCACGGCGAGCCCGTGGCGCCGCTGAAGATCGTGGCGGACGCGCCGGGCCGCAAGGGCACCGAGGTGACGTTCCTGCCCTCGCCGCTCACCTTTACCAAGACCGCGTTCGATTTCGCGACGCTGGAGCACCGGCTGCGCGAGCTCGCCTTCCTCAACTCCGGCGTCACCATCCACATGGCCGACCGGCGCGGCGTCGAGCCCAAGGAAACCACGCTGCACTATGAGGGTGGCCTGAAGGCCTTCGTGCAGTATCTCGACCGCGCCAAGTCGTCGCTGATCTCCGCGCCGATCATGATCGCGTCCGCCAAGGACGGCATGACGGTCGAGGTCGCGCTGACCTGGAACGACAGCTACCACGAGAGCATGCTGTGCTTCACCAACAACATCCCGCAGAAGGACGGCGGCACGCATCTGGCCGGCTTCCGCGCGGCGCTGACGCGGGTGGTGACGAAATACGCCGACGACATGACCTCGGCCAAGAAGGACAAGGTGCCGCTGACCGGCGACGATTGCCGCGAAGGGCTGACCTGCGTCTTGTCGGTGAAGGTGCCCGATCCGAAATTCTCGTCGCAGACCAAGGAGAAGCTGGTCTCGTCGGAAGTGCGGCCCGTGGTCGAGAGCGTGGTCATCGACCAGCTCGGCCGCTGGCTGGAGGAGCATCCGACCGAAGCCAAGGCGATGGTCGGCAAGGTGATGGAAGCGGCGCTGGCCCGCGAGGCGGCGCGCAAGGCGCGCGAGCTGACGCGGCGCAAGGGCGTGCTTGACGGCGCCTCCCTGCCCGGCAAGCTCGCCGACTGCCAGGAGCGCGATCCCGCCAAGTGCGAGATATTCATCGTCGAGGGCGACAGCGCCGGCGGCAGCGCCAAGCAGGCGCGCAACCGCGAGAACCAGGCCGTGCTGCCGCTGCGCGGCAAGATACTGAACATCGAGCGGGTGCGCTTCGACCGCATGCTGACCAGCGAGAGCATCGTGTCGCTGATCACGGCGCTCGGCACCGGCATCGGGCGCGAGGAGTTCAACGCCGACAAGCTGCGCTATCACAAGATCATCCTGATGACCGACGCCGACGTCGACGGCTCGCATATCCGCACCCTGCTGCTGACGTTCCTCTATCGCCAGATGCCGGAGCTGATCGACCGCGGCCACGTCTACATCGCCCAGCCGCCGCTCTACAAAGCCTCGCGCGGCAAGTCGGAACGCTATCTGAAGAACCAGGAGGAGTACGACGAATATCTCGTCTCCGAAGGGTCGGACGGCGCGACCTTCACCTCGCATTCGGGCGAAGTGCTGGCCGGCGCCGATTTCGACGCGCTGGTCGCCAGAGCGCGCACCGCCGTGGCGGCGCTGACCGGCTTTCCCGTCCACTATCCGCGCTTCGTGCTGGAGCAGGCGGCGATCGCCGGCGCGCTCAATCCGGAGATCCTGGCCGACGCGGCCAAGGCGGCGGAGGCCGCGAAATACATCGCGACGCGTCTCGACCATCTGTCCGAGGAGTTCGAGCGCGGCTGGCACGGCGAGCCGACGCCGGACGGCGGCCTCAAATTCTGGCGCGAGGTGCGCGGCGTGCGCGAGGCCGTGGCGATCGACGGCGCCCTGATCGACAGCGCCGACGCGCGCAAGCTGGACCGCATGGCGGCGGATTTGCAACTCGCCTATCTCAAGGTCGGGCAACTGCGCCGCAAGGACGACGTGGTCGAGGTGCATGCGCCGACGCAGCTCCTGAACACGGTGCTGGAATGGGGCAAGAAGGGCATCTCGCTGCAGCGCTACAAGGGCCTGGGCGAGATGAACCCGCAGCAGCTGTGGGAGACCACGCTGGACGAGAACGCCCGCACCCTGTTGCGCGTCAAGGTCGAGCATGTCGACGAGGCCGACGACCTCTTCACCAAGCTGATGGGCGAGGTCGTGGAGCCGCGCCGCGAATTCATCCAGGACCATGCGCTGAACGCGACGCTGGATGTGTGATGAGCGCGAGCAATCCGTCATCAGCCAGTGGTGACGTGATTGCAGAGCTTCTTCGGCGGGGCCGTCAACTCCTTGATGCGCCGCGTTCCGCTATAGATTTTCAAACAGGCATTTCTGAAGCAGAGATGTTGCTGAACAATATCGAGCAATATCCTCACCTCTTTGTGTTTGGCTGCGTCATGGATCGCCAAATCAAGTTTGGCCGAGCTTGGGCCATACCATATCGAATCGGCCTCGACGCTGGCGGGTTCGAGTTCGAGAAATTCCGCGGTCTTCAAGCGGGGACATTGGAACGCTTGTTTATCAAGAAACAGCTTCACCGATTTAACAAAACCACGGCCAAAGCATTTTTTGAAGCCACCGAGAAAATTCATCGCGACTATAATGGTGACGCCTCCCAGATATGGGCCGAAAACCCTTCAAGCGCACTCGTCGTACGGCGGTTTCTTGAATTCTCAGGAGTTGGCATCAAGATTGCCACGATGGCCGCAAACATCCTTGTCAGGGAATTCAAAAAGCCAATGCGCGATTTAGGCGCGATTGACATTTCTCCTGATAGCCGCGTCACGCGTTTCTTTAAAGAGAGAGGGCTTTTGCGGGAGAATGCCTCTCCGGCGGAATTGATATATTTGGCACGAGAGCTTTCGCCTGACTTTCCCGGCCTCCTCGACTATGCTGCGTTTACAGACGGAGATCATAAAAAATCGATCGCCGACAAAGTGCCCAAGCGGTGACGACCCGGGCAGGAGTAAATAATGCGTCCTAGGGCGATAGCGGAGATCGCAGAACGTGCGAGTGAAGGCCATGGCGCCTTCGATCGCGCGGTGCGGGAGTTCCTCGACAGCTGGCAATTGATGTCCGCGGACGAGCGCGGCGGCGCGTTGGCGCGCGAGCCTGCGCCCGTGGGCCGCGTGCACGACGCCTATCTTGCGGCACTCGCGGAGCATCTGGCGCTGTCGGATCGGATCGCCGTCCCCGATTGGACGGAGCGCGCCGCCCGTTTCCTGGGCGAGCCGTTTTTCGCCGGCGGCCTGGAATCCCTGAAGGCGACGCTGCTGGTGGAGAGCCCGCTCGCATTCCGCCGGCGGCTGATCTTCATCAGCGCCGATGCGCTGTCGCGGCCGGCGCGCGCCCGGAGCGAAGCATGACCTTCATCGATACCGCCACGCTGAAGGTGGTCGAGCGCCGCCCCGGCTGGCGGGGGCGGTTCTTCGATTCCGGGGCGATGACGTTCGGGCATTACGCGTTCGATGCCGGCGCCGACATCCACGCGCATAGCCATGAGCAGGAAGAGGTCTGGCATGTGCTGGAAGGCGAACTCGAGATCACCATCGGCGGCGAAACGGTCGTCGCGGGGCCAGGCTTCGTCGGCGTGGTGCCGCCGAACGTGACGCATGCGGTCGTGGCGCGCACCAGCGGCAGGGCGACCGTGGTCGATACGCCGAAGCGCGCGATACCGGGCGTTTAGGCCGCTGCTATTTCAGCGCGGCGGGCGGAAGCGCGATGCGGATCAGTTTCCAGCTGAACAGGCCGCGACGCTCCAGGACGAAGTTCAGGGACTGACCGGGTTCGGCATCGTTGCTGACGACCGCCTGGAAGCGGTCGAGCGAAACATAGCCGTACTGGGTGCTGACATGCCCGCGCTCGCCGCCCGACGGCCGCTCGCTCTGCCTGGGCGTGCGGGCCTTCGCCACCATCAAGGCGAGGCCCTGGGGCGTGATGTAGGAATCGATCAGGCGGCCAATCACCGCCGGCACCAGAAGCAATCCGACCGCGGCGAAGGGATTGTCCTTCATGCCCGGGTCGCTCTGCATCTTTGCCATGAAGGCGGCGTTCAACTGCGCCTTGAAATCTTCGCGGACGGCGGGAAAGTCGACCGTCGCTTCCAGGCCGTCGCGATCGCCCGCCGCGGCGGCGCGCTGCAATTGGTGAAACACGAAATAGGGCGAGGCGATATATCCCGCGATGGCGGCGACGATGCAGAGCCCAAGAACGGCAAATAGAAATTTCTTCATGCAGGCCTCGGCCAAAGGCGCCACGTTAGGCCATATCCAGCGCCGCGGCGAATGCCGCGCCGGACAGACGGATCAGGCCGTCGCCGCGACCAGCCAGCAGGCGATGGCGGGCTTGATGACGCCGTCCTTGCGGATGCTTTCCAGCGCGTCTTTCACCGCGGCGCGGACGCGGGCTCGAACGGCCTCGTCCTCGACCTCGCCGAGGGCGCGCGAGAGCGGGCCGAGATTGGTCATCTGGAAGGCGGCCTCGTCGGACGAGGCGCCGAGATTCATGACACCATCGAGCTTCTTGATCTGCACGTCGCGGAATCCCGCCGTCGACAAAATTTTCTCGACACGCACGGGATCGGCGAAGGCGAAGGGGCCGGGCGCCAGGGGGTCGGGCGGCGGCGCCGCGGGCAGGAAGGGACGCGCAGCCATCGCCGGGACGGTCACCCACGCGTTTTCCATCGCCGGGCGCCAGCAGACGAAGGCGAGACGGCCGCCTTGCTTCAGGCCCTTGCGGATGTTCGCGAAGGCGGACGGCGGATCGTCGAAGAACATCACGCCGAAACGCGAGACGACGAGATCGAATTCGCCGCGGAACGCATGGAAAGCGGCGTCGGCCTCGACGAAGGTCTCGTTGGCGCCGGCTTGTGCGCGGGCGTTGACCAGCAGCGGCGCGGAGATGTCGACGCCGGTGACGTGTCCCGTGGGGCCGACGGCGGCGGCGAGCAGATGGCTCGTCTGGCCGGCGCCGCAGCCGATGTCGAGCACGCGCTCGCCCGGCCTGGCGGCGGCGAAGGGCAGGAGCGCCGCCGTCACGTCGGCGAGATTGCGGTCCATGTCGCTCTGGTAGGCGGCCCATTTCTGGCCGCCGGGGCCGTTCCAGAACTTGATCTGGTCGGCGTTCGCAGGCTCCGTCATGGCGCGATCCTTTTGTAGAACAACGTGGTGTCGCAGAAGCGGCCGTCGGGCCACAAGGCATAATCGGGAATGACGCCCACGCGCTGCCAGCCGAGCCGCGTGTAGAGCCGGTCGCCGGCGCTTTCCGTCACCGTGTCGAGCACCAAAAGGCTGCGGCCCTGGTGGCGGGCGAAGGCCTCGATGTCGCGCATCAGCCGCTCGCCGACCCCGGCGTTGCGCGCCGCGCGGTGTACCAGGAGCTTCTTGATGTCGGCGCGATGCGGCTGGTTCGGCATGGTGTCGAGACCGAGCTGGACGGTGCCGACGATGTGCTTGCCCCGGCGCGCCGCGAGCAGGACGATCGAGCCTTGCGCCACCGCCTCGAACACGCCGCGGAAATACTGTGCACTTTCCGCGATGCCGAAGCCGTCCATGAAGCCGACCGACGCGCCGCCGGCGACGCAATCGGCGAGCACCGCCGCGAGATCGGGGATCGCGGCGCGGATGGATTGCGGGTCCGCGTGGAGCCGTTCGACTGAGATCGGTGGCGGGCTCGTCATTCCGCCGCGACGTGAAGCGCGATTCCGGCATGCGCCTGAAGCGCGCCGATGACGGCGAACAGATTGCTCATCTGCGGATTTCCCGACGGTCCCAGCATGCGCATGAGACTCTTTATGGGGAGCCTCGTCTTCTTGGCGAGTTTCTCGAAGCCAAGCGTACCATTGACGTAGTTACGCAACATAATCTTGCTCACGCCGAGTTCGCCAGCGATCAGCGCATCGATCGCTTCGCAAAGAATGCCCGTCGCGAATTCAGGCTCGCGCTTCATGCGAGTCAATACGATATCCACATACGGAAGAGAGAGAATGCGGCCGTCCTTACCGTACTCCGCGCCGATAATAGGCCCATCGCTCTTTTGCCGCGGCGATGTCTTGCGCTTGCTTCTTTTTCGTGCCGCCACCGAGGAGGACGACGATCGCGCTTCCTTGGTTCCCGAAATAGACACGGTATCCAGGCCCGAAGTCGATCTTAAGTTCATGAACGCCCTCACCAACCGATTTTGCGCTGGATGTATTTCCATCCATCAATCGCGACAATGCGCGGTCTACACGACGCGATGCTTCCCGCTCCAGATGATCGACCCAGCGCCGGAACGGTTCCTTGCCTTGCTGATCGACGAAGTAGCGGATTTCGATCATTGATTGGTACCATATACGTTACCAACGGGCAAGCCTAGTTCTTCTCCGTCTTCCTCTTGCGCATCGCCAGGGTCCGCAGGCGCAGGGCGTTGAGTTTGATGAAGCCTTGCGCGTCCTTCTGGTCGTAGGCGCCCTGGTCGTCCTCGAACGTCACCAGGTCCTGGCTGTAGAGCGAGTACGGCGAGGAACGGCCGATGACGCTGACATTGCCCTTGTAGAGCTTGAGCCGCACGGTGCCGGCGACGAATTCCTGGCTCTTGTCGATCAGCGCCTGCAGCATCTCGCGCTCGGGCGTGAACCAGAAGCCGTTGTAGATCATCTCGGCATAGCGCGGCATCAAATCGTCCTTCAGATGCGCGGCGCCGCGGTCGAGCGTGATCGATTCCATGGCGCGGTGCGCGGCCAAGAGGATCGTGCCGCCCGGCGTCTCGTAGATGCCGCGCGACTTCATGCCGACGAAGCGGTTCTCGACCAGGTCGAGCCGGCCGATGCCGTTGGCCTTGCCGAGCTCGTTGAGCTTCGCCAGCAGCGTCGCGGGCGACAGCGCCGCGCCGTCGATGGAGACCGCGTCGCCTTTCTCGAAGCCGACCTCGACGATCATCGCCTTGTCCGGCGCCTCCTCGGGCGCGATGGTGCGCTGGTAGACGATGCTGTCGGCTTCGACGGACGGGTCTTCCAGCACTTTGCCCTCGGACGAGGAGTGCAACAGGTTGGCGTCGACCGAGAACGGTGCCTCGCCGCGCTTGTCCTTGGCGATGGGAATCTGGTGGGTCTCGGCGAATTCCAAAAGCTTCGTGCGGCTGGTCAGGTCCCATTCGCGCCACGGCGCGATGATCTTGATGTCGGGCTCGAGCGCGTAATAGCTGAGCTCGTAACGCACCTGGTCGTTGCCCTTGCCGGTGGAGCCGTGGCTGACGGCGTCGGCGCCGACCTTGCGCGCGATCTCGATCTGTTTCTTGGCGATCAGCGGGCGGGCGATCGAGGTGCCGAGCAGGTAGACGCCCTCATACAGCGCATTGGCGCGGAACATCGGGAAGACGTAGTCGCGGACGAATTCCTCGCGCACGTCCTCGATGTAGATGTTCTCCGGCTTGATGCCGAGGAGCTCGGCCTTGGCGCGGGCCGGCGCCAGTTCCTCCCCCTGCCCCAGGTCGGCGGTGAAGGTGACGACTTCGGCGCCATAGGCGGTCTGCAGCCACTTCAGGATCACCGATGTGTCGAGGCCGCCCGAATAGGCCAGCACGACTTTCTTCACGCTCTTCGCAGCCACGATCTATCCCACACTTCCAAGGCCGGATTTGCGGCCAAGTCCTTTGGTTGAAACGGTTTATTCGTTTTCGAGGTCTGCGCACCCCCCCTCCCCCCTCGGCACAAATCGGCCGGGCGCGGCGGCGGCAAACCTCGCTATCCGGTTAGATAACCGCAAGGCAAGAGCGTCAAGCGCGGGCGCGCCGGCTCACCAGCGGATGGCGCTCACGATATTGGAGAAATCGTCGCTCCAGGGCGTGCCGCCCTGCGCGGGGTGCAGGACCTGCCAGCGCTTTTCGGGGGCCGCGAAGGCGAGGTCCGCATCGGTGGCGGCAATGGCCATCCATTCGGAGGCCGAGGCGCCTTGCGCGATCTCGTCGGGCGAAGGCTGGAACAACTCGTGGCGGCCGGCGGCGCCGACGCTGGTCACCAGCGTGGTCAGCACCGGCGCGAGGTCGAGATATTCGTTGCTGATGTTGAACAGGATGATGCCGCGCGGCTTCAGCTTTTGAAGGTAGAGCACCAGCGCCTCCTTCGTCAGCAGGTGCATCGGGATCGAGTCCGAACTGAAGGCATCGATGACGATCAGGTCGTAGCTCTTGTCCGGCATCGCCTTCAGCGACAGGCGGCCGTCGCCGAGCACGACCCTGACGCCCTCGCCGCAATCGCCGAGGTAATGGAAATAGCGCGGGTCGCGGGCGATGCGCTCCACCGCGCCGTCGATCTCGAAGAAGGTCCAGGTCTCGCCGGGTTTGCGATAGCAGGCGAGCGCGCCGGTGCCGAGACCGACGGCGGCGACGTTGGGCCGAAGCCCCGCCAACGCCAGCAACTGGCCGACCGGGCCGGAGCGGGCGTAGTAGGCCAGCGGCTCGCGGCGACGCGCCGGATCGGTGAACTCCGTGCCGTGCATGGTGGTGCCGTGGATGAGGACGGTCTTGGCGCCGTCCGCGATGCGCTTGACGCGGTTGATGCCGAAGAAGTTGCGCTCGGTATGCAGGACGTCGATCGAGCCCTGCACCAGCAAGGCGCTGCCGATCATCGCGGCGACGCCGAAGGCGAAGCGGAAAGGCCGCGCGGTGAAGGCATAGAGCGCCACGGCGCACGGCACGAGGACGGCGACGCGGCCGATCAGGCCTAGCGGACTGGAATCGACGGCGCTGTAGGCGACGCCCGCGACTACCACCGCAAGAAGCCCCGGATAGACAGCGTCGCGGGCGTTGAGGCCCTTCGGCTCGCCGGCGGCGAAGACGCGCAGGGCGCAGGCGGCGACGAGGGCGAGATAGTACTCGTAGTCGGTCGCGAAGATCAGCGGCGCGACGAGCGCGTTGAAGATGCCGCCCAGCGCGCCGCCGATGGACATGCAGAAATAGAACTCGGTGAGGCCCGCGACGCCCGGGCGGCGGCGGGCAAGCTCGGTGTGGCAGACCACGGCGGTGACGAAGAAGGTCAAGAGGTGCACGCCAGCGACCAGCAGCACCGAGCCGCCGCGCTCGAACAGCAGGACCAGCGTCACCATCGTGGCGACGATGAGGATGCCGATGGCCTGCGCCTTCAGCGCCCATTGCGGCTTGAGCAGCGTGCGCCGCGCGAAGGCGACGACGAAGGACAGCAGATAGAGCGCCAGCGGCACGACCCAGAGCAGCGGCGCCGAGGCGATGTCCGTCGTGATGTAGGTCGTGACGCCGAGCAGCAGGCTGGACGGCACGAAAGCGAGCGCGATCCAGGTCAGGCGCTGCCGCCAGGGATTCGCGGGCGATGCGGCGAGCATTTCGATCGCGGGCGCGGCGGGCGCCTTCAGGCGCGACAGGAATACCCCGGCTGCGATCAGGAGCAATAGCAGAGCGCCATAACCGAACATCCAGGCGCGCGCCTGCCCGGCCAGCGTCAACGCGGGCTCGAGCAGGATGGGAAAGGCGAGCAGCGCCAGCAGGCTGCCGCAATTGCTGGCGGCGTAGAGGAAATAGGGATCGGCGCTGAGGCGATGGCCGCTGCGCGCGAACCACGCCTGCACCAGCGGCGCCGAGGCCGACAGCGCGAAGAACGGCCAGCCGACACTCAGCGCCAGGAGACCGACCAGCCACGGAATCGGCGACGCGTCCGCCGGCGGGACCAGTCCGCGCGCCACCGCGAAGGGCAGGAACAGAAGGCCACCGGCTACGACGACGCCGTGGACGGCGAGCTGCCAGCGCAGGGACGCGATCCGGTGGGTCAACAGATGCGCATAGCCGTAGCCGGCCAGCAGCACGAGCTGGAAGAACATCATCGCCGTGTTCCACACCGACGGCGAGCCGCCGAGCAGCGGCAGCACCATCTTGGAGAACAGCGGCTGGATCCAGAACAGCAGGAACGCGCTGAGGAAAATCGCCGCCGCGAAAATGCCTTTGGGCATGAAGGTCCCGCCGTGAAGCCGCAGCGAATGGCGACGCGGGGGTGAGCGTAAACGGCAAAGTGCTAACGTTCGTTTACCAGAAGCGCCGTTCGCGGTCGGCGATGAACTCTTCCGGGGCAATGGCCGGCTGGAAGAGACGGTGGCGTGGGCAGGGGAAGCCACGACCTAACTCTATCGTCTTGGCCGGCCTCGTGCCGGCCATCCATGAACACCGTCGAGAACTGCTTTCACCGACTGTTTTCATGGATCGCCGGGCCTCTTTAGCGACAGCGTAAGAGGGCCCGGCGATGACGAAAAGTTCGGAGAGCGGGCTTCGTCATTGAATGTTTCCCAGCACAAATTCCACCCGCTCCTCCACCGTCGCGCGCGGCACGTCGACGATGCGATAGCCGAACCGGGGATAGGCCGCGCAAATCGTTTCGTATACCGCGACGGCGTGCTCGAAGCTGTGCTTGCGTTCTTCGTCATGGGTGTAGATCGCCTCCCAGGGCGGAAAGACGAACACCAATGCGTTGTAGCGGCATTGCGCAATGGCCTGCGTCAGCGCCGGCGGATCGGCCGCGCCGGGCGCGTTGCCGTAGCCCGATATCTCGGGGATGCCGCGGTCGAAGAATACCGGCGCGGTGGTCTCGCGCATCGCGCGGAAGTCGCGCAGCGAGCGCGCCAGCACCAGGTCGCGATATTTCGCGCGGTCGCCGTCATGCGTGGCGTCGCCGCCGCTTGCCGCCTGCTCTTTCAGGATTTGCCGCGCGGCCTCGTCCACGCAGGCGTAGCCGCGCGTCCGCAAGGCTTCGAGCGTGGTGGTCTTTCCGGCGCCGGGGCCGCCGCTGAAGATGAAGAAGTTCGGTCGTTCGAAAATCATGGATTTGCTTTCGCTGGATGCGCGGCGCTGGCCGCGCGGACTCGTGCCGGCGTGCGTCGTCGCGCGTTGGTTTCGCGGATGTTCGGGGGAGAGCGTGATCTTTGCCGCGCCGCCGCGGCCGCGTCAAGCCCTACCAGCTGCCGCCGTCGACGCGGATGACCTGGCCGGTGGTGTAGCTCGACGCATCGCTGGCGAGATAGAGCGCGGTGCCGACGATCTCGCTCGGCTCGCCGAAGCGCCCCAGGCCGAGGGCGCGCTTGGCCGCCGCGTTGTCGCGCCAGGCGGTCGACACGTCGGTGAGGAACGGGCCGGGCGCGATGCAGTTGACGCGCACCTTGGGCGCGAAGGCCTTGGCGAGGGCAACCGTCATCACGTTCACCGCCGCCTTGGCGCCGCCATAGGGAATGGTGTGCGGCATCGGCAGGAAGGCGGCGGTGCTGGACAGGTTTATGATCACGCCGCCCGCGCCTGCCATCATCCTCTCGCCGAGCAGCGACGAGAGCCGGAACGGGCCCTTGAAGTTCACGTCGATCACCTTGTCGAAGAGCTCTTCCGTCGTGGCGGTCAGCGACGGCGCCAACGGCGACATGCCGGCATTGTTGACGAGGATGTCGACGCGGCCGAAGTGATCGAGCGCGGCCTTCGCCAACCCATCGTTATCGCTCCAATTGCCGACATGCGCCGCCACCGGCAGCGCGCGGCGGCCGAGTGCCTCGACCTCATGCGCGACCTCCTCGCAGGCGGCGAGCTTGCGCGACGCGATCACGACGTCGGCGCCGGCGCGGGCGAACGCCAGCACCATCTCGCGCCCGAGGCCTCTGGAGCCGCCGGTGACGAGGGCGATTTTGCCGGAGAGGGAGAACATAGTCATCACAGACGCCCCGAGAACGCGAAGGCATATTGGCATCTCGCCGGCCAAAGCCATAGTGTTCGCGAATGAAGACCGTCACACTTGATATTGCCGATCCGCATGCCATGGCCCGGCGCGCTCTTGCCGCTTTCAAAGGCCGCAAGCAAGGGGCCAGGATCAGTTTTGCAACACCGGAATTGCTGTTTCGCGTCCTTACGGCCAAGCGCTGGGAGATCATCCGTGCCATGACCGGCGCCGGTGCGATGTCCATCCGTGAAGCCGCGCGCCGCGTCGGCCGCGACGTCAAGGCGGTGCATGGCGACGTGCAGGCGCTGCTCGGCGCGGGCATTCTGCGCAAGACCGAGAAGGGACTCATCGAGTTCCCCTTCGACGCCATCCGCGTCGACGTCATGCTGACGGCGGCGTGAGATGCGGCTCAGCTTTTCAGTCCACGGAAGGCCTTGAACAGGCGGCGTAGCCGGTGTTCGACGACGCCCAGCCTCAAATTGGCCTGCTCCGCAACGGTGCTGACCGCTTCATTGTCCTCGCCCCGATACTGGCTGATGGCGCCGATGACATGGATGAGGTGCCGGGCTTCGCGTAGCGGCTCCTCCATGTCGGAAACAGCGGTGGAGACGGTTTGCTGGAACGCCTCATCGGCGGCCGGGCGCCTGATGCGCTGGCGAGCGACAGCCTTCCGGGCGCGGCGCATGTTGGCCATGGCGTGGTCTCCGCATAACCTGAAATAGGCAAGATTGCCTGATTCTAACTATAGCACCTTATGTGCAAGGTTGCCAATGACTATTTCGAGTGAACAATGCCGGGGCGCGCGCGCCATGCTGAATATGAACCGCGCGACCTTGGCCGCCGCGTCGGGGGTGTCGGCACGCGCCATTGCCGATTTCGAGGCCGACAATCGCAAGCCGATAAGGGCCACGATGGCCGCGCTGCAACGCGCGCTGGAGGACGCAGGCATCGAATTCACCAATGGCGACCAACCCGGCGTGCGGCTGGCGAAGAAAAAAATCGGCGCCCGTCGAAATCCCTGATAAACTAAGGCCATGAAACGCGACGTCGCCATTGCCGCCCTGAGAAGCGAGGCCGAGGCCGTGAAGGCGCTGGGCGCGACGTCGCTTTATCTGTTCGGATCGACGGCGCGCGACGAGGCCAGAGAGGCAAGCGATCTCGACGTGTTCATCGAGTATGACGAGGATTCCAAGTTTTCCTTGCTGGATTTGATCGGCATCAAGCACTACCTCGAGGATCGGCTTGGTATTACCGTAGACCTCGCAACTCGCGACGGGCTACATCCGATGCTCAAGAAAAGCATCGAAGATTCCGCTCGACGGATATTCTGATGAAAAGGAGCGTGCGCCTGAGGCTTCATGATGTTCTGAAGAACATCGACGGCATCGAATATGCCGTGTCGGGAAAGACATTCGAGGATTTCCGATCGGATTGGTTGCTCCGGCACGGCATCGAACGCGGCATGGAAATCATTTCGGAAGCGTCGAAGCATATCCCGGAAAATCTGCGCCAAACCCAACCCGAATTATCATGGCGCGGGATCATTGGGATCGGAAACATACTCCGACACGACTACGAGAACGTCTCGGAAAAGATCATCTGGAACGCGATCGGAAGCGATCTGCCGCCGCTGCGAAAAGCGATCGTCGCAATGCTCGCCACGCTTAAGGAAGACGATTAGCTACCCCGGCATCCGTGCCAGCGCGGCGCTTTCGATATCCGCCATGCGGTCCTTGGCGCGGGTCTTGACGCTCTCGCTCTTCAGCTGGCCGCAGGCGGCCATGATGTCTCTGCCGCGCGGGGTGCGGACGGGGCTGGCGTAGCCGGCGCGGTTGACGATCTCGGCGAATTTCTCGATCTGTTCCCAGTCGGAGCACTCGTACGGCGCGCCAGGCCAGGGGTTGAACGGGATCAGGTTGATCTTGGCGGGGATGCCCTTGATCAGCTTTACGAGTTCGCGCGCCTCGGCGAGGCTGTCGTTGATGCCTTTCAGCATGACGTACTCAAACGTGATGCGGCGCGCGTTGGAGGCGCCGGGATAGGTGCGGCAGGCTTCGAGCAGTTCGGCCAGCGGATATTTCTTGTTGATCGGCACGATCACGTCGCGGATCTCGTCGCGCACGGCGTGCAGCGAGATGGCGAGGCTGGAGCCGATCTCGTGGCCGGCGCGGCCGATCATCGGCACGACGCCGGCGGTGGAAAGCGTGACGCGGCGCTTCGACAGCGCCAGGCCGTCGCCGTCGGTCACCAGCGCCAGCGCGGCTTTCACGTTGTCGAAATTGTATAGCGGCTCGCCCATGCCCATCATCACGACGTTGGTGAGGCGGCGGTCGGGGCCGGTCGACGGCCAGTCGCCAAGCGAATCCTTGGCGATCAGGATCTGGCCGAGGATTTCCGACGGCGTCAGGTTGCGCACCAGCTTCTGCGTGCCAGTGTGGCAGAAGCGGCAATTGAGGGTGCAGCCGACCTGGCTGGAGACGCACAGCGTGCCGCGGCCCGGCTCGGGGATGAACACGCTCTCGAATTCGATGCCCGGACCGGTGCGCAGCAGCCATTTGCGCGTGCCGTCGCTCGAAATCTGCTCGGTGACGATCTCGGGGCGGGCGAGCGTGAAGCTCTGCGCCATCCGGCCGCGGAAATCCTTGGCCAGGTTCGTCATCGACGCGAAGTCGCGCGCGCCGTGGACGTAGATCCAGTTCCACAACTGGCGGGCGCGCATCGGCGCCGCCTTCTGCTCCACGCCGGCGGTGACGAGCGCGGCGGCGAGTTCGGCGGGGGAGAGGGCGAGGAGAGAGGTCACATCCCGCAGCTGGCGTGGATCTTGTCGAGGGCGTCCTGCAGGCCGGCCAGGGAATAGGTGTCGCGGGTGGTCGTGCCGCGCTTGGAGGTGCCGGTGACGAGGAGCTGCTGGCCGCGCTTCATGGTCTCGATCAGCTTGATCTCGTCGGCCCGGGCGCGGACCCAGGCGGCGCCGGCGCCGTCGTCGTTCTTGGTGAAGAACTCGAACTTATCGGAGCCGACCGCCACGGTGACGGTGCTGCCGTCCTTGTACTGGTAGCCGGGGACGACTTCGGGCTCGGACTTGGTCTTGGGCGAACGGCCCGGCCAGTCGGTGATGACGAAATAGATCGGGTCGCGGTGGGCTTTGGGCGAGGTCGCGGTCGGCTTGGACACCGCATAGCAGATCTTGCTGCCGCCGCTGCCGCTGGTGAAGGCGGACCAGGCCGAGGAGACGCCGAGCAGGGTCGGCGAATCGGTTGCGGCGCCGGCGCCCGGGATGAGGGCGAGGCCGGCGACACCGAGCAACGCAGCCACGGCGATACGGGTGAAACGGATCATGGATGGACGGCTCCTGGTGCGGACCATTCCACTTATGCCAGCGGAATCAGGCACTTCTGTGGTGGCGGCGAAAGCTGGCCGGAGAATACGGGCTAGGCCCCTGCCCGTCCACGACAAATGTCAATTTCCGCCTGGCGGACGGGTGGACGAAGCCCGCCCCTGACGGGGGATTCATGACGGGATTAGAGGGCGGCAGCGGCCTTGATCGCCTCTTCCACATCGCGCAAGCGGTCCTTGCCGAAGAAGATCTCCTCGCCGACGAAGAAGGTCGGGATGCCGAAGACGCCGCGCTTCACGGCGGTGTCGGTGTTGGCGATGAGCTTGGCCTTCACCTCCGGCGCCTGGGCGCGCTCGAGCAGCGCGGGGTCGAGGCCAGACTGCGCCAGCGCGGCCTTGACGATCTCGGGGTCGTCCATCTTTTTCGGTTCGATCCACATGTGATGGAACACGGCGTCCATGTAGCGCGGCAGGATGCCCTCGGCCTGCGCCGCCACGGCCATGCGCATCAGGTTCAGCGTGTTCACGGGAAAGAACGGGTTGAACTTGAAGTCGGTGATGGCGTGGCGGCGGATGAAGCGCTGGGTCTCGCGCTGCTCATAGGCCATCTTGCTGGGGATGTGGCCGAAGGCTTCCATCGGCGATTTGTTGCCGGTGGCCTTGAAGATGCCGCCGAGCAGGACGGGGACATAGGCGAACTTGGCGCCGGTGCGCGTTTCGATGTCCGGGATCACGCGGTGCGCCAGGAAGGCGTTGGGGCTGCCAAAGTCGAAGAGGAATTCGCATTGCATCACCAGGTCTCCTTGTACGGCCGCACGTCGAGCTCGAAGGTCCAGGCGTCACGCGTCTGCGTGTGCAGATACCAATAGGCGCCCGCGATCGACTCCGGGTTCATCAACTGGTCCGGCGCGATGGCCGCGACCGCCGCCTCGCCGCCGCGCGCCTTGATGCGGTCGCGCACGAAGGCCGTGTCGACGCCGGCGTCGATGATGAGATGGGCGACATGGATGTTCTGCGGCCCGAGCTCGCGGGCCATGCTTTGCGCCACGGCGCGCAGGCCGAACTTGGCGGAGGCGAAGGCGGCATAGCCCTTGCCGCCGCGCAAGGATGCGGTGGCGCCGGTGAAGAGGATGGTGCCCTGCCCGCGCGGCAGCATCAGCCGCGCCGCCTCGCGCCCCGTGAGGAAGCCGCCATAGCACGCCATCTCCCAGACCTTGCGAAAGACGCGCTCGGTGGTTTCGAGCAGCGGGAAGTTCACGTTGGCGCCGGGGTTGAAGACGCAGACTTCGAGCGGTGCATATGCGTCCGCCTCGTTCAGGAAAGCGGCGACGTCTTCTTCCTTGCGGGCGTCGAGGGCGCGGGCCTCGCAAGCCCCGCCGCCGGATTCGATGTCGGCTTTCAGCGCCGCGAGCTTGTCGGCGCTGCGCCGGCCGGCGAAGACGGTGTAGCCCTCGGACGCGAATTTCCTTGCGATGGCGGAGCCGATGTAGTCGCCGGCGCCGATGATGGCGGCGGTGGCGTTGCGGTTATGCATGGGAGAATTTCCCGGGATTACATGGTGATCGTAATATAACTAAGCTCGTAAGCCCATGGACCACGGCGTGTACCGGGAACGAATTGCTTGCACGATTTTCCGTCGTGATGTGATACGGGACGAGAAAGACACAAGCTGAACGGCACCAATCGTGATCACCGATGAGGGAAAGCAATTTGTCGTCAGTTCAAGCGGCCAGACCATCTTTGGCTTGATCGACAGCCCTGAAATCAAGTCTGCGGGCATCCTGCCCGGGTGGATAGGGCTACAGGTCGGCTATCCTGGCCCCAAGGGCTTCGGTGCGCGGCATGTCGAGAGCAATGTCGATCGCATGAAAGCAATCCGGGGATTGGGCTTTCAGAGCTTCGCCCAATTTTGCGAGAAAATCGCCTCGTCGTACACCAGGGTCGGACAGGGCGAGCATGGAAGGCTGGTGCTCGTGCTTTCGCATAATGGGTACGAGGTATGGCTTGTCGTCGAGCACAAGCCGGCGGCCATTGAGCCCTTCTGGACGATCGTCACTGGCGTTGTATCGCGCCGCGCCCGCTTTAAGCTATTATGTGAGATAATGCGGACGAGTGGGAGCGAACCCACACTGAACGTCGCCAAACGCACCCGCTTCGAGACCTTATCGTTGCCAAAGAAATGAGTTTGGCGAGCAACGGGTCCTGACGCTTACGGCGTCCGCATCTCGATAATAATATGCTCATTCAGTCGTTCCAGTGCAATTAACTGCATTGGTTATTTTCACTGCAATCTTCACGCTATGGCGCAACATTATTGCGCACCGATGCAATTCTATTCCCTGAGCCCGTAACCCACCGCATACAGCCGCCAGACGATGGTGCCCAGCACCGCCGCGAGGCCGAGGGCCATGGCGACGCCGATGGCGGCGGGGGCTTCGCTGAAATCGATCATGGAATGGCGCAGGCCATTGATGAAATAGAACAGCGGATTGCCATAGGCCAGCCAGCGCAGCCAGGACGGCAGCATGCCGACCGTGTTGAACACGCCGCCCACCATCGACAGCGGCTGGATGAAGAACACCACCAACACGTTGAGTTGCTCGAAGGTCTTGGCCCACAGCGCCACGATGATACCGAGGAAGCCGAAGATCATCGACACCATGATGACCCAGAACAGGAACTCCGGCAGCGAATGCATGTGCACCGCGCCGAACGCCACGCCGATCAGCATGATGCCGAGCGCAGTGAAGACCGAGCGCAGGATGACGATGGAGATCGTGCCGGCGATCATCTCGACATAGGACAGCGGCGAGACCAGGATCTCCTCGATGCTCTTCTGGAAGCGCTGGAAATAGATCTGCGACGTCGCCTGCAGGAACGCCGCGTTGACGATGTTCATCATGACGACGCCCGGCAGGACGAATTCGAGATAGCGGAAGCCGCCGATGGACGAGATGCGCCCGCCGACCACGAAGCCGAAGATGAAGATGAAGAGCAGCGCCGAGATCAGGGGCGCGACCACGGCCTGGATCGGCACGCGCCACAGGCGCTGGATCTCGCGCCGGACCATGGTCCACAGGCCGATCCAGTTGACGGTCATCGCGCGGCCACCGCGGCGTGGTCCGCCGCCTTGCCGGTGGCGGCGAGATAGGCGCGCTCCAGCCCGCCGGGCTCGGTGAAGAATTCCTCCTTGGGGCCGTTGCGGACGATTTTGCCCTTGGCGACGATGGCGATGGTGCGGCACAGCCGCTCGATCTCTTCGAGATAGTGCGAGGTCAGCAGGATCGTGGTGCCGTCGCGGTTCAGCTCCTGCAGGTAGCGCCACAAATCCATGCGCAACTCGACGTCGACGCCGGCGGTCGGCTCGTCGAGCACCAGGAGCTTGGGATCGTTGATCATGGCGCGGGCCAGGATGACGCGGCGCTTGAGGCCGCCGGAAAGCTCGCGGAACGGCTTGCTGGCATGTTGCGTCAGCTCGAAGCGCTCGATCAGCATGTCGGTGCGCGTCTTGCGCAGCTTTTTCGGCATGCCGAAATAGCCACCCATCCAGTCGACGATGTTGCGCGCCGTGGCGAAGGGATCGACGTTGAATTCCTGCGGGCTGAGGCCGACCAGCTTGCGGGCGTTGCGGTAGTCGGCGACGGCGTCGACGCCGAAGATGCGGATCGACCCCGAGGTCGGGTTCGAGATGCCGGTGACGCAATGGATGGTGGTCGACTTGCCGGCGCCGTTGGGGCCGAGGAAGCCGAAGAAATCGCCGGGCTGGATCGACAGCGAGACGTCTTCGACGGCGACGGTGCCGCTTTTATAGACCTTGCGGAGATGGGAGATTTCGAGCGCGGGTGTCATGAGTCCGGCGGGACTATACAGCCTGAAATCCGCTTGTCACTTTCTTGAACGCACGATCGGCGCACCCCATTTATGCTGCGGCGGAATGTCCGGCGGGGCGCGGCCGGGCGCGATGGGCCGGCTGCCGTAACCGCCCTGGCTGATCAGCCGGTCGTAGAGCACGATGGCGCCGGCCATGCCGACATTGATCGAGAATTTCATCGGGATTTTCACGACGAATTCGCAGCGCGAAAGTACAGCGGCCGACAGGGACATGCGCTCGGCGCCGAAGACATAGGCGGCGCGCTGCGGGTGGCGGAAGCGGGGCAGCTCGGTGGCGTCCTCGGTGATCTCGACGCCGACCAGGCGGCAGCCGGTGGGCAGACGGAACTCCTCAGGCGTCTTGTAGGCGTAGAGCGGCAGGGCGCCCTCGCTGCGCGCGGTGTCCGATTGCGCCTCGGCGAGGCGGACCTGCGCGTTGATGGTGAAGAAGAAGCTTGCGTCGAACGCATTGGCGATGCGCATAAGATTGCCGAGATTCATCGGCTTGGAGATGCCGTCGACGCCAACGCCGAAATATCCACGCATGATGTTTCCGTACCCTGCCCCAGGCGCTATTCATACGGCCATGACGAACCCAATCCTAGTCGAAGTCACGCGCGGCGATCTGGTCGAGAGCGTCCATCGCGGCGCCATCGCGGTGGCCGATGCCTCGGGCGCGCTGCGCCTGGCGCTGGGTGATGTGACGGCGCCGGTCTATTCGCGCTCCTCGCTCAAGCCGATGCAGGCGATGGTGCTGGTCGAATCGGGCGCGGCGGAGGCCTTCGGCCTCGGCGACGAAGAGATCGCGCTGGCCTGCGCTTCGCATTCCGGCGAGCCGATGCATACCGAACGCGTCGCGGCCTGGCTGGCGCGAATCGGCTTGCGCGAAAGGGACCTCGCTTGCGGCGCGCATCCCTCGCGCTATGAGCCGGTGGCGGAGGCGATGATCCGGGCGGGCGAGAAGCCGACGCGGATTTTCAACAATTGCTCCGGCAAGCATACCGGCTTTCTGACCGTGGCGCGGCATTGGGATGTGGCGACGGAAGGTTATGAACACGCAGAGCATCCGGTGCAGCGCGCCGTCGCCGCGGTGCTGCGCGATCTGTCCGGCGCGGGCGAAATGCCTTACGGCATCGACGGCTGCGCCGCGCCGAATTTCGCAACCTCCTTGACCGAATTCGCGCGCGCCGCGGCGAAGATGGCGGCGCCGGACGGCCTTGCGAAGCCACGCGCCGACGCGGCACGGCGCATCATCGGCGCGATGATCGCCCATCCCGAACTGATGTCGGGCACCGGGCGCGCCTGCGCCACGCTGATCCGCGCCGGCGGCGGGCGCGTGTCGGTGAAGACGGGCGCGGAAGGCTTCTTCGGCGGCTGGCTTCCGCAAGGCGGCCTCGGCATCGCGATCAAGATCGACGACGGCGCCGGGCGCGCGGCGGAAACCGCCATCGCGGCGGTGCTCGACCGGCTGGGCCTGCTCGGCGAGCGCGCCCGCGGCATCCTGCGCGCGCCGGTGCTCAACACGCGCGGCGCCGTGGTCGGCGAGCGGCGACCGGCGGCGGCGCTGGATGGGATATCAATTTCATAAACCTCAACCGTCATGGCCGGCTTTATGCCGGCCATCCATGAAAACCACCGGGGCTAATTTTCAACTGCTGTTTTCATGGGTCGCCGGGACAAGCCCGGCGATGACGATCTTGGTGTGGCGGCTAAAGAACGAATACCCGCTAATAACTGTCGTGCCCGTGACGGTCGTGATCGCCGCCGTCATGATGCTGGTTCATGTTGCCGGTGTAGGGCGTCACCGACGTCACCGTGCACAGGCCGCGGAATCCCGACGTACGCGTGACGACCGTATCGCCGGCCGCAACGCAGCTGAGCCCGATGGCGCCGTGCGACCGGATCTGCAGGTCTTCGTGGAACTTGAAGTCGGAGCAGGTGCCGATCAGCTTCATGAGGAATTTCTGGTGGCGCAGATTCTCCAGCACGATGTTCTTGTCGTTGATGGCGGTCCAGTTGCGGATGTCGTCCTGGCGGATGCAGGAACTGGCGGCCAGGGCCGGGGAACTCGCCAGCATCACCGCGGCGGCGCCTGCGAGTAAAAGCATTTTACGCATGACCCTACGATCCTTCATCAAAAACGCGCCTCCCGATCACTATACGTTCGCAAAGATCGTTTGGATCCCTCAGAGGTGCGAAACGCGCGGCGGCAGCGGGCCGCCATAAGGCCTCACGGAGACGACCCGGCAGACGCCGCGCTCGCCGGCATAGACGGTGGTGACGGTATCGCCGGCCGCGATGCAGCTGGCCTTGGATTCCAGGACGCCGCCGATGCCGAGCTGGTCGTAGAGGCCGAAGCCGGAACAGCCGCCCGTCAACGTCAGGAGGATGCGGTGGCGCGCCGAATTCTCCACCACGAGCGTTTTGTCCGCCGGGCTGGCCCATTCGCGGACGTCGTTGCGGCGGATGCAGGTGGCGCTGTCGGCGGCGAGGGCCGGCGTCGCGCCCGCCAGCGCGGCGGCGCCGCAGAAAGCCAGAAACAGTTTGCGCATGGCGTGAAAATCCTTCGTCAAGACGGGGCCCATCCCATCCCCTTATACGCTTCAGCGTGACGATTTGATCCCTGGGCGGCGGACTTTGCGGCCCTGCGCGCCTTCGCTTAAGGTCGGCGCCGACACGCCATCCATACAAAGTAAGCCATCGGGAGAATCGCCATGAAAGCCATGCTGTGCACGCATTACGGGCCGCCGGAAGAGATGGAATTGCGCGAGCTGCCCTCCCCCGCGCCGGGCAAGAACCAGGTCCTGATCGCGGTCAAGGCGTGCGGCGTAAACTTTCCCGACGTGCTGATGCTGGCCGACAAATATCAGTTCAAGCCGCCGCTGCCCTTCGCGCCCGGCGGTGAAGTGGCGGGCGTCGTCAAGGCGCTGGGCGAAGGCGTCAGCGGCTTTGCCGTCGGCGACCGCGTCGCGGTGTCGACCGGCAGCGGCGGCTTCGCGGAAGAAGTGCTGGCGGATGCGCGGCGCTGCGTGCCGGTGCCGGACAAGGTCGGCTTCGAGGTCGCTTCGGCGTTCATCGTGACTTACGGCACGTCCTATCACGCGCTGAAGGACCGGGCGCGGCTGAAGCCGGGCGAGCATCTCGTCGTGCTGGGCGCGGCCGGCGGCGTCGGCTTGTCGGCCGTCGAGCTCGGCGTCGCCATGGGCGCCAAAGTGATCGCCGGCGCCTCGACGCAGGAGAAAGTCGATCTTGCCATCAAGCATGGCGCGACGGCGGGCTTCGTCTATCCCAAGCTGCCGCTCGCCAGAGACCAGCAGAAGGCGATGTCGGACAAGATCAAGGAACTGACCGGCGGAGCGGGCGCCGACGTGCTCTACGACCCCGTCGGCGACCAGTATGCCGAGCCGGCGCTGCGCGCCATGAACTGGGGGGGGCGCTATCTCGTCATCGGCTTCGCGGCGGGCGAGATTCCCAAGATCCCGCTGAACCTGACGCTGCTCAAAGGCTGCGACATCCTGGGCGTGTTCTGGGGCGCCCACACGGCGCGCGACCCCAAGGGCGCCAACGACGCGCTGCGCGAGATCATGGGGATGATCGCGGACGGCAAGCTGAGCCCCGACGTCTCGGCGGCCTTCCCGCTGGCCGAGGCCGGCAAGTCCATCCGCATGCTGATGGATCGAAAAGCTATGGGGAAAGTTGTCGTAACGATGTAACCCGCGACCAGGCTTTGGGGGCCTTACCGCATCATGGCAGCCAGGACGCGCGCCAAGCGCCCGGAAAAGCGTTCGCTGGGCCAGCGGCTGCGCGGGGTGGCGCTGTTCGAGCAGCTGGGCCCCGGCCTCATCACCGGCGCGGCCGACGACGATCCCAGCGGCATCGCGACCTATAGCCAGGGCGGCGCGCAGTTCGGCTTCGGCCTCTTATGGACGCTGGTCCTGACCTTCCCGCTGATGGTCTCGATCCAGCTCATCAGCGCCCATATCGGCCGGGTCACCGGCAAGGGCCTGGCGCAGAACATGGGCCAGGTGCTGCCGGCGCCCGCGGTGCTGACGCTGGTGGCGCTGCTGTTCGTCGCCAACACCATCAATATCGGCGCCGACGTGGCGGCCATGGGCGAAGCGGCCCGGCTCGTCACCGGCGGCGGCGAGCACGTCTTCACCATCGTCTTCGCGCTGATCTCCGTGGTGCTGCAGATGTTCGTGCCCTACAAGCGCTATGCCCGCTTCCTGACGGTGCTGACGCTCAGCCTATTCTCCTATGTCGCGCTGGTGTTCATGATCCACCTGGATTGGGCTGAGGTCGGCCTCGGCATGATCGGCGTGCACGCCGACCTCAGCAAGGCGGCGGCGGTGACCATCGTTGCGATCTTCGGCACCACGATCAGCCCCTATCTGTTCTTCTGGCAGAGCTCGCAGGAGGTCGAGGAAGTCGACCACCATGCCGGCCAGCATGCCCTGACCCAGTCGCCCGAGCAGGCCCCGGGCGCCTTCCGCCGCATGCGCATCGACACCATCGCCGGCATGACGATGTCCAACCTGGTGGCGCTGGCGATCATGATCAGCACGGCGGCGACGCTGCACGCGGCCGGCAAGACCGACATCCAGTCGGCGGCGCAGGCGGCCGAGGCGCTGCGGCCGATCGCGGGCAATTTCGCCTTCGCGCTGTTCAGCCTGGGCATCATCGGCACCGGCATGCTGGCGATTCCGGTGCTGGCGGGCTCGGCCGCCTATGCCATCGGCGAGACGCGCGGCTGGAAGGTCGGGCTCGACAACAAGCCCTGGGAGGCGGTCGGCTTCTACCTCGTCATCGCCATGGCGGTGGCGCTGGGCATCGGCATCGACTATTCCGGCATCGATCCGATCAAGGCGCTGTACTGGAGCGCCGTCCTCAACGGCGTCATCGCCGTGCCGATCATGGCGGCGATGATGGTCGTCGCGGGCAACAAGAAGAAGATGGGCAAGTTCACCGCCGGCCGCTCGCTCAGCATCCTGGGCTGGACCTCCACCGCCGTGATGGCGGCGGCGGCGATCGCCATGTTCGCCACATCTTTTTAGGCGGCGCGCCTTGCGCGGACCGCGCGCGGTTCCCATCCTATCGTCGCACGGAGGAGAGTCGTCATGCTGTCGGTACTGGGCTGGATCGTCGTCGGCGCGCTGAGCGGCTTCATCGCCAGCCGGATCGTCAACAAACGCGGCGAGGGCTGCATTCTCAACATGGCGCTCGGCCTGGTCGGCGCGGTCGTCGGCGGTTACATGTTCCAGGCGCTCGGCGGCCCCGCGAGCGGCGGCTTTCTCTACTCCACCTTCGTCGCCACGCTGGGCGCGGTGGTGGTGCTGTTCCTGTGGCACGCGGTGACGGGCAACAGGACGCTGCGCTAGCCGGCGCGCGCTCGCCAAGCCACCGGGTCAAAAACGACCCGGCGGATTTTGCGGCGCGCGCCCTCCATCGCGCGCCACATTGTCGGCTCTGCAAGTATTCGATAACCTTGTTCCGCGTTTGGGCAGGACAGCTGCGCCGCCAGTTCGTGTCGTTGCATTGCGTATGTGATTGACGGTCCGGACCGCTGAGCCATTGGAGATTCATCTTGCGTGTACTGGCAGCCAAGCCGAAGTCGGCGGCCGCAAACGGCAAAGCCGCTATGGCGCCGCTGATATCGCGATACCAGCACGTCGGCGTGCCGCTGCAAATCCAGCGCAAGCTTTCCGTCGGCGCGGTGAACGATCCATTGGAACACGAAGCGGACCGCCTGGCCGAACAAGTGATGCGGATGCCGGCGACACCCCATACGGCGCCCTCTTCGGTCGCGCCAGCCACGACCGTGCTGACCAGATCGGCACTTTCGGCCGGCGACGGCGGCTTCGCCGCGCCACCCATCGTCCACGACGCGTTGAATTCACCCGGCCAGCCGCTCGACGCCGCTACGCGTGCCTTCATGGAGCCGCGCTTCGGGTATGATTTCAGCAGCGTACGCGTCCATTCCGATGCGAAGGCAGCAGCGGCGGCAACGTCGATCCGCGCTCAAGCGTTCACGACGGGGCAGAATATCGTATTCGGTGCCGGTCAGTACGCGCCGCACGCACATTATGGGCGAGCATTGCTGTCGCACGAGTTGGCCCATGTGGTGCAGAACGGCGGCGGCAAACGCTCGACGGTCGCACCCGACGGAATACAATGCAAACCCGATCCGAAAAAACGAATGGTCGCCAGGAAACAGCCGGCTCCGGCCGAAAAAAATCGCGGCAAGGGTGAAGTTTCAGCTGATCAAATGACCGTCAGCGCGGGCGTGCGCAGCCGGGATGAGATCCTGACGACAATCAGATCGCTCAAATCCCAGCTTGCCGCAGGGCCGAAGAGCAAAACGGAATACGACCGGATCGTAAGAGCGGTGAAAGTGAACCAAACCGCGCTGCTGGCGGCACCGATCGAGCCGACACCCAAGCGCGACTACATTTACGGTTCGGTTCATTTCTCGGAAACTTACGCGTCGATTTTTTCCGACGAGAAGAACCCAAACTTCTATTCTCTGTTCTTCAAATCCCTCAGTGACAAAGCCTGGGAAAAGTCGTGGAACGCGGTATACAAACTCGCCGCGCAAGAATTCAGCATTGTGCTGTCGATCTGCGATGCAATTCGCGGCGATTCGGAAAACGATCGCTCCTTCGACGAAGAGGGCCACGAGAAGGAGGCCAAGACCAAGGGCGAAGAGTTCGTCGAAGAGCAGGCCAAGGAGGTACCATCCCACTACCTTGAACATGGCGTGGCTCAGCCGCTGGAGCACTACGGAGAAAAGTACGGCGTGAAGGAAGCGAAGTACGTCGCTCGAGGCGCCTCAAGGCTTGCGCTTGCGATCGATATCGCCCTAACCGCCTACGAGATAGTCGAGGCCAACACGGAAGGCCCGTCGCTTCACGCCGCGGCCTTAGAAACAGCAGCCCGCATTATGGGGCGCGCGTTTAACATGGCGCGCGGCATCAACATGACAAGGGGCCAAGGCGGCGAATTCATCCCGCATCAAACCGACTCCGAAGTTCGAGTCGCACGCAATCCACTGGACAGAACGCCGCTTCCAGGCATGAAAGACCGCCGCCTCGCGTACAACATGGTAGGCAACCGTGTCTATGAGATGATGATGGACGTGCTCGCACCGATACATCTTGCTTCCGCCGATGCGTTCATCAGGTTTCGCAATGCCCGAATTGCCAATGCCGCAAACATCGTAGAAAACGCAGGTGCCGTAATTACCGACAGGAGCAGGAAATATGGCGGCAAAATGGTACTCGGCACGGAGCGCAAGACCGGCAACGCGACGCAGTACTCAATCGATATCGGCCAGATAGAGGGCGGTTAGAACGTTTGCGCGCACGCATATTCCGAGGGCTGAAGCGATTTTCCCTCGCCGGTTACCTCTGCCTATCCCAACGCCGGCTTCGTCACATATATCTCCCCGCCGCCCTGCTTGAACTCTTCCGCCTTCTTCGCCATCGCGACGCGGATTTGCGCGGTGCTCAGGCTGTCATTGGTCCCCTGCGCCGCGTCGCGGACTTCCTGGCTGATCTTCATCGAGCAGAATTTCGGGCCGCACATCGAGCAGAAATGCGCCACCTTGGCGCCGTCGGCCGGCAGCGTCTCGTCGTGATAGGCTTGCGCCGTCTCCGGATCCATCGCCAGCGCGAACTGGTCGCGCCAGCGGAATTCGAAGCGCGCCTTGCTCATCGCGTCGTCCCAGAGGCGCGCCGCCGGATGGCCCTTGGCGAGGTCGGCGGCATGCGCCGCGATGCGATAGGCGATGACGCCGGCCTTGACGTCGTCGCGGTCCGGCAGGCCCAGATGCTCCTTGGGCGTGACGTAGCAAAGCATGGCGCAGCCGAACCAGCCGATCATCGCGGCGCCGATGGCGCTCGTGATGTGGTCGTAGCCGGGCGCGACGTCGGTGGTCAGCGGCCCCAGCGTGTAGAACGGCGCCTCGTCGCAGGCAGCGAGCTGGCGGTCCATGTTCTCCTTGATCTTGTGCATCGGCACATGGCCGGGGCCTTCGATCATGGTCTGGACGTCGTGCTTCTGCGCGATCTTGTTCAGTTCGCCCAGGGTTTCGAGTTCTGCGAATTGCGCCGCGTCGTTGGCATCGGCGATGGAGCCGGGGCGCAGGCCGTCGCCGAGGCTGAACGAGACGTCGTATTGCTTGATGAGTTCGCAGATGTCTTCGAAATGCGTGTAGAGGAAATTCTCCTTGTGATGCGCCAGGCACCACTTCGCCAGGATCGAGCCGCCGCGGCTGACGATGCCGGTGACGCGGTTGGCGGTCAGCGGGATATGCGCGAGGCGCACGCCGGCATGGACGGTGAAATAGTCGACGCCCTGCTCGCACTGCTCGACCAGCGTGTCGCGGTAGATCTCCCAGGTCAGGTCCTCGGCGACGCCGCCGACCTTCTCCAGCGCCTGGTAGATCGGCACCGTGCCGATGGGCACGGAGGAATTGCGCACCAGCCATTCGCGGATGGTGTGGATGTGGCGCCCCGTCGAGAGGTCCATCACCGTGTCGGCGCCCCAGCGCGTCGACCACACCATCTTGTCGATCTCCTCGGCCACCGAGGAGGTGACGATGGAGTTGCCGATATTGGCGTTGACCTTGGTCAGGAAGTTGCGGCCGATGATCATCGGCTCGGTCTCGGGATGGTTGATGTTGACCGGAATGATGGCGCGGCCGCGCGCCACTTCGCTGCGCACGAATTCCGGCGTGATCTGGTCCGGGATCGACGCGCCGAAGGAATTGCCGTCGGCCAGCAGCGAGCGGCCGAGATTCTCGCGCGCCGCGATGTATGTCATCTCCTGCGTGATCAGGCCCTGGCGCGCATAGTGGAGCTGGCTGACGTTCCGGCCCGGCTTGGCGCGCAAGGGTTTGCGCGAGCCCCGGTCGAATTGCGGCACGGACAGCAGCTCGCCGCGCCTCAGGCCGTCGTCCTCCGGCTGGCGCGCACGCCCGTCATATTCCTCGACGTCGCCGCGCGCCAGGATCCAGGCGCGGCGGGTGGCGGCAAGGCCCTTGTCGATGTCGACCGCCGCGCCATCGTCCGTGTACGGACCGGATGTGTCGTAGAGGCGGACCGGCGCCTCGCCGCCGCTGAGCGCGACTTCGCGGAACGGCACGCGCATGTTATCGACGGCCACGAAAACCTTCTTCGAGCCGGGCAGCGCGCCGCGCGTCACCGACGTCACGGCCTTGGCATTCACAATAGGCTTGTTCATCGCACCTCTCCCTACGCCGGTGTTAGCCGGATCAGGTTCAAAGGGATTCGCGGGATTGCGATCTCAGCTCCGCAAGCCGCGGAGCACCCCTGGGATGGGCGGGAGACTATCACGTTCCTCCCGCTTGTCATGGCCCGGCGCGACGCGCAAGCGTTGCTAGGCCGCGCGTGGCGGGGTTGATAAAGTCCGATCTCGCCGCCTCCGGGCAATTTGATTCGCGTCAGGCGGCCCCAGCCCTGCATCGTCGGTTCGGAGCAGGCGACACCGGCTTTTCGCAGCCGCGCCATCTCGGCGTCCAGGTCGTCGGTCATCAGATGGAATTCGTGAAGGTCGTTTTCGTCGGAGGGGTGCACCGCCACCTCGGACCGCGGCAGGGCGAAGATCAGCCAGCCCTTGTTGACGTCGACGAACGGGAACTGGAGCACGTTCTTGAAAAAGGCCCGGTCGGCCTCCGCGTCCTTGGAATAGATGATGACATGCGCACCGTTGATCATGTGGGCCTCCCCTGTGTGCCGCCACTGTGGAGCGCCGATTGGGGCTTGCCAAATGTGTTAGTCCGGCGTGACACTTGGGCCATGCGCAGGCATCCCGCCATCCCCGTGTTCCGGATTTTCGGCGTGCCGTTGCGCGTCGTGATCTTCCAGCGCCTCGCCCGCAAGCCCGCCACGGCGAGCGAGCTGGCGCAGGAGCTTCCGATCTCGCGGACGGCCGTCGTGCAGCACCTGACCGTGCTGCGCCGCCACGGCCTGGTCGACGCGGCGGTGGACGGGCGGCGGCGGGTCTACCGCACGACGCCGTCGGGGCTGGCGCCTTTGCGCGACTGGCTGACCCGCCACGAACACGTGCCCATAGCAAGACAACATTAGAGGAAACATGCCCACAACCATCCGCCGTTCCGAGCCAGACGATGCCAGCAAAGCCGCCGAAATATTCGTGGCCGCGCGCGCGACAATGACCTACCTGCCCTCCCTGCACACCGACGACGAGACACGCGCCTTCATCGCCGGCGTGGTCGCGAGCAAGGAAACCTGGGTGGCGGAGCGCAACGGCGCGGTGGTCGGCTTCGCGGTGGTCGATGGCGGCTGGCTGGAGCATCTCTATGTCCATCCGACGCGCTTCAACACCGGTACCGGCGCCAAGCTGTTCGAGCAGGTGACGGCGCGCCATCCGCAAGGCTTCCAGTTCTGGGCCTTCCAGCAGAACGCGGGCGCGCGGCGTTTCTACGAGCGTCACGGCTGTGCCCTGCTCCGGCTGACCGACGGCGCCGACAATGAGGAGAAGCTGCCGGACGCGCTCTACGTGTGGCCGGCGACGTGAGCGCGGCGC
>OLLF01000098.1_pt1 | contig 34720 bp, 33 predicted proteins | sample 1604471 | NCBI WGS metagenome assembly OLLF01 (sample SAMEA104055714, study PRJEB20765) | soil metagenome | isolation source: soil
CGCCCCCTCCGTCTTGCGCGCGAAGGTGCGCGCAATCCACCTCCCCCGTAACAACGGGGGAGGAAAGTAGGATTCCCATGACCTCCCGCGAAGGCAGCCTCGACGCTCCGACCCGTCACCCCATCGCCTGGCGCGAGGAGGCGTTCACCGACGCCGAGGCGCTCGACAAGGAGATGCGGCGGGTGTTCGACATCTGCCATGGCTGCCGGCGCTGCTTCAATCTGTGCGATTCGTTTCCGCGCCTGTTCGACCTGATCGACAACAGCGCCACCGAAGAGCTGGACGCGGTGAAGTCGGAGGATTTCGCGCCGGTCGTCGAGGCTTGCACCCTTTGCGACATGTGCTTCATGACCAAGTGCCCCTACGTGCCGCCGCATCCGTTCCAATTGGATTTCCCGCACCTGATCCTGCGCGCCCGCGCGGTGGAGCAGAAACAGGGCAAGACCAGCTTCACCCAGAAGCAACTCGCCGAGATGGACCGCAACGGCAGGCTGGCGCGCGTCGCGTCGCCGGTGATCAATTGGGCGTCGAACGTCGGCAACAAGATGACGCGGCCGGTGGTGGAAGCGTTGGCCGGCATCGACCGCACCGCGGAGCTGCCGAAATTCCATACCAGGACGTTCGTCTCGGCCGACCGCGGCGATCCGATTGCGGCGAATGCTTCGGCGCCGGCCTTCGGCAAGCGCAAGGCGGCGCTCTATGCCACCTGCTTCGTCAACTACAATAAGCCGGCGACGGGGCTGGCGGCGCGCGCGGTGCTGAACCATATCGGCGTCGAGACCAAAGTCGCCTATCCCGGCTGCTGCGGCATGCCGTTCCTGGAGCAGGCCGAGCTCGCGCGCGTCGCGGCCAATGCCGCGAAAGTGTCGAAGGAATTGGTCAAGCTGATCGACGAGGGTTACGACATTGTGGCGCTGACCGCGTCCTGCGGGCTGATGCTGAAATTTGAGTGGCCGCTGATCGTGCCCGAGAATGCCGACGTGAAACGCGTCGCCGAGGCGACCTATGACATCGACGAATATGTCGTCGACGTCGCCAAGAAAGAAGGCCTGCCGGGCGGCATGACGGCGCTGCCCGAAGGCGTCACGGTGCATCTGGCCTGCCACGCACGGGCGCAGAACATGGGACCGAAGGGGGCCGAGATGCTGCGGCTGATTCCGGACACGCCGGTGGACGTCATCGAGCGCTGCTCCGGCCATGGCGGCACCTTCGGCGTCGTCAAGCCGACGCATGCGACGGCGGTAAAAGTCGGGCGGTCGGTGTTCCGCACGGCGGCGCACCAGGGGCGCGGGCATATCGTGTCCGATTGTCCGCTGGCGGCGCAGCACATCGTGCAACAGGTCGGCGAGCTGGCCGACAAAAACGGCGAGTCGCGCAAGGTGCGCGAGCCGGAGCATCCGATCCAGATCATGGCCCGCGCCTTCGGATTGGTGGAGGCGTAGATGTCAGCCGCAGAGCGCAAGATCACAGCCGCCGATATCCTTCCCGAGGCGCAGTACAATGCGCAGCGCACGGAGCTGCGCGCCGCGTCCATCGCGGCCAAGAAGAGTCGGCGGATCGAGGTCGGGCCTTACGCCACGCTGTATTTCGAGAATTACGATTCGATGTGGCTGCAGGTGCAGGAGATGCTGCGCATCGAGAAGGGCGGCGCCGAGCAGCTCGCGGGCGAACTGGAAGCCTATAATCCGCTGATCCCGCAGGGCGACGAATTGATCGCCACCTTCATGATCGAGATCGAGGACGCGGACCGCCGCGACCGCGAACTGCGCCGGCTCGGCCATATCGAGGACAGCGTCTTCCTCGACATCGGCAAGGCGCGCATCAAGGGCACACCGACCGATTACGAGGACCGCACCACGGCGGACGGCAAGACCTCGTCGGTGCACTGGCTGCGGTTCAAATTCACGCCGGCGCAGGCGGCGGCGTTCCGCGCCGGCGCCGAGCCGGTGGTGATCGGCATGGAGCATCCCCATTACGGGCACATGGCGGTGATGGCGGCGGCGACGCGCGAAGCGCTGGCGCAGGATTTGACCTGACCTTTCACCTCCCCAGCATGGGGAGGTGAAAGTTATGCTTGCTTGCCGAACCGCGAATAGAGCTCCGCCACGCGCTTCACGCCTTCTTCCGACTCGGCGCGATCCACCGTTTCGTTGGCGTCGTTGTAGCCGCGCATGTCGCCGCCTTCGAGCATCTGCACCACGATGCCGTCGCGGCGCGCGAGGATGCTGACGCCGTTGTAGAAGAAGCCGTAATTCACTTCGGGCTGCGGAATCAGCCAGCCGATCTGGCCACGCACCGGCACGATGGAGTCGTCCTTGAAGAGATCGCGTGCGCCGTAGCCGGTGCAGTTGATCACGACTTTTTCCTTCAGCTTGGTGAAGTCGGCGGGGGCGTGGAATTCGGTGCGCACGAATTTGCCGCCGGCGGCGTGGAAATCGCTCAGCAAGGTGTGGCCGTAATCGGCGATGTTGAACATCATCGACGAACTGCGCCGCACATAGGGCGTGGGGAACGGCGTGCTGCCGGGCGGCAGGAGCTGCGCCCTCGGCATCAGGTCGCGGATGCTGTCCTGATACTCGGCAAAGCCCAGAGGGTCGGGCGTGTGGCGCGCCGCCTGCTGCTCGGGCGTGAGGTCCGACAGCACGTAGCGGTCGGTCCATTCGACGGGATTGCCCGGCAGGCCGAGATAGCGGCGATAGGTCTTGAACGAGATGCGCGCCATCTCCTCCCATAGCGCGGCGAAGCCGGGCTGGGCGGCGCTGGTCAGTGCGATGCGCGAATCGGGCGTCCAGCTGCCGGTGGCGCGGGCCGAGCGCGTGTCGGGGAGCAGGTCGCGGGCGTAGATCGTGACCTGCGCGCCCGCGCTCTGCGCCAGGATCGCGGCGGTGAGGCCGAGCGCGCCGCAGCCGATCACCGCGATCTCGCGCGGACTGTTCATCATCGCCTTGCGCACCGCGATGGTGCCCGAGCCCCAGGAGAGCGACCAGCCGCTGCCGCCATGGCCGTAGTTGTGCACCACCAGCGTGCGGCCGATGGTTTCGGTGTCGAGGCGCGGACCCGCGGCGCGGAAGGGGCGCAGGCAGACCGTCATGTCGAACAGCCGGTCGATGCGCGCCCGCACCGGCGCCAGCGGCGGCACGACATCGTAGACGGCGAGGCCGTTCGGCGCGGGTATGGGTTTGGTCGCACAGCCGGCCAGGGCCAGCCCGGCAAAGGTGGCCGAGCCCTGGAGCAGGCGGCGGCGATCCAGGGACACAACCGATGCCATGTTCGAATCCCCTGCTCGCCGCCGCGTCAGCCTAAATCGATTTGAGCTCGAGTTGAATCACCCACTTCGTCATCGCCCGCTTCATGCGGGCGACCCATTTTCGGTGGGCGGAAAGATGGGTTGCCCGGACAAGCCGGGCAATGACGGGTTTGGAAGATGGGTGAACCCAAACCAAATCAGCACTAACCCGGCGGCGGGCCCATGAAGTCGCGCTTGCCGACCTCGACGCCGACGCTGCGCAGGATGTTATACGCGGTGGTGTAGTGGAAGAAAAAGTTCGGCAGGGTGAAGCCGACGAGGAACGGCTCGCCCTTGAACGCCATCTCGCGGGTGCCGAATTTGAGGACGATGTCCTTGTCTTCCGTGCCGTCGATCTGGGCAGGGGTCACGCTCTTGACGAAGTCGAGCGATTTGCCGACGCGCTCCTTGGCCGCGGTGAAGGTGGTGTCGGCCGGGCCGTAGTCGGGCTGCGTCAGGCCGGCGAGATGGGAGACGCCGCGCGTCGCATGGGTGCAGACCTGGCCGATCTGGACGTTGAGCGCGAACATGTCGGGAAAGAGCCGGGTGGCGAGCAGCACGGCGGGATCGATCTTGCGCAGCTCCGCGAAGGCGGCGGCCTTGTCGAGCACGCCGCTCAGCGCGCCCAGATTGCGGGTGAAAACCGGCACGGATACCTGATACATCGAAATGGTCATTGGCGTTTCCTTTTTGTTTTTGGAATGCAGCGGCGCGCACTTTAGCGGCTCGCCTGCGCGCCGTCATGCTAAGCTTTCGACAGACAGCCCATTTGATTGGCGCGCAATTTACGGGCGAAGCGAAGTGCTTCGCCCGATTGCGCTTGAGGGAGACAAGCATGCTCGAACTGCATTATTGGCCGACGCCGAACGGCAAGAAGGTCACCATTTTATTGGAAGAATTGGGCGTGCCTTACACGATAAAGCCGACCAATATCGGGCGCGGCGACCAGTTCGATCCCGAATTCCTGAAGTTCTCGCCCAACAACCGCATGCCGGCGCTGGTCGACACCGCGCCTGCGGGCGGCGGCGCGCCGGTGCGCATCTTCGAGAGCGGCGCCATCATGATGTACATCGCCGAGACGCACGGCAAATTCTATCCGCAGGACATCGCGAAGAAATACGACGTCATCCAGTGGGTGATGTGGCAGATGGGCAATCAGGGGCCGAAATTCGGCGAGCAGGGGCACTTCTTCCGCGCCTCGCAGAACGCGGCGAACGGCGACCTCGGCTATGCCGTGACGCGGTTCTCGGACGAGGTGCATCGGCTGTATGGCGTGATGAATCTCGGCCTGCACCAGAAGGATTGGCTGGCGGCGGGCGAATACACCATCGCGGACATGATCTGCTATCCGTGGTCGTCGGGCTACAAGCTGCGCAAGATCGACCTGGAGGAATTTCCCAACGTGAAGCGCTGGATGGCGGCGATGGACGCGCGGCGGGCGGTGAAGAAAGCGATGGAGGCGGTGCTGACGCCGACGGAGGATGCCGCGACGATGTCCGACGAGGAGAAGGCGCGGCGGGCCAAGCTGCTGACCAACCAGCGGGCGACGAAGATTCCGGCGGCGTGGGGATAATCCACTCCATTTGTCATGGCCCGCAAATGCGGGCCACCCAGGTCACGTCTGGTAAGTCGCCAACAGTTATTCGAGAACTGCCTGATGCAGTCGCGCTTTGCGATCACCTGGGTGGCCCGCATTCGCGGGCCATGACAGGGTTGTTTGGTAGCTAACTCAGTTTCATCCCCGTCGCGACCTCAAGCTCCGCGATCGCCTGTGGGCCGCTTTCGACCTTGATCGTGGTCATGCCGAGCGCGCGGGCGGGTTTGAGATTGCCGCCGAGGTCGTCGAGGAAGACGCAAGCGTCGGGCGCGACGCCGAGCTTCTCGCACATCATCAGGTAGATGCGCGGGTCGGGCTTGCGGATGCCGATCTTGGCGGATTCGATCACCACGTCGAACAGCTCCATGATCTCCTTGGCGTAGAGCGTGCGGCCCGCGGCGGTGCCGCCGGCGGCGTTGTGCGGCATGTTGTTGGTGATGCAGCCGGTGGCGAACTGGCGCTTGACGCGGCGCAGCGCCTCGATCACGTCGGGGCGGAAGTCGCCCGCCAGCAGCGGAAGGACGTCGCGGCCGGGGATGGTGTGGCCGAGCACCGCGGCTTCCGCGAGGAAAAGTTTGTCGAAGCCGTCGATGTCGACCCTGGACTGCTCGAACTGCGCCCAGGCGTTGTGCTCGTGATTGGTCGAGTTGATCTTGCGGATGGTGCCGACGGGGATGCCCTTTTCCGTCTCGTAGCGGGCAAAGGCCTCGAACGGCGAAGACGTGAAGACGCCGCCGAAATCCCAAATCACAGCCTTGATCATGTTTTTCCCATTTGTGCAGGCGGCCATCCTTCGACAGGCTCAGGATGAGGTCGGCGCTTGAGGCCTTGCTTCAAGAAGCAGTCCGCGCCCTAATTGGTCAACAAGAAAAAGGTACGGGGATGGGACTGAATTTCCGCAAAGCCAGCTATGAACCGGGCGTCGTCGAATTCGGCAACGGCTCATTCGCTTATCTGCAGCCGGACGGCGGCTGGGGGTTTTCCAATGCGGGGCTGGTGACCGACGGCGGCGAGGCGCTGCTGGTCGACACCATGTTCGACACCGCGCATACCCGCGCCATGCTGGACGGCTTCGCGCGGGCGAGCCGCGCCAAAATCGGCACACTGGTCAACACCCATCACAACGGCGATCACTGCTACGGCAATGGCTGCGTCGAAGGTTGCGAGATCATCGCCACGGTGAGCGCGGCCGAGGCGATGAAGCATGAGACGCCGCGCGGCCTGGCGCAGTTCATGAAGGCGGCACCGGGGCTCGGCCTGACGGGCGAGTATCTGGTGCACTGCTTCGGCGATTTCGATTTCGAGAATTGCTCGGTGCGGGCGCCGGACACGACCTTCACCGGCGAGACCTCGCGCATGGTGGGCGCCAAGCGCGTCGACCTGATCGAGGTCGGTCCGGCGCATACCGGTGGCGATGCGCTGGTTTACGTGCCGGACGACAAGACGCTGTTCACCGGCGACATCCTGTTCATCGACGGCCATCCCATCATGTGGGCCGGGCCGGTGGAGAACTGGATCGCCGCCTGCGATGCGATCCTGGAGATGGACGTCGAGACCATCGTGCCGGGGCACGGGCCGGTGACGGACAAGACGGGCGTGGCGCGGGTCAAGGATTATCTCGATTACATCCATGGCGAGGCGCGGGCGCGTTACGCGAGCGGCATGGGCGCGCTGGAGGCGGCGCGATCCATCGCGCTGGACGATTTCGCCGGCTGGGGCGATGCCGAGCGCATCGCCGTCAACGTCGCGACGCTCTATCGCGAATTCGGCGCGGCCGACACGCCGTCGGATGCCGCCACGCTGTTCGGCTGGATGGCGCAATTGTGGAAGGACAAAAAATGACCGTCACTGTTTACGAGCACCCGCTGAGCCCCTATGCGCAGAAGGTGAAGATCGCGCTCGACGAGAAGGGCGTGGCCTACGAGACCAAGATGCCGGCGGCCATCGGCAGCGGCCAGCCGGACCGCGAATTCCTCAAGGCCAATCCGCGCGGCGAAGTGCCGGCGCTGCTCGACGGCGAGACGCGGATTTTCGATTCGACCATCATCCTGGAATATATCGAGGACAAGTGGCCGACCCCGGCGCTGCTGCCGAAGACGCCGGCGGACCGCGCCGCGGCACGCACCATCGAAGAGGTGATGGACACGCTGTTCGAGCCGATCAACTGGGGCATGGGCGAAATCCGCTGGTTCAAGCGCGCCGAGGGCGAGCGGGCACGCACCATCGAGGCGCGGGCGATGAGCCAGGCGCGCGGCATCTATGAATGGCTGACGCGGCACCTCGGGCATGGGCCGTGGTTCGGCGGCGAGGTGTTCGGCTGGGCGGACCTCTCGGTCGTGCCCTATCTCAACGGGGCACGCGGCAACGGCATCGGGCCGGACGACAAGTCGCCGCTCGGCCTGTGGCTGGCGCGCGCCAATGGCCGCGATTCGGTGAAGAAGTCGGCGAAGGCGGCGGCGGATTCGCTGATCGGCATGACGCAGGTCGCCGGCGCGGTGCAGAGCGGCATGTTCAAGCGCGAATACCGCGATCATCGCCTGGAATGGATGATCCGCTCGGGCGGGCTCGACGTCGTGCTCGAAGGCCTGAAGAACAACAACATCCGGTTCTCGAACGAGTTGAGTTGATTTTTCGCATCCAACCAAAACCGTCATTGCCCGCGACTGCGGGCAATCCATGAACACCGTCCATAAAATTTGAGCATGGTGTTCATGGGTCACCCGGACAAGCCGGGTGATGACGAGTAAGAGAGAATGGAAACTGCTGCCATGCCCCACGAGATCATCTTCCACAATTATCCCAACTCGCCGTTCTCGGAGAAAGTGCGCGTCGCGTTCGGGATCAAGCAGCTCGCCTGGCGGTCGGTGATCCAGCCGGTGATCATGCCCAAGCCCGACCTGATCCCGCTCACCGGTGGCTATCGCAAGATCCCGGTGATGCAGATCGGCGCCGACATCTTCTGCGACAGCCAGATCATCCTGCGCGAGCTGGAACGGCGCTTTCCGGCGCCCAGCCTGTCGCCGCAGAACAAGGGCGCGCCGTACGGCCTCGGCTTCTGGGCCGACCGGCAGGTGTTCCAGGCGGCGGTCGCGATCATCTTCGGCGAGATCGGCGATCACGTGCCGGAAGACTTCAAGAAAGATCGCGCCGCAATGAGCGGCGGCAGTTTTTCCTCCGAGGCGCTGAAACGCGCCGTGCCGTTCATGCGCGACCAGTACCGCGCGCATACACGCTTTCTCGAAGACCAGCTTGCAGACGGGCAGCCGTTCTGGGGCGGCGAGCAGGCAGGGCTCGCGGACATCCACGCCTTCATGAATCCGTGGTTCATCGCCAATGCGCTGCCGCACAAGGCGAAGGAAACGATCGCGGAATTCCCGCATGTCGAAGCTTGGTATGCGCGGGTGCGCGCCATCGGGCATGGCACCAAAAGCGACATGACGCCGGCCGAAGCGCTGGCGGTGGCCAAGGCGGCGACGCCGACCACCGCGGCCGTGCCCGACCCGCACGATCCCAATGGCCGCGTGCCGGGCGACAAGGTCACGGTTTCGGCCGACGACTACGGCCGCGACGCCATCGCCGGCGACATCGTCTTCAGCAACGCGCATGAGATCGCCATCGCGCGGCGCGATCCGATCGTCGGCGACGTGGTGGTGCATTTCCCGCGCGCGGGGTTTGCCGTGCAGGCGGCGTAGGCCTCAGCCCGCGTCGGCCTGTAATTCGACCTTGGGCGAAAAATAGGTCGCGGCGAGGATCGTGGTCGGCTTGCGCGTGCCGTTGGACAGCGGCGCCGAGAAGCTTTCGCCGTTGAGATAGGAGACGCGCGGGATCTCGAAATAGCTGAGGAAGCGCATCGGCGCGCCGGCCTCGAGCACCGCGTCATAGCCCGCGATCCAGCGCGGCAGGCGATCGGGCGGAATCGACATCTCGATGAACTGCCCGGTCTGCTCGCCGAAGCGCTGCGCCAGGGCGCTGCCGTAGAAGCGGAAGCGATAGCTGGAGCGGCCGGCGGGATTGACGGCGCGCTCGACGATGGAGACGTGACGCAGGAACGGCTTCAGCGCGCGCGCATCGAAATCGGCGCGCGACGGCAGGCCGCCGACTGCCTGCGCTTTTTCCTGCCAGACATCGCGCAGGGCGTTGAGTTCGGGGGCGGCAAAATTCAGCGCGGTGTCCGAGCGCATGGACCAACCTTCCCTTCGCGAGACGTCGTTCAGCAATTGTGCCGGGTCTTCCATCCCGTTCAGGGTGTACCCAGTCTGTGGCCAATTTCTTAACGCGCCGAAGGAACTTTTGCGCTTCGTAGCGTTAAACGCGGTTAGGCAAAGGCCGCGGCGGAGGCGCGCGTGAATTCGGGACGCGGCTTGGTGAAAGTTACCGACAGCAGCATCGGCGTGTCGCTGACTGGCACCGACAGCGGCGCGAGCAGGCTTTCGCCCATGAGATAATCGATCTCCGGCGCCTGATAAAAACTGACGACGCGTACCGGCGCGCGCAAGGCCAGCACCGTGTCGTACAGAGCCGCGTAACTCTCGAGCCTTTCCGGCGAGACCGAATCTTCCAGGAATTTGCCGGTGCTGTCGCCGGCATAGCGCGCCAGCGTCGAGCCGTGCAGCCGGATGCGGTAGCGCGGCCTGCCGTCCGCCAGAACCCGTTCGAGCAGCGACATATGGGTGAGATAGGGCTTCATCGCCCGCGCCGTCATGTCGGCGCGGCATGGCATCGGCCGGCCTGACGCCTTGGCGCGCCACAGTTCGAGCGCTCCGGCCAGGGGAGCATTCTCGAAATCCTGCGCCGGCATGCAGGTGAACGGCCAGCCGGCCGCCTGCGCGCGGTCGTTGAAGGCCTTCATGATGCCGTGATGCCCTTGTGCCGCCATCGGCGGACTATGCTTTTGGACAGTCAACATGACGTTAAACTCAGGCGGGGCGTGACGGGCTTGCGCCCTGCCCCGGGGCCACGGATCATGGGGGCGATACGGCGTTCAACCTCGCTTCGCAGGGTAAAGAACGCGCCAAGGAGACGGCAGATGGACCAGGTAGTTTCCGCAAATGTCGAGATCGCGCAGGGCAAGCTGAAAGGCGTGGCCCGGGACGGCGTGCTGCGCTTCAACGGCATTCCTTTCGCCAAGCCGCCCGTCGGTGCCTTGCGCTGGCGGATGCCGGAAGCGCCGGAGGCCTGGGCCGGCGTGCGCGACGCGGCCACTTTCGGCAACATCGCGCCGCAAGTGGCGAGCGCCGCGGGCGCGGTGCTGGACGGCACGCCGGGCACGCCTTCCGAAGACTGCCTCTATCTCAACATCCAGACACCGGCCTGCGACGACGCCAGGCGCGCGGTGATGGTGTGGATCCATGGCGGCGCCTTCGTCACCGGCGCCGGGAGCGTCGGCACCTATAGCGGCAAGTACATCGTGCCGCGCGGCGATATCGTGCTGGTGACGGTGAACTACCGGCTCGGCGCCTTTGGCTTTCTCAACCTGCGCGATGCGACGGACGGCAGATTGCCGGGAAAGGGCGCGGAAGGTCTTGGCGACCAGATCGCGGCGCTGCGCTGGGTGCAGGACAACATCGCGGCGTTCGGCGGCGATCCGGACAATGTGACGATCTTCGGCGAGAGCGCCGGCGGCATGAGCGTCGGCGCCCTGCTCGCTTCGCCGGCCGCGCGCGGCCTGTTCCACAAGGCGATCCCGCAATCGGGCGCCAGCGACATCGGCACGGCGCGCGAAACTTCGGCGCGGGTGGCGCGTCACCTGCTGGAGAAACTCGGCACGGCCGATGCGCAAGACCTGCCCTGGGAAACGATCCTGGAGGTGCAGAAGGATATCCTGGCGGCGCGGCGCGCGCCGGGGGTCGGCATGCCGTTCGCGCCGACCATCGACGGCGATGTGTTGCCCAAGCGCGCCATCGACTGCGTCGCCGCCGGCTCGGCCGCGGGCGTGCCGGTGCTGACGGGGACGACGCGCGACGAGTCGCGGCTGTTCACCATCGCCGCGGCCAACCTGAAAAATCTCGACGAAGCGGGCCTGCGCAAGCTGACGGCGGGCCTTGCCGGCGAGGAGCATGCCGATGCGATCGTCGCGGCCTATGCCGGCGGCACGCCGTTCGACCGCTGGAACGACGTGATGACCGATCACGGCTTCTTCGTGCCGGCCACGCGCCTGTTGGACGCCCAAGCCGCGCATGCGCCGGTCTATGCCTATCGCTTCGACTGGCCGTCGCCGTTCCTGGGCGGGGCGCTCGGCGCCTGCCACGCGCTGGAGCTGGGCTTCACCTTCGGCACCTATCAGGTGAAGGGCGCGGCGCAGTTCTTCGGTTCGGGACCCAAGGCCGACGCGCTGGCGGCCGAGATGATGGATTCGTGGATCGCGTTTGCGAAGTCCGGCAATCCGAGCAACGACACCTCGGGCGCCTGGCTGCGCTATGACGACAGGAAGCGCGCCACGATGATCTTCGGCGACGGCATGCCGCATGTCGCGTCGGCGCCGAACGAGGCGCGGCGCCAGGCGTGGGCGGACGTGCCGGCCGGGAAGATCGGGCCGTAAGCGTCGTCGAGAGCGCGCAAGGCAAGCTCACGGGCAGGCCCTGGCCGCGCTGCGACGCGGATAGCCGCGCCACGATGATCTTCGGCGGCCGCCGTCGCGCCTGGGCCGCGGTATCGGAGAAGACGCTGGGGCTTTAGGCTTTGGCGCGGGTTCATGCTACGCCGCGCGCCATGACAAAGCACAAGACGATCAAGCTGAAGCCCAGGGAAGGCCGCCGGGCGCGCGCCGGGGCGCCGTGGATTTTCTCCAACGAGATCGAGATGGATGCCGCGGCCAAGGCGCTGCCGCCGGGGAGCGTGGTCAACGTGGCGTTCGACGACGGCCAGCCGGTGGGCACGGGCTATTTCAATGCCAAGAGCCTGATCGCGGTGCGGCTGCTGGATGGCGCGCCGGACACCGTGATCGGCACCGGCTTTTTCGTGCGGCGCATCGAGCGCGCGCTGAAAATCCGCGAGGCGATCTTTTCGCAGCCTTTCTACCGCCTGGCGCATGCCGAGGGCGACGGGCTGCCGGGGCTGACGCTCGACCGCTTCGGCGACACGGTGGTGGCGCAGATCAGCACGGCGGGGATGGAAGCGCTGATCGATCCGCTGCTGGCGGCGCTGGAGAAGACGCTGGCGCCGGCGCATGTGATCCTGCGGGGCGACACGCCGTCGCGCGCGCTAGAAGGCCTGGAAGACTATGTCCGGGCCGCGAAGGGCGATGCCACGCGGCTGGCGGTGGAAGAGAATGGCGTACGCTATTTCGCCAATCTCGCCGAGGGACAGAAGACCGGCTGGTATTACGACCAGCGCGACAACCGCGCCTTCATGGCGGGGCTGGCCAAGGGCAAATCGGTGCTGGACGCCTATAGTTATACCGGCGGCTTCGGCATCGCGGCGGCCAAGGCCGGCGCGACGGAAGTGATCTGCCTCGATTCATCCGCGCCGGCGCTGGCGCTGGCCGAAGAATCGGCCGCCGCAAACGGCGTGTCGATCAAGGCGGTCAAGGCCGACGTGTTCGAAGAATTGGAGCGGCTGGCGGCGGCGAAGGAGACCTTCGACATCGTCATCGCCGATCCACCGCCTTTTGTGAAAGCGCGAAAAGACCTGGAGCCGGGCGCCAAGGCCTATCGCAAGCTGGCGCGGCTGGCGGCGCAGGTCGTGGCGCCCGGCGGCTTCCTGCTGCTGGCGTCGTGCTCGCACAATATTCCGATGGAACGCTTCGCGGCCGAATGCGCCGCGGGCATCGCGCGGGCGCCGCGGCGGGCGACGCTGATCCGCCAGGCGGGCGCGGGCGCCGATCATCCGGTGCATCCGATGCTGCCGGAGACGGCGTATCTCAAGGCCTTGGTATACGCGCTCGACTGACGGCGTCGAACTCTTCCTTGCGGAAGTCGGCGACCGGCGCGACCTTGTCTTCGATGACCAGCGTCTGTGGGCCGGCGCCTTCGAAGCGCGGCCAGAGCGGCACGCCGGCGCCGTTGGGATCGCCGGTCTTGGCGAAATTGGTCCAATACAGCTGCATCATCTCGCTCATGGCGGTGTCCTGCGGCGGCGCGAAGGCGGCGAGCGCGCCGAAGCCGAAGACGAACACCATCTCGCCACCATGCGGCACGCCGGTGTCGCCCCGCTGACGGGCGCGCGCGTTGAGAAAGCCAAAGCGGTAGACATAAGTCGGCTGGCGCGGCGCGGCGGCGCGGGCGAGCTGGTCCGTCGGACCGGCCATGAACTTGTCGTTGAACAGGGCTTGCGCGAACTGCACGTCGCTGACGGGATCGTAGAGCTTGCGCATGGCGGCGAACGGCTTGCTCAGCCAATCGGAATTGTTCGCGCCCAGCATCGCGCCCTCGGCGCTGTTGGTGCCGGTGAGATAGGGGATGGCGGCCTGATGCCCGGCGGCGAAGGCGTCGCGCGGATCTTCGGTGACGACCTTGCCGTCGATCACCGGGCCGTCGTCATCGTCGTCGGCCTTGAGCACGGCGTCGACGCTCGCGGCACGCAACGCCGCGGCGTCTTTCGCATTGAGCCGGGCGGCGAAGTCGAGCGCGCCCTTGCGGGCATCCTCGATTCGCGTGGTGGGATCGAACAGGCCGCCGGATTCGCTGATCGCCTTGGTGAAGAGGCCTTTGGCCAGCGGCGAGGACATCAGCATGTCGACGCTGACGCCGCCGGCGGATTCGCCGAAGATCGTGACGTTGCCCGGATCGCCGCCGAAGGCCGCGATGTTGCGCCGGACCCACTCAAGCGCCGCGATCTGATCGAGCAGGCCGAAATTGGCGTCCTCCAGCGCCGGATGCGGGAAGAAGCCGAGGCGGCCGACGCGATAGTTGAACGTCACGAGCACGACGCCGCGCCGGGCCAGCGCCGCGCCGTCATAGCGCGGCACGGAGGCGCCACCTTGCGTGAAGCCGCCGCCGTAAATCCACACCATCACGGGACGCTTCTTGCCGCCGGGCGTCCAGACGTTGAGGGAGAGGCAGTCTTCGCCTTGCGGCAGGTTGGCGCGGGCGATCAGGCCCTCCGTCGCGTGCTGCGGGCAGATAGGCCCGAAGGCGGTGGCGTCGCGCGGCGCAGTCCAGTGCGGACCGGGCTGGGGTGCGCGCCAGCGCAGATCGCCGACGGGCGGTGCCACATAGGGAATGCCCTTGTAGGAGTCGATGCCGCCATCGGCGGCGCCGGTGAGCGGGCCTTGGTCGGTGGCGACCTGGGGTGCGGCAAAGGACGGAGTGGCGAGGAGAAGAGCGGCAGCAAGAACGATCAAACGCATGGCGCGAGCCTGTGAAGACGGATGTTCAACGCGGGCGACGATAAAGGCCGTCGGAGAAAAAGCTAGATCGTGATCTGCGTGCCCAATTCCACCACGCGGTTGGGTGGGAGCTGGAAGAACCTTGCCGGCGACAGGGCGTTCGAGGCCAGCCACATGTAGAGTGCGATGCGCCAGCTCTTGAGATCGGGGCGGGCGCCGGCCACCAGCGTCTCGCGGCCGAGGAAGAAGGTGGAGCTGTCGGGCTCCAGCGCCAGGCCGAATTGCCGGCAACGCTCCAGCGCCTCGGGCACGTTGGGAAATTCGAAGAAGCCGAAGCGCAGCTTCACCTCGAAGAAGCCCTTGCCGAGCTTCCTGACCTCGACGCGGCGCGCCAGCGGCACGATGGGGACGTCGTCGACCGTGATGCTGGTCAGCACGACGCGCTCATGCAGCACGTGATAGTGCTTGAGGCTGTGCAGCATCGGGCCCGGCGTCACGTCGGTGCGGGCGGCCAGGAAGATCGCGGTGCCGGCGACGCGCTCGGCGGGCGCGCGGGCCAGGAACAGATCGATCGGCAGCGTGCCGTCGCGCTGGTGGTCCAGATGCACCCGGCGGCCGACGTGCCAAGTGTCGATCAGGATGAAGACCAGCGCCGCCATGGCCAGCGGCAGCCAGCCGCCCTGGATGACCTTCAAGGTGTTGGACGACAGGAAGGCGAGATCGACGAGGCCGAGGCCGCCGAACACCGCGATGACGACCGGCAGGCGCCAATGCCATTGCCGCACCGCGACGACGGCGACGAGGAAGGTGCTGATCACCATGACGCCGGTCACCGCGATGCCATAGGCCGCGGCCAGATTGTCCGACGTCTTGAAGATGAGCACGATGAGAACGACGCCGACCGCGAGCATCGCATTGATCCGCGGCACATAGATCTGACCGCGCTCGGTCGCCGAGGTGTGCTTGATCTCCATGCGCGGCAACTGGCCGAGCTGCACCGCCTGGCGCGTGATCGAGAAGACGCCGGAGATCACCGCCTGGCTGGCGATGATGGTCGCCATGGTGGCGAGGGCGACGACCGGATAATGCGCCCAGTGCGGCGCCAGCGCGTAGAAGGCGTTCGCGCCGGCGTGTGGGTTGGATAGGACCAGGGCGCCCTGGCCGAAATAGTTCAGCACCAGCGCCGGCAATGCGAAGAACAGCCAGGCATTGCGGATCGGGCGGCGGCCGAAATGGCCCATGTCGGCATAGAGCGCCTCGCAGCCGGTGACGGCCAGGACGACGGAGCCGAGCGCGACGAAGGCCGTCCAGGGCTCGCGCACGAACAGCGCGACGCCGTAAGCCGGACTGATCGCCTTGAGGATTTGCGGATTGTGCAGGATCGCGGTGCCGCCGAGCAGCGCGATGACGATGAACCAGACGACCATGACCGGACCGAAGACCTTGCCGATCTTCTCGGTGCCGTGACGTTGCAGCAAGAACAGGCCGACCAGGATGGCGAGCGTCAGCGGCAGGATGGCCGCTTTCAGGCTTTCGCTTTCGACGCCGAGGCCCTCGACGGCGCTGAGCACCGAGACCGCGGGCGTCAGCATGCCGTCGCCGTAGAACAGCGCCAGGCCCGCGAGCGAGACGAGCGCGATGGCGGTCTTGAGGCGGCGGCCGAGGCCGCTGGAGCGGTGCGCCAGCGCCGCCAGCGCCATGACGCCGCCCTCGCCATTGTTGTCGGCGCGCATAATGAAGACGACGTATTTCACCGTCACCACGATCAGCAGCGACCAGAAGATCAGCGACAGCACGCCCAGCACGGCGGGCGCGGCGGGCATGCCGCCGCCGGCGGCGAGGAAGGACTGCTTGGCGGCGTAGAGCGGGCTGGTGCCGATGTCGCCGAAGACGACGCCGAGCGCGCCCAGCGTGAGGCCCGCTTCGCGCCGCCATCCCCCCTGCGCCCCCGCTGTCATGTCAGATCGTCACCTGCGTGCCGAGCTCGACGACGCGGTTGGGTGGGAGGTGATAGAAGCGCGCCGGCGACAGCGCGTTCGAGGCCAGCTGCATGTAGAGCCAGGTGCGCCAGACGCCGAGCACCGGATGCTCCGCTGGCACCAGCGTCTCATGGCCGATGAAGAAGGTCGCGGTCTCCATGTCGACGGCGATGCCGTAGGAGCGCGCTTCGGCCAGCGCCCGCGGCACGTCCGGCGTCTCGAAGAAGCCGTGATGGATGCGCACGCTGAAGAAGCCCTTGCCGAGCTTTTCGACCTCGATGCGCCTGTCGGCGCGCACCAGCGGCTTGTCCTCGACCGTCACGTTGCAGAGGATGACGCGCTCGTGCAGCACCTTGTTGTGCTTGAGATTGTGCAGCAGCGCGCCGGGCATGACGTCGTTGCGCGCCGTCATGAACACCGCCGTGCCGGCGACGCGCATGGTGGAGGTCTTGTCGGCGCGGCCCAGGAACAGGCTGAGCGGCATGGATTCGCTGCGGATGCGCTCCTGATGGGCGCGGCGGCCGATGCGCCAGGTCTCCATCACCACGAAGACGCCCGCCGCGATGGCGAGCGGCAGCCAGCCGCCCTGCGGGATCTTGAGCATGTTGGACAGCAGCATCGTCACGTCGATCAGGCCGAACAGGCCGAACACGCCGATGGCGAGCTTGATGCCCCAGTGCCATTGCCGCGCCGCGACCAGGGAGACGTGGAAGGTGTCGATCACCATCACGCCCGTCACCGCAATGCCGTAGGCGGCGGCGAGGTTGCTGGAGCTGCGGAAGACCAGGACGATGAGCACGACGCCGATCAGCAGCAGCGCGTTCATGCGCGGCACGTAGATCTGGCCGTAATCGGTCATCGAGGTGTGGCGGATTTCCATGCGCGGCAGTTGGCCGAGCTGAACGGATTGGCGCGTGATCGAGAAGACGCCGGAGATCACCGCCTGGCTGGCGATGATGGTGGCGAAGCACGCCAGGAACACCAGCGGGTAATGCGCCCAGGCGGGCGCCATGGAATAGAACGCCGTGGCGGCGTGGCGCGGATTCACCAGCAGCGATGCGCCCTGGCCGAAATAGTTCAGCATCAGCGCCGGCAGCGCGACGAAGAACCAGGCGGCGCGGATCGGGCGGCGGCCGAAATGGCCCATGTCGGCATAGAGGGCCTCGCAGCCGGTGACCGCGAGCACGACCGAACCCAGCGCGACAAAGGCGGTCCAGGGTTCGTTCATGACCAGCTGCACGGCGTACCACGGGCTGATCGCCTTCAGGATGACGGGCGCCCGCACGATCCAGCTGACGCCGAGCACCGCCAGCACCACGAACCACACCACCATCACCGGCCCGAAGATGCGGCCGATGCGGGCGGTGCCGCGGCTCTGCATCAGGAACAGGCCGACCAGAATGATCAGCGTCAGCGGCAGCACGAAGGGTTCGAGCGTGTGGCGGCCGACCGTCAGGCCTTCGACGGCGGAGAGCACCGAGATCGCCGGCGTCAGCATGCCGTCGCCGTAGAACAGGGCCAGGCCGAGGATGGCGCCGAAGCCGATCATCGCCTTGATGCGCCGGCCGAGCCGCGCCGAGCGGTGCGCCAGCGTCGCCAGCGCCAGCACGCCGCCTTCGCCATTGTTGTCGGCGCGCATGATGAGCACGACGTATTTCAGCGTCACGATGATGACCAGCGCCCACAGGATCAGCGACAGCGCGCCGAAAATCGCGGCCTGCGCCGGCATGGCGCCGCCGGTCGCCAGCACCGTTTCGCGCATGGCGTAGAGCGGGCTGGTGCCGATGTCGCCGAACACCACACCGAGCGCGCCGAGCGTCAGCAGGGCATCGCGCTTGAGCGAGCGCGGCGCCGCGGTGCCGGCCGGCGCATGCGCGGTCCCATCGACGCCGGCAAGCGGGTCGTTCGCGGCAGGCGCGCTGAGATCTGGCTTATTCACGTTGGTTGTTGGAGCTCATCCGGCGGTGCGGTAACGCGAAGCTGGCCTTGTTGGTTTGCAACGCTCTCGCTCCTGGATGAAGCGCGACCCGCGGGTGCGGCGCTACCTGCGCGGGCGGGGAAAATAGGCTTGTCGCGGGAAGGCGCAAAGAGGGGCGAGGCGGAATAGCGCAGAATTTCGCTATCCCCTTGATCCCCTTCAGCGATCGCCGTCGGATTCGTCGGCATCCGTGTCGGAGGCGGCGATCTGCAGCGCAATCGGATCGGTGGGTGTCTCGAGCGAGGCGACGAGCGGGCTGCCATTGGCCGGATTGGGGCTGATGAAGCCCTGCACCTTGTAGACCTTGGTGCCCCAGGAGCCGCTGCGGATATTCCACACCTTCACCACCGACCAGTCGTTGTTGTCGCTGACGTCGATCACCGGATCGTTGACGTAGACCGCGCCGTCGTCGAGCCAGTTGGCGTGGTCGATGAGGATCTTGCGCGAAGTCACGATGCGGCGCACGACCGCGACATGGGCGCGGTGACGGCCGGCATAGCCGTTCAGCACCATGACGTTGCCGACGATCGGCGTGTCGCCGCGGGCATAGACGCCGGCGGCCTTGTCCCACCAGGTGTAGGCGTCGCCGTGGATGTTCACGCCGGAATGCTCGCGCGCATAGGGCACGCATTGCAGCGCGGTGCCTTCGACGGTCGAAGGCGCGGCGTCGTCGTCGCCCGGGGGGAACAGGGAGGCGTCGGGCGCGGCATCGGAATGGGCGCGCGGGCTGCGGGCATAGTCGTCATCGGCGGACGTGAGCTGCGTGATGCTGAGGCCGCCGCAGCCGCCCAGCGAGGCGCACAGACCGGCAAGCGCAAGGATTCGGACGACCGAACCTGAACTCATGAGATTTGCCCCTCTTACGGCTGTGCGGCGGCCAGGGAAGCCACGCTACAGACGGCGGTTCAAAACGCAGTTAGAGATTTGAACGGCATTTGAAAAGCTAAAATTTTAATTGCATTTTCCGTTATTTTCCGGTCGGCATTTGGCGCGCCGGCAGCCGGTTTGTCGATCCGGACAAACCCATAGCCCCGATCGAGACCAGGCCGGTGACGGCGAAAAAGAAAAACGGCGCGCTCCAGGCCTGCTCGGCAAAGGCAAAAATCGGCAGCAAAAGGCCGATTATCAGCTCCGGACCGCCGCGCCAGCCGCCGGCATAGCGCTCGCCGGGCCGCAACGTGCGGTGGAAATGCATGTGGGAACTGAAGAAGGCCTCGAAGGTGGCGCGCGTGTTGGCGAGAATCAGGCCGGACGGGAACACCATGGCGAGGGCGATCGAGCGGGCGATGCAGGGCAGGCGCTCACGCCCCAGCATGCGCTGTCCCAGATAGAGATAGCCGGCCGAGGCGATGAGACCCAGCGCCGAAACCGAGAGGCCGAGCAGCGACACGCTGAGGATATAGACAATGTTCATGTACATCAGCGTCAGGCTGATCGCGGCGCTGGCGAAGGCGAGGCTGTAGAACGCGAACTGGCACATCTGCAGCGACATCGCCGCTTTTTTCCACAACGGCATATTGCTCGCCCAGATGAGCGGCAGGAGCTTGCGCGCGGTCTGCGCGTGGCCCTTGGTCCAGCGCGCCTGCTGCGCCCGCCAGGCGGCGGCGGTCTCCGGCAGCTCACCGGGCACTTCGATGTCGGAGAGCATGACGGTGCGCCAGCCCTTCATCGAGCAGCGCATGGAAAGATCGAGATCCTCGGTCAGCGTGTCGCCGGTCCAGCCGCCGCCATTGTCGATCGCGGCGCGGCTCCACACGCCGGCGGTGCCGTTGAACGACATCGGCAAACCCGCACGGAATCGGCCTTCCTGTTCCACCGCGAAGTGCGCGTCGAGCAGCATGCCCTGCGCGCGCGTCAGCCAGTTCTTGGTGCGGTTGGCATGGCCCCAGCGCGCCTGCGCGTAAGCCAGGCCCTGGTCGGCGACCAGCGCCGGCACGGTGCGGCGCAGGAAATCGGTCGGCGGCACGAAGTCGGCGTCGAAGATCGCGACATAGGGCGCGTCGGAATGCTTGAGGCCAAAGGCCAGATTGCCGGCCTTGAAGCCGGTGCGCTCGCCGCGGCGGAGCACTTTCAGATTCACCTCCTGCGGCACCACGCTCTTGATGGCGCGGACGAGGTCTTCCGGATCGCCGGTGCGGCCGTCGTCGAGGACCTGGATCTCCAGCTTGCCCGGCGGCCAGTCGAGGCGGGCGGCGGCGGCGGCGACGCGCACCGCGAGCGGGCCTTCGTCGCAGACCGGGAGCTGGACCAGGACGCGGGGCAGAGCCTCGTCCGGCAACAGCGGCATGCGCACCCGGGGGCTGCTGCGGAACAGGCGGAAATAGCCGAGGACCACGAGCTGGAGGGAGAGCACCGCGATGGCGACGAGGACGCCGGCCAGGATGCATTGCAGGATCAAGGATAGGCCGGTCATGCGAAGCGTTCGGACCCCACTCAAATTCCGAAGAAAACGCCCCGTTGGACCGGGGGGTGCATTTGCCCCGGAATTTGTAACGGGGCGTTAGCATTAGCAAGTGCGGGAGGCTTAGCCTAACGCGGCGGCAGGCTCAATCGAGGGTCCGGCGGAAGCGCAAAAGGGCCAAAGTTCCCGCCGCCAGCAGGAAAAGGACCAAGGGCCAGACGTCCGGCCAGATCTCGGCCGCACCGTTGCCCTTGAGCAAAATGCCGCGGACGACCCGGAGGAAGTGGGTGACGGGCAGGACCTCCCCGATCCACTGGGCCCAGACCGGCATGCCCCGGAAAGGGAAGGCGAAGCCCGACAGGAGGATCGCCGGCAGCAGGAAGAACACCATCATCTGCATGGCCTGGAGCTGGGTCTGCGCCACCGTCGAGAAGGTGTAGCCGACCGCCAGGTTGGCGGCGATGAAGATGACGAGGACACCGGAGAGCAGGGTGAGCGAGCCGATCATCGGCACGCCGAAGATCAGCCTGGCGGCGACCAGCACCAGCGCCGCCTGGACGAAGCCGACCAGGATGTTGGGCGCGATCTTGCCGATCATGATCTCCAGCGGGCGGGTCGGCATGGCGAGCAGGTTCTCGTAGGTGCCGCGCTCGCGCTCGCGGGTCAGCGCCATCGAGGTCATCAGCACCATGGTCATGGTCAGGATGATGCCGAGCAGGCCCGGCACGATGTTGAACTGGGTGATGCCTTCGGGATTGTAGAGCCGGTGCACGATGGTATCGAAGGCGGGCTGCGCTTGCGCGCGCGCCGCCAGCGGGCCTTTCAGGTCGTCGCGCAAGGCTTCCGTCACCAACTCGCCGAGCGCGCCGACGGCGTTGGAGGCGGAGGACGGATCGCTGGCATCGGCCTCGATCAACAGTTGCGGACGGGCGCCGCGGACGAGGTCGCGCGAAAAATTCGCGGGGATTTCGACGACGAAGGACACCTTGCCTTCGGCGAGGAGACGCTTGGCGACCGTGGGCGAGTTCGTCGCCTGGACGATGTCGAAATAGCCCGAATTGGCCAGCGCCGAGACGATCGAGTCCGAGAAGACGCCGGGATCGGAGATCGAGACCGCGGTCGGCAGGTGCTTGGGATCGTTGTTGATGGCGAAGCCGAACAGCAGCAGCTGCATCAACGGCACGCCGAGGATCAGGGCGAAGGTCAGCCGGTCGCGCCGCATCTGGATGAATTCCTTCACCAGGACGGCGCCGACGCGGCGCAGCGAGAAGCGGGAGGGAGCGCCGTTCATGGCGCGCACCCGTCGTACCTACCCGTGTCATGGCCCGCGAATGCGGGCCACCCAGTTAGGGACGGGCATGGGATCGGAAGATTTGGCGCCGCCTCACTTGTGGGCAAGACGCTTGGCGTGACCTGGGTGGCCCGCATTCGCGGGCCATGACAGGGAGGGAGGCGGAGGTTGGGAGCGGCCCTAACCCCTTGAAAACATTCAATCGGTGTACATTCGAACCGGGGGTTCGCGATGGGGGGGTGGGGGGTCATGCATAGTCTCCGGAGCCGCGCTCCTGGAGCTGGATGAAGACGTCCTCCAAGCTGGGGGCGGCGTCGTGGATCTTCAAGTCCCGGTCGTTCGCAAAAGGCGCCAGCGCGGCTTTGAGGGCGGCGGGGTCCTTGCCGCTGACATGCAGCGCGGCGCCGAAGAAGGCGACGAATTCGACGCCCGGCTTGCCGCGCAGCTTTTCGGCCAGGGCGCGCGCGCCCTCGCCTTCGACGATGATGGTGTGCAGGCCCGATTGCGCGATGACCTCGGCCACGGTGCCGCGCGCGACGATGGTGCCCAGATTGATGTAGACGATGCGGTCGCAACGCTCGGCCTCATCCATGTAATGCGTCGAGACGAGGACGGTGAGGCCTTCGGCGCTGAGACGGTGGATCTCGTCCCAGAAATCGCGCCGCGCCTTGGGATCGACGCCGGCGGTGGGCTCGTCGAGCAAAAGCATCCTGGGCTGATGCAGCATGCAGGCGGCGAGCGCGAGGCGCTGTTTCCAACCGCCGGAGAGATCGCCGGCCAACTGGTCCTGGCGCTTGGTGAGGCCGAGGCGGTCGAGGGTTTGTTTCACCGCGTCGCGGGCGTGCGGCAGTTCGTAGACGCGCGCCACGAAATCGAGGTTCTCGCGGATCGACAGATCTTCCCAGAAGCTGAACTTCTGGGTCATGTAACCGACCTCGCGCTTGATGCGCTCGGATTGGGTGCGGAAGTCGTAGCCGAGACAGGTGCCGCTGCCTTCGTCGGCGCGGAGCAGGCCGCACAGCATGCGGATGGTCGTCGTCTTGCCCGAGCCGTTGGGGCCGAGGAAGCCCCAGACCTCGCCCACCGGCACGGCGATGTCGGCCTTGTTGACCGCGATCTTGTTGCCGAAGCGCTTGGTCAAGCCGTGCACGTCGATGGCGAGTTCGCCGGCCATATCAGAGCGGCCGCACGTCGACGGGTTGGCCGGGATTGAGGCGCAGGCCGCCGGGCTCTCGCGCCTCCACCTTGAACACCAGCTTCTCGCGGCTGCCGATGGAGAAGATCACCGGCGGGGTGAATTCCTGCTGTTGCGCGATAAAGGTGATCGTGGCGGTGAGACCCGGCTTGCAGCCGTCGCACGAAATGGCGACGCGCTGGCCGAGGCGCAGATGGGCGAACTGGCTCTCCGGCACGAAGAAGCGGACATAGATATTCTCCGGCGGCAGGATGGAAACGACCGGCGTCATCGCGGGCGCGTATTCGCCGGTGCGGAAGAAGACGTCCTCGACGCGGCCGGTGGTGCGCGAGACGACGTCGCGCTCCGACAATTGATAGGCGGCGTTGGTGAGGCTGGCACGGGCCTGCGCGATCTGGGCGTCGTACTGCGTCACCTGCGCGGTGGCGGTGGCGAAGTTCGCCTTGGCGATGTCGTAGCCCTGCGCCGTGCCGGCCTTGGCCGCGAGCAGGCGTGCCTGGCGCGCCAGTTCGGTTTTGGTCAAAGCGAGATTGGCCGCCGCCTGCGCGCGGGCACCCTCGGCCAGCGCGATAGACGCGATGGCGGAATCGCGCGTCGCGGCTTGCGCCGTGTCGTCGAGCGTGAACAGCAGGTCGCCCGTCTTCACCGCGTCGCCGCGCCGGACCGTGACGCGCGCCAGCCAGCCGGCCTGCGGCGCGGCGATGAAGGCGTTGTCGCCTTCGGCGTAACCGAGCCAGGCGTCGTCCTGCTTGTCGCCACACGCCGCGAGCAACAGGCAGAGGATGATGAACATGCGCTTCATGGCGTTGCTCCTTCGGGGCTGAGGCCGCGAAACAAGACGTCGAGATGGGCCGCGATCAGGCCCTTGAAATCGTAAGGCTCGGGATCGAGATGGCTGAAGGTGACGCGCCAGATGGCGCTGAGCAGGGCCGGCGCGATGCAGAGCCGGGCGATGTGCTGCGGCGGCAGGTCGGCGCGGAATTCGCCGCGCGCGATGCCGCGCTCGATGAGGCCGGTGAGCAGGCCGAGGCCGCGCTCGATCACTTCGAAGCGGTAGAATTCCGCAAGCCAGGGGAAGTTGGCGCTCTCGGCGATGACGATCTTGGGCAGCACGACCTTGTCGCTGTCGATCAGCACGGCGAACATGGTCGTCATGACGAGGCGCAGAAGAAACCGCGCCGAGCCTTCGAAACTCGCGACATCGGCGGTGACGGTGCCGAGCGTCTTGCCGATCTCCTTGCGCACCAGCGATTTGAACACCGCCTCCTTGTTCTCGAAGTAGAGGTAGATCGTGCCCTTGGTGACGCCGGCGGCGCTGGCGATGTCCTCCATGCGGGCGGCGGCGAAGCCCTTGGCGGCGAAGACCTTCAGGGCGGCGTCCAGGATCTCGGCCGGGCGGGCCTGCTTGCGGCGGGTCCAGCGCTGTTCGGGCGTGGCGAGGGGCGTGTCCATCCCGGCAAATTACTAACTGACCGGTCAGTTATAAAGCGAAAATCCTGCAACCCTGCCCTGCGGGAACCTCTCTTGTGGTATCATGGTTACGCTGTGGCAGGAGAACCGCCATGAATTTCAAGCTTTTAGCTGTTTCGCTGGCTTTTCTGGGGTTGGCGGCATGCGCCAGCCCCACGACCTACAAGCCCGCGGATAACGACCGCGCGACCGGCTATTCCGACGAGCGGCTGGCCGACAACCGCTTCCGGGTGACGTTCACCGGCAATTCGGTGACCCGCCGCCAGACGGTCGAGAATTTCCTGCTGCTGCGCTCGGCCGAGGTGACCCGCGACGCGGGCTTTGCCTGGTTCGTGTTCGACACCCGCAACACCGAAGCCAAGACCACCTATCACACCGACTTCGCCGGCTTTCCGGGCTGGGGTCCGGGCTTCGGCCCAGGCTTCGGCTGGTACTGGCATAGCTGGCGCCACGATCCCTGGGACCCCTATTGGGGCGGCGGCGCCGAAGCCATCCCCTCGACGCGCTATGAGGCCTATGCCGAGATCATCCTGCTGACGCCGGAGCAGGCGAAAGCGGACGCGCACGCCCTGAACGCGGCCGATGTCATCGCGCGGCTGGGTCCGTCGGCCGCGCCGCCGGCGGAGCACTAGATTGCGTTAATTCATTCAATCACCATGGCCGCCCTTGAGGCGGCCACCCAGCAGGCGCGCGTCTGCGCGCCAATAACGCATTGTTGCGGCGCTTGCGCGCCGGCTGGGTGGCCGGGTCAAGCCCGGCCATGGTGAGTTGGGGAGCGTGAATAAACCAAACCGCCCTAACCCCCACGCCGCAAGCGCAGGCGGGTGATCTCGCCGTCGCGCGTCATGCCGACGACGGCGTGCGCTTCCTGGTTGCACATGTGGGGGATGTCGACCGCGGCCAGGGGATCGTCGGCCACGACCTCAAGCTCGGCGCCGGGCGCGAGGCGCGCCAGCGCCCGCCGCGCGAACAGCGCCGGCAGCGGACATTTGAGGCCACGCAGGTCGAGCGGTTCAGACATGGTTTCTTGAACCTTAACCCTCTAGGCCTATCTTTCGAAACAGGGATATCTCCGCCACGGACCGCATGGGATTGTTCGACGCCGTTCGCCGCGAATCGACTTACGTCTCGGCCATCGCCCGCACGCTGATCGGCCTGCGCGGCACCACGCCCGACAGCCCGCACACCATCGTCGACATCGTCGAGGCCCAGGCGCGCGCCACGCCGGCGGCGATCGCCTTCTACTACCAGGACCGGACGGTCCGTTACGCGCAGCTCGACGCCTATGCCGACCGCGTGGCGCACTGGGCGGCGGGCGCCGGCATCCGGCGCGGCGACGTCGTGGCGCTGCTGATGGAAAATTGCCCGGAATATGTCGCGACCTGGCTCGGCCTGCTGAAGGCCGGCGCGGTGGCGGCGCTGATCAATGCCAATCTGCGTGGCATCCCGCTGGCGCATTCCATCGCCATTGCCGAGGCCCGGCACGCCATTGTCGGCGCGGAGCTTGCCGAGACCTGGCTCGAGGCGGCGCCGCAGATCACGCCGCAACCCCTGGCATGGAGCGCGGGCGGACCGTCGCCCGGCATGGAAGATTTCGACGCCGCGCTGGCGGCCGAGCCGGGCGGGCCCGCGGACAAGGCGCTGCGCGCCGGCGTCACCTGCCAGGACAAGGCGTTCTACATCTACACCTCCGGCACCACGGGCCTGCCCAAGGCGTCGAACTTCACGCATCTGCGCATGCTGTTCATGATGCACGGCTTCGCCGGCGGGCTGAACGCCAAGGCGCGCGACCGGATGTACAATGTGCTGCCGCTCTACCATTCGGCGGGCGGGGTGTGCGCCATCGGGCCGGCGCTGCTGACCGGCGGTTCGGTGATCCTGAAGCGCAAGCTTTCGGTCAGCGAATTCTGGGACGACGTGCACCGCTATGACGCGACGCTGTTCCAGTATATCGGCGAACTCTGCCGCTATCTGCTGAACGCGCCCCCTTCGCGGTTCGAGCACGACCATAAGATCCGCGCCATCACCGGCAACGGCCTCAGGCCGGAGATCTGGACGAATTTCCAGCAGCGCTTCGCGATTCCGAAGATCATCGAGTTCTATGGCGCCACCGAGGGCAATGTCTCGATGCTGAACTACGATGGGACGGTCGGCGCCGTTGGACGCATTCCGTCCTATATGCGCCGGATCATCACCACGCGCATCGTGAAATTCGATATCGCGCACGAAGTCCCCGTGCGCGGGGCGGACGGCTTCTGCATCGAATGCGCCGACAACGAGGCCGGCGAAGCGATCGGGATGATCGCCGACGAACCGGGCAAGACGTTCGACGGCTACAGCAAGGCGGGCGACTCGCAGAAGAAAATCCTGCACGGCGTGTTCAAGCCGGGCGACGCGTGGTTCCGCACCGGCGATTTGATGCGCCGCGACGCGCTGGGCTATTTCTATTTCGTCGACCGCATCGGCGACACCTTCCGCTGGAAGGGCGAGAACGTCGCGACCAGCGAAGTGGCCGAGGCGCTCGGCGTCGTGGCGGGCGTCAAGGAAGCCAATGTCTATGGCGTCGCCATTCCCGGCATGGACGGCCGCGCCGGCATGGCGGCGCTGGTCACCGCCGCGGGCTTCGACATTTCAAAGTTGGCCGATGCGCTGGCCGGCAATCTGCCGGGCTATGCGCGGCCGGTGTTCGTGCGCCTGCTGCCCGAGATGGAGATCACCGGCACGTTCAAGCAGCGCAAGGTGGAGCTGGTGAAGGACGGGTTCGATCCGGCGGCGATCAAGGATCCGCTGTACTGGCTCAACCACCAGAGCGGCGTGTATGAGCCGCTGACGCGCCAGCAATACACGGCGATCATTTCGGGCGGCGTGAAATTCTAGAGCATGATCGCATCTGATGGCATCAGATCATGCTCTAGATTCTTTGATTGGCGCGCAATTTTCGGGCGACGCTGAACTACGCTTCACCCGATTGCGCTCTAGAATGTATCGGCGATGTCGGTGCGCAGGGCGGGGACCAGCGCGCGATAGGCGAAGGCGCCGGCGCCGAATATGATGCCATAGGAAGCCGCCCCGACCGCGATGGCGAGCGGCAGGTAGATATAGACGTGACCGCGCATCTGCGCCGACATGCCCTGAGACCACGCGATCAGGCCGCCCGGCGACGCGAAGGCCGAGCCGAGGTCGCCGGTAAGGAGCGTGACGATGGCAAGCTCCAACAGGTTGATGGCCACCAGCGGCAGCAACACCGCGAGCAACACGGCCAGCAGCCGCCAGAAATTCCCGCGGCTCAGGTTCCAGCTGCGGCCGAAGCCCAGGCCGACGCCCCGCTCCGTCACGATGACGGGCGCCAGCAGCAGGCCGAGGCGGACGGCGAAGGCGAACAGCAGCCCATAGATCAGAAAGGCGATGACGAACGGGGTGACGCTGGCCACCTTGACGTTGGCCACGGCCGAGCCGACCAGGCCGGCGATCCCGCCGGCCACCACCGCTGCAACCAGCAACAGCACAAAACACAGCAAGGAGAACACCAGCACCGACAGCAGGAGCCGCCAGAAATCGCGGCCGAGCGCGACATAGAGGAACGGCCAGCGCGGCTTGTGGCCGAGCGCCAGCCGCGTGACGCCGACGCAGAGCATCACAAACAGCACGAGGCTGAAGGCCTCGGCGGCGAGGAGCTGGAGCATGTCGCCGCCGACCGCGGCGAAATCCTTCGCGGCCGTCGCCGCCTGCATGCGGCTGGTCAGCGGCAGGATGAAATAGATCGAGAGCAGCGTCCTAAGCACGATGGCGAGCCAGCACATGCCCAGCACGCGCCAGAAATTCTCGATCGCGAAATTGTAGATGGCGCCGATCGTGGCGCCAACGGGAATCCGTTCCATGTGCCCCCTGCCCTTTGCCGGAGCCTAGCAGCGATGCCTAGGCGAAGGAAATCTCCGCCGCCGGGATCACGGCCGCGAAGCCGCCGGCCATGGTGCGGTTCTGGATCGCGATGATCGTTTCCGCCGTCGCCACTTTCGTGTCGCCGGTCGAGTGGGCGTCGGAGACCAGCGTCACCTGGTAGCCGCGCTCATGCGCGCCGCGGATGGCGGAGTCGACGCAGTATTCGGACTGCATGCCGGTGACGATCAGGTGATCGATGCCGGCGCGCTTCAGCTTGGCGTCGAAATCGGTGCCGTGGAAGGCGCTGGAATCATGCTTCACCGTCACGTCGTCGCCGGGCTGCGGCGCGATGCGGTCGTGAAAGGGAAAGCCGGGCCTGCCGGGCTGGAACGGATGATTGCCCGCGCCGTGATGCTGCACATACAGGATCGGCGTGCCACAGGCGCGCGCCCGCTCGATCAGCAGGGTGATGCGCGCGAGGACGCCGGCGTCGTCATGGGGCGGGTAGGCGGGATTCTCCCACATGCCCTTCTGCACGTCGATGATGACCAGCGCGGATTTCACGTCTGTCCCCTCCCCGAAATTTGCTTCGCAAATTTCGACCCTCCCGTGAACGGGAGGGTTTAGCTACTCCGCGGCCTTCGCCGCCTTCTTGGCCTGTTCTTCATTGTGCTTGACGATGGTCGACATCGCGGCGGTCATCGCGGCGCCGATGAACTTTTCCTTGTTGTCGCCGGCCCAGTTGAAAGCCTCTTCGCGCTTGGTGTTGGCGCCGTTGATCACCGGCGTCACATGGCGCTGCCACAGCTCGTAGGATTTCTTGGTGTTCTCGAAATTGGCCCAGTTGTGCGCCAGCTGCAGGAAGACGCCGAACTCGCCCTGCTTGGCCTGCAGGCGGCGGATCTGGGCGATGGCGTCGTCGGGCGTGCCGACCACGATCTGGCCGCTGTTCGCCAGATCCTCCACGGTCTGGGTCTCGGTTCCCTGGCGGCCGGCGACGCCGGCGATGTTGCCGAAATAGTTCTGCCATTTGGCGATGCCGAATTTCACGTTTTCAAAGGCCTGCGCGCGCGTTTCGGCGATATGCACGGGGCCGACCAGGCGAAGCTTTTGCGGATCCATCGTGCGGCCGTTCTCGGCGGCGACATCATTGGCGACCTTCCAGTTGATGCCGAGCGCGTCATAGCCGCCGGCCTGCGTCGCCGCGACGCACAGCATGCCGAAGCCGTGCTTGCCGGCGAGCTTGCCGCCCGACGGCGTGACGGACGAGGCGACGGCGATCTCGGGATGCGGCCAGGTGTAGGGCTTGAGCTGCAAGGTCGCGTCCACCAGTGTGAACCAGTCGGATTTGTGCGTCACGCGCTCGCCCTTGAAGAGGCGCAGGATGACCTCGATGGCCTCGACCATGCGGTCGCGCTGGGTCGCGGGATCGATGCCCATCGAGAAGGCGTCGGACGGCAACAGGCCGGGGCCGACGCCGAACATGAAGCGGCCCCGCGTCTGATGGTCGAGCTGGATGACGCGGTTCGCGGCCATCAAGGGGTTATGATACGGAAGAGAAATGACGCCCGAGCCCAGCATGATGCGCCTGGTGCGCTCCGCCGCCGCGGCGATGAAGACTTCCGGGCTGGAGATGATTTCGTAGCCGGCCGAATGATGCTCGCCGATCCAGGCTTCGTCGTAGCCGAGGCGGTCGAGGTGATCGACCAGCTCCAGGTCGCGCTGGATGCACAGCGTCGGGTCCTCGTCGACCGGATGAAAGGGCGCCAGGAAGATGCCGTTCTTCAGCTTGATGGCCATGCGCGTGCTCCTGCGATTTTTTCAAATAGGGAATGACGCTTTATGGCATATCGTCTTGCGGCGCGCAGCCTCAAACACCCGGCGGCGGTTTGAAGCCGCCGCATGTTTCCTCTACGGCGGCGGCAAAATCGAACAAGCGGTCTTCGCCGTGCCAGGGACCGACGATCTGCACGCCGACCGGCAGGCCCTTTGCCGTCTGGCCCGCCGGCACCGCCAACGCGGGCGCGTGCAGCGCGGTGGCCGGTGAAATCCAGTTGAGGATGTTGGGATACGGCACGGCCGCGCCGTCGACATCGAGGATGCGGTCGTTGAAGCCGGGCTCCGGCTGGTGCGGGAAGGCCGTCACCATCGAGATCGGCATGACGACGGCGTCGTAGCGCGTGAAGAACGCGGCGAGCTTGTCCTTGTGCGCCTGCTGCTTGACGTTCGCCGCCGCGACATCGCGGAACGGCGCGGTGGCGAGCAGGCGATAGGCGGCGCTTGCGGCGTCCGCGCCGCCCGCGGCGACGATCTTCTTGTCGTCGGCACGCATCGCGTCCCAGGACTCCAGCAGCGCCGGCGGCAGGCCCGCCGCGATGATCGCGGTCAGGATCGCGAGGTAGAATTCCATCAGCGCCGCGCCGTCGATGCCGGGCTTGGCGTGCTCGACCGCGGCGCCCGCCTTGGCGAGTGCCGCGCCGGCGCGCTCGGTGGCGTCGCGAACCTCGCGCGCCAGCGGCCAGGCGGGTTCTTCGTTCCAGATCGCGACACGCGCGCCCTTGATGTCGCGGCGCGGCTGCTCCGCTGTGCCGCGCAGCACGCTCCAGAGCAGCTTGAGATCGTCGACGTTGCGCGCCATCGGGCCGTAGACGCCAAGATCGCATTCGTAATAGCCGTCGGGCGGCGGCGGGATGTGGCCGCGTCCGTTGAGGGCGCCCCAGGTCGGCTTGAGCGCCGTCACGCCGCAGAAATTCGCCGGGTGGCGCAGCGAGCCGCCGATGTCCGAGCCGATCTCGAGCGGCGTCACGCCGCACGCCAACGCCGCCGCCGCGCCGCCGGACGAGCCGCCCGGCACAAGGCTGACGTCATAGGGATTGTTGGTCGTGCCGTGCAGGACGTTATAGGTCTGGATATCGCTCAGCATGAAGGGGACGTTGGTCTTGCCCCAGATGACGGCGCCCGCCTGGCGCGTGGCGGCGACCACCGTGGCGTCGGCGCAGGTCTTCGCGCGGTCCTTGAAGGCGGGATTGCCGGCGGTGGCCGGCATGTTCTCGACGTCGAAGCCGTCCTTGATGGTCATCGGCAGGCCGGCGAGCGGACCGAGCGCGGCGCCCTTGGCGCGCGCCGCGTCGATGGCGTCGGCATCCTTGCGCGCCCGCGCGAGGTCGGTGTCGACGACGGCGTTGATGCGCGCCTCGATCTCGTCATTGCGCTCGATATGGGCGTCGAGCAGCTCGCGCGCCGAAACGTGTTTCGCCTGGAGGTCGGCGAGCATGGAGCGTGCCGTAGCGTAAGTGTCGATCATAAGTGAACCCCGTTTTCGCCGCTGCGAAAGATGGCATAACCTGCGGCGAAAGACTGCCAGAAGATGACAGGAGCTGCCATGCGCGCCGCCGTGTTCAAGGAATTGTCCAAGCCGCTGGTCATCGAGGCGGTCGCCGATCCGGTGCCGGGGCCGCATGACATCATCCTGCGCGTGAAAACCTGCGGCATCTGCGGCTCGGACCTGCACATGACCGAACCCGGCACCATCATGCCGCTGCCGGGCGGCGCGGTGATGGGCCATGAATTCGCCGGCGAGGTGATGGAGGTCGGCAAAGCCGTCACCCATCTGTGGAAAGCAGGGATGCGTGTCGCGGGCTTTCCCGTCATCTGCTGCGGCGAGGCGACGCCGTGCATCAATTTTTCCCAGCGCGGCACCTGCGCCAAGATGGTGTCGGTGGGCCTCGGCCAGAGCCCTGGCGGCTATGCCGAGTTCGTGCGCATCGGTTCGGGCAGCGGCTACCGGCTGCCGGACAGCGTCTCGTTCCGCGAGGGCGCGATGGTCGAGCCCTTGGCGGTCGGGCTCCACGCCGTCGACATGGCCAGGATGCCGCGCGGCGCCACGGTGCTGGTGATCGGCGCGGGGCCGGTCGGCCTTGCCACCATGCTGTGGGCGAAATTCCTCGGCGCCCGGCACGTCATCGTCAGCGAGAAGGCGCAAATCCGCCGCGACATGGCGGCGAGGTTCGGCGCCACCGACGCCATCGATCCCGGCCAGCCGCTCACCGCCCAGGTGGAGAAGATCGCCGGCAAGGCGCCCGACATCATCTTCGAATGCGTCGGCGTGCCGGGCCTTCTGATGAACGCGATGGCCGAGGCGCCGCGCGGCGGGCGCATCGTCGTCGCCGGCGTCTGCCAGCAGGCCGACACCATCATGCCGCTGATGGGCATCCTGAAGGAGCTGGAGATCCAGTTCGTGCTCGGCTACCGCCCGGCCGATTTCGATTACGTAATCGCCATGATCGCAGCGGACCGCATCGACGTGGCGCATATGGTGACCGACATCGTCGACCTCGACGCCCTGCCCGCCGCGTTCGAGGCGCTGCGCAAGCCGAGCCATCAGTGCAAGGTGATGCTGGAGAACTGAGGTTTGCCGCGCTAGCCGCGATTTCACCTATATCGGTCCGCGATAGGCGCGAGGCGTTCGGTCGCAGCGAACCCGATCGTCAACCTGTTACAAGCGCGCCCGCGATTTGCCGCTTTCGGGAATCGCCACCCATTTCTACGGCTATTGAGGGCGCCCGCAGCCGTTCGCGCGCGCATAAGAGATCGATGACGGATAGCGCTGCGACGTGCGAATTGGCGCTGACGAGCGAGAAGCTTGTCGGCGTCCACAAGCTCTGGCGCGAGCTGGCGGCCGGCGGCATCGGTCCGGCGCGCGAGGCGGTGACGCCGGCGCGGCTGCGCGGCACGCTGCCCTGGACCTTCGTGATCGACGTCGTGGGCGAAGATTTTCGCTTCCGCTTCGCCGGCGACCGCATCATCCAGTTCATGGGACGGCGGCTGCAGGGCACGCTGCTGTCCGAGCACCGCGGCACGCCGTTCTTCGACGGCATGCACATGTTCTTCCGCCGCAGCGTGCAGACGAAGACGCCGCTGGCCAACGGCCCCTCCGCCGTGACCTATCCCGGCAAGGAGCACCTGGAGATGGAGGTCATGGTCCTGCCGCTGTCCAACGATGGGCAGGCCGTGACCGGGCTGCTCGGCACGTTCGATACCTGGCAGCTCGGCACGCACGCCTCAGTCCGCTAGTATCGCCGCCGCTGCCGGCAACACCGGACAGCGTGAGCGAAAGACAAAGATGCCCGCGCATTACGACTATCTGACGTTCACGCTGGAGCGTGGCCGGGCGGCCTGGACGGCTTTCACCGCCCATGTCCGCGATGCCGCCGCGCCGGCGATTGCCGCGGCCGGGGGCGAGGTGCTGGGGCTGTTCCAGGGGCAGCTGGGCTTTGCTTCGAACGAAGCGGTCGTGTTGCTGCGCTGGCCGAGCGCGGGGCGCGACCGGTTGCGGGACCTGGACCAGGCGCCGGGCGTGACCACGATGCATCCCGAACTCCTGACGCCGACCGTGCGGCCGGCCGATGGCGGCGCGCTGAAGACCGGCGGCATCTATGTCCATCGCTGGTTCGCAGTCGATGCCGACGCCGTCGCCGACTTCGTCGCTCTGTCGAACCAGGCGTGGACGAATTTCGAGGGCCGCTACGACACCGAGATCTTCGGCCTGTTCGCGGCGGAACGGACGGCGCAGGACTTGCGCGACGGCGCAGGCCGGCTGCTGCTTTTGACCTGGTATGCCAGCCATGGCGTGTGGGAGGCGTCGCGCGACCAGACCCGCGATCCGCAGGGCTTGTTCGTCAAGCGCCATGCCCTGACGCGCGCCACGATCGGGCGCAGTTCGCTGCGGACGGGCTGAACACAGAGGATTGATCCCAAACGGGATTTTCGGGGCGCGCCCGCTTTACGTGACGTTATCGTCACCAAAGCCTTGCGCCGGACCCCGCGCGCCTCTTAGATGCACGCCTTCATCAAGGGAGGAACGACGCATGTCCGTCGATGGCACGTATAATATCGTTATCAACTCGCCCATGGGCGCACAGAAGGTCACGCTCACCCTGAAGGACGAAGGCGGCGGCAAGCTGTCGGGCTCGCAGGCCGGCGCGCAGGGCTCCATGGAAATTGCGGACGGCAAGGTGGACGGCAACAACGTCTCCTGGTCGGCCAACATCACCTCGCCGATGCCGATGAAGCTGGAGACCACCGGTACGGTCGACGGCAACAAGATTTCGGGCAACGTGAAGGCCGGCGCCTTCGGCTCGTTCCCGTTCTCGGGCGAGCGCGCTTAAAGCACGTTCGGCGACAAAGGATCGGGGCGGTGCGTGGAGCGCCGCCCTTTTTCTTTGGCGGAACACATCGATTGAATGCGATGCATTCTCCAACTTCACCATGGCCGGGCTTGACCCGGCCACCCAACTGCTGCGTTTCTGCGCAGCGAAGAGTCATTGGCGCGCAGACGCGCGCCGACTGGGTGGCCGGGTCAAGCCCGGCCATGGTGAGT
>OLLF01000077.1_pt1 | contig 33425 bp, 36 predicted proteins | sample 1604471 | NCBI WGS metagenome assembly OLLF01 (sample SAMEA104055714, study PRJEB20765) | soil metagenome | isolation source: soil
GCCGAAGACCTCGGCGGCGCCGACGTCCACGCCCGCCACTCCGGCGTTGCCGATCACATGGCGAACGACGACAGCCATGCGCTGGCCATCGTCCGCCACATCGTCGCCGGCTTGAACTACGCCAAGCAGCCGAACATCCCCGTCGCGCCGCCGCGCCCGCCCGCTTTCGACATCGCCGACCTCGGCGGCATCGTGCCGCCCTCGCTGACCGTGCAGTACGACGTGCGCGAGATCATCGCCCGGCTGGTCGACGGCAGCGAATTCGACGAATTCAAGAAGCTCTACGGCACCACCATCGTCACCGGTTTCGCCAAGCTCGAAGGCATCCCCATCGGCATCGTCGCCAACAATGGCATCCTGTTCAGCGAGAGCGCGCTGAAGGCGGCGCATTTCATCGAGCTGTGCGCCCAGCGCAAGATCCCGCTGCTGTTCCTGCAGAACATCGCGGGCTTCATGGTGGGCCAGAAATACGAGGCCGGCGGCATCGCCAAGGACGGCGCCAAGATGGTGACGGCGGTGGCTTGTGCCCAAGTGCCCAAGATCACGCTGGTGATCGGCGGCAGCTACGGCGCCGGCAATTACGGCATGTGCGGCCGCGCCTTCTCGCCGCGCTTCCTGTTCTCCTGGCCCAACAGCCGCATCAGCGTGATGGGCGGCGAGCAGGCCGCCAGCGTGCTGGCCACCGTGCACCGCGACGCCGACAAATGGAGCCCGCAAGACGCCGAAGCCTTCAAGAAACCGATCCGCGAGCGCTTCGAGGAAGAGGGCAACCCCTACTTCGCCACCGCCCGCCTCTGGGACGACGGCATCATCGCGCCCGAGGATACGCGGCGCGTGCTCGCGCTTGCCTTCAGCGCCTGCCTCAACGCCCCGATCCAGCCGACGGTGTTCGGCGTGTTTAGAATGTAACGTGAACGTAGTATTGCTACAGGTTGTGTCTCATGCTAATTTCGACGCGACGGATGGGGGGTGGGCTGTACGTCGGTTAAGGCGAAGGTAGATGAGCAATAGAACGATCCTGTTGGGTGAACTTGGAAGCTGGAAACTTCGCGGAAAGCGCAGTGCAGCTATCGAACGAATGCGAGTTTGGATTGTTTCTGATTCCGTCAAAAGATCGAGCCCGTTGCCTGATATGCTTTTGATAGCGGCCGACATGGCAAGAGCATCTCGCGTTGATAGTCCTGCCGAAATGAAGACGCTATACAAACAACGGCTAACCGAATTAGACGCAGGTTTGAGAGCCGATTATATAACGCGCAGAAATCTAAAGAAGTTATCCGGCCGGGTCCCTAATCGACTTCATGCCCTCGCAAGGATATGTATCAACAACGAGATTTCTTCTGCGCATCCGCTTCCGAAGCTTTATCTTTCAACGACGACCGATCTTCGTATTTCGTTGCCGCCGCTTTTAATTTGCACCTTCAATGGCAAAGTCGTTGTACTGGCGCTCTGTTACGACGATAAAAAACCTGTTCGAGATAGTTCGGGATATACCGTCATTGGCCAGCGCGTTGCTGCAGGCTTGTCGCTTGCGATCCATGGTCATCGCGCGAGAGACGATAGGGGGTACCCCTTTCTGTTCCCATCTAGGATCGACGACATAATTATACTGGATTTGGCTCGCCCTAAACGTAGCGATATCAAGTTCGAGCATTTTGTCTCAGCAATTCCAAAACCATTTCTTATTTCGCAGAAAAGGGTAGTGACCGATACCTGCAAACGCCTAAGTGCCGATTATGCCGATGCATGTAAGCTTCTCGGCTTAAATCCTCGGGCGCGTGTAATCCCAATTAAACAGGACAATGAAACTCCTGAGCAGCGTAGCCATCGGAAGCGTCGAGACAATAAATAGCTACTCGAAAACCAAGAATTGCTCGGCGCCCAAACGCGATATGTCTGAAGCGAGATCTACTCGACGCGTAGCGATGGCGGGTGCAGCGGGTAATTGCCCTGATGGAGTTAGCTGCCGCGCTTATGGGCTTCTTCTCTGTCGAAAACGAAGTCTGTCGGACGTAGGCCGCGATACTTCCGCAACTTCGCCAGCAAGGCGCGCCGTTCCTGTTCTGTCGACTCTGGGCGCACGCGTGTCACCGCAATGTCGATCTCATCGCCCTCTTTCAAATCGAGACTTTCGACCATTTCGGTGGGCAACAACACCGCTAGATCGTCGCCCCATCTTAAGACACGCATGGTATCACCGCTCGCAGACGAGCCGTGTATATCTCAGAATGCCGGGAACGGCGACATCATCTGTTGGCTCGCAGCAGCACCGCACCCACTGCCATCGCCCATGCCGCCATCATCGCCATCGCGCCCATCAGCACGAACGGATTCATCGCGGCGAAGCTGGTCGCGAGGGCGGCGACCAGGCCCGCGCCGGCGATCAGCGCGATCACGCCCAGCACGCGCGACATCCCGCTCGCCACCAGCGCCCAGCCCCAGGCCGCGATCGCCGCCGACTGGAACATCAGGCCGAGCGGCATCAGGAAGCCGATCAGCGTGCCGATCAGGACGAACAGGCTCTTGGCGAACTCGATCTTGGCCGGCGCCGCGAGATACTTCGCCGCCACCGCCGGCGTGACGAGGCCGTCGAGCACCATCGAGCCGGCGAGGAACGCCGCCCCGATGGCGAAAAAGATCAGCCCCGCCAGCGCCGAGATACGCTGCAAGCCCAGCCGCCACGAAAACACCGCATAGCAGACCATCTGCAGCGCCAGCACGGCGATGAACCCGCCATGCACGATGCCGTCCGCCAGCCGGTTGGAGGCTTCCTCCTTCAGCACGTCGGCAAAGGTCGTCGCCGCGCCGCCCGGATGATTGGCGAGCAGCGCCAGCGCCGCGACGCCCGTCGCGATGGCGAGAAGTCCGACGGACCGGTTTGCGGGCGGTACGGTTCGCTCTGTCGCTTCGTTCATTGTCATGCTGGCAATCGTCATGGAGAGCCCTCTTAAATAACAATCACTGTCATGGCCCGCGAATGCGGGCCACCCAGGTGACGACAGCATCCCCGTTTGCAGGAGTTGGATGTCGTTCAACTTGCGAGACCGGTGCGTCTCCAACTGGGTGGCCCGCATTCGCGGGCCATGACAGCGAGAGGGTGTGGCGGCCTCACCAAAGCCATGTAGTATCGGCAGCCGGACATTTGCTGGCGTCCACGCGCCATCCGTCCATTTCTGGACAGTGCGGCGAAAATGTCCGGAAAATGGATTGGCGAAAACCCTGCGAGCGCGCAGGATCGCCGCGCGCCGCTCAACCGAACGTGAACCCCATGGCCAAGCCCGACCGCCGCACCGAGCGCACCCGCGCCGCCCTGATGAGCGCCTTCGTCGCGCTCATCCTGGCCGACGGCTATGAGGCGGTCACCGTGGAGCGCGTCGCCGCGCGCGCCAATGTCGGCCGCTCGACGTTCTACATGCACTACAAGAGCCGGGAGGACATCCTGCGCCAGGCGATGAAACGGCCGTCGTCGCTTCTGGCCGTGCTGGTCGGCTATCCCGTGCCGCCGGAGGTGCTGATCCGGCAGCTCCAGCATTTCCACGACCAGCGCGCCCGCAACCGGGTGTTCTTTTCCGCCCCGGTTCGCGACATCTGGGTCAGGAGCCTGGCAGAGCTGATCGAGCCGCGCGTCGTCGCCATCGCGCGCCACGCGCGGGCGCGGCCGCTCCTGCCGCCGCCGCTGATTGCGCTGCAGCTCGCCGAAGGCCAGGTCGCGCTCATCACCCATTGGCTGCTCGGCCGCTCCGCCGCCAAGGTCGACGCCGTCGCCGAAAGCCTCATCGCCGCGACGCGCGCGCTGCTCGGCGCCCTGCTGCGCGCCGGTGCGCAGGCCCAATTGTCCATCCCCGGCGAGAAACTGGGCTTCAAGCTGGTGGGAGAAGAAGCATGATCGTCGTCACCGGTTCGGCCACGGCGTCGCCGGAGAGCTTCGACGAGATGCGGCGCATCGCGCTCGCGCATGTCCACCGCTCGCGCGCCGAGCCGGGGTGCCTCGAGCATGGCGTCTATGTCGACGCGGAGAATCCGCTGCGGCTGCATTTCTTCGAGCGCTGGGCCGATGCGGATGCGCTGAAGGCGCATTTCGCGGTGCCCGAATCGCGGGACTTCGCGCGGCGGTTGCGGGCGCTGGCGGCCGATCCCGGCGCCATGGCGGTCTATGAGGCGGCCAAGACTCGCGTCTGAGGGCGCCTCCGGCGGGAGCCTCCGGCCGAGTTCCGCGTTGTTCCCATGTAGTGGTTAACTGCATTGGAGGTCGCCGTGGACCAAATTACCCATTTCCTCAATGTTATCCTCGCCTTCTTCCGCGAGGGCTTCAATAACGTCAACGCGGTCGAGGGGCTCGTGATCGCCTTGGTCGCCGCCATCATCGCGCCGGCCTGGGACCGCATCTGGGCCGTGGCGCTGGGCGCCACCGTCGTTCACCTCATCGCCGACGTGCTGATTCCCGTCATCGCCAATCACGCCGCGTTCCAGCTTCCGCCGCTGCTGGAATTGTCCTTCTGGCGCACCGCGCTGTCCCTGTTCGTCGGCTACCTGATCGTCATTTCGGTGCTGATGTTCGTCAAACGCCTGTTCCTGTCGCCCGCCGCGCACGCGCACTGAAAATATTTTCACCGGCCTGGCCGCGCGTCTATCCACCACCCACGCGCGGCCAGTCCTTGTTCGGATTGCGCTCTTCGCCTCGCCCCGGTTGATAAGTGAAGCCTGTCGTCAGGGGGCGGCGCGCGCAAGCCTTCGCGCCTCTTGAACAAATCGGCTTCGCGCCCACCTCACCTGTCTGGATTTCGTCTCGTCTCTCGCTTCCATCCGAAATTGGGGGAGAGGGGGAGGGGAGTACGATTTCTGACGAACAATTATGTTGCCGAAGGCGGCATCGCAGGACACGAAAGGAGCGCCCTTATCAACATGCTTTAGTCAGTAATATCAGAGGGTTGGTTTGGATTTCGGGCAGTTGAACCCAAATTTTTTAGACTCCCCCCCTCCCTCTCGAATTCTGGCATAAGGCGCGAGCCATCCTTTTGATCGGACCCATGTTCCAGACCCTCCTGATCGCCAACCGCGGCGAGATCGCCTGCCGCATCCTGCGGACGGCCAAACGGATGGGCCTGGCCACGGTGGCCGTCTATTCCGACGCCGACGCCGGCGCGGCGCATGTCGCGCTGGCGGACAGGGCGGTGCGGATCGGCCCGGCCGCAGTGCGCGACTCCTATCTGAAGATCGACGCCATCCTCGCGGCGGCGAAACAGACGGGCGCCGATGCCGTCCACCCCGGCTACGGTTTTTTGTCGGAGAACGCGCAGTTCGCCGAAGCCTGCGCCGCCGCCGGCCTCGTCTTCGTCGGGCCTCCGGCCAGTGCCATCCGCGCCATGGGCCTGAAGGACCGCGCCAAGGCGCTGATGACCAAGGCCGGCGTGCCCGTGGTGCCGGGCTATCTGGGGGATGATCAGTCTACGGATCATCTTGCCGCCGAGGCCGGCAGGGTCGGCTATCCGGTGCTGATCAAGGCGGTGGCCGGCGGCGGCGGCAAGGGCATGCGGCGCGTCGAGGACGCCTCCGGCTTCGTCGCGGCGCTGGAAGGCGCCAAGCGCGAGGCGCAGTCGGCCTTCGGCAACGACGCCGTGCTGATCGAGAAATACGTCACGCGCCCGCGCCACATCGAAGTGCAGGTCTTCGCCGACAATCACGGCAACGCGGTGCATCTGTTCGAGCGCGATTGCTCGCTGCAGCGCCGCCACCAGAAGGTCGTCGAAGAGGCCCCCGCGCCCGGCATGAGCCAAACCATGCGCGCCGCCATCGGCGCGGCGGCGGTGAAGGCGGCAAGGGCGGTGAACTACAGCGGCGCCGGCACCATCGAGTTCATCGCCGATGCCTCCGAGGGCCTGCGCCCCGACCGCATCTGGTTCATGGAGATGAACACCCGCTTGCAGGTCGAGCATCCGGTGACCGAAGCCATCACCGGCACCGATCTCGTCGAATGGCAATTGCGCGTCGCCGCCGGCGAGACGCTGCCCAAGACGCAAAGCGAACTGAAGATCGCCGGCCATGCCATCGAGGTCCGGCTCTATGCCGAGGACCCGCAATCCGGCTTCCTGCCGTCCATCGGCACGCTGGAACGACTGCGCTTTCCGTCGTCCGTGCGCGTGGATACCGGCGTGCGCGAGGGCGATGCCGTGACGCCGTTCTACGATCCGATGATCGCCAAGGTCATCGCCCATGACGCGACCCGCGCCGGCGCCGCGGCGAAGCTGGCGGCGGCGCTGGAGCAGGTGCAGATCGCCGGCCTCAGGACCAACAACGCCTTCCTGATCCGGGCCTTGAGACATCCGGCCTTCGTCGCCGGCGAGATCGACACCGCCTTCATCGAACGCCATCTGGCCGAACTCGTGCCGCCCGCCGGCGTGCCGATGTCGGCACTGGAAGCGGCCGCCGCCTTCGCCGTCCACGAAACCGCCGATACGAGCGATGCCGACCCCTGGAGCGCCCGCGACGGCTTCCGGCTCGGCGGCGCGAAACCGTCTTGCGTGGAATTCCTGGTCGATGGCAGGCGCGCCGTGGTCGAGGCGCCGCCGACCGCCGGCGCGGACGTGCTTCGCCTCGCCTCCGGCGCCATCGCCGTCCTCGATCGTGGCGAAACCTTCGTCGCGCAGCCTTACGATCCGTTCGAAGCCGCCGACACGATGGGCGCCGCGTCGGACCGCGTCGTCACGCCGATGCCGGGCAAGATCATCCAGCTCTTCGTCAAGGCCGGCGATACAGTGAAGAAGGGCCAGCCGCTCGCCGTCCTCGAAGCGATGAAGATGGAGCACACCCTGGCCGCGCCCGCCGCCGCGACCGTGGACAGCGTCGGCGTCGCCGTCGGCGACCAGGTCAAGGACGGCGCCATGGTCGTCCGCTTTGCGCAAGAGGCGCCGGCGTGACGCTGCATATCATCAAGCTCTGTGTCGGCGCGGACTCCATCGAAGACCTGGCCCAATGGCAGGCGGGCCGCCTGCGCGAGCAGAAGAAGCGCCGCGCCAAGAAGCCCGAGCTCATGCACGTCACGCGCATGATGCCCAAGCGCAAGGACGAGGTGCTCGACGGCGGCTCGCTCTATTGGGTGATCAAGGGCCAGATCGCGGTGCGCCAGCGCATCCTGGACCTCCGCCCGGTGGTGAAGAACGCCAAGCCGCATTGCGGCATCGTCTACGACCCCAAGCTGGTGCCGTTGCAGCGCCGCGCCCACCGCGCCTTCCAGGGCTGGCGCTATCTGCTGCCCAAGGACGCGCCGTCCGACGCGCGCGGCGCCAAGGGCCTGCACACGCTGCCGGAAGAACTGCAGAAGGAACTGGTGGAGCTGGGACTGCTGTGAGATCGGCGGCGGCTTCCACCCTTCGACAAGCTCAGGGTGAGGACCGATCCTCGAACCTCATCCTGAGCTTGTCGAAGGATGGACGGCAGGTGCCGGTGCTAAACCGCCATGTTGTCGATCAGCCGCGTGGCGCCGATCTTGGCGGCGGCCAGCACGCGCGCCGGCCGGTCCAGCCGCGCCATCGGCTCCAGCGTCGCAGCGTCGCGGATCGCGACATAGTCGACGGTATCGAAGCCGGCCTTGCGCAGCGCATCCGCGCCGAACGTCTCCGCCGCCGCGACCGCGTTGCCTGCGCGTGCGTTGAAGATCACGGACTTGAGCACGGCATTGAGTTGGCCCGCGACGGCGCGCTCGGCGGGCCCCAGATAGGCGTTGCGCGACGACATGGCGAGGCCGTCCGCCTCGCGCACGATCGGTGCGCCGACGATCTCGATCGGCAGGCCCAGATCGGCGGTCAGCCGCCGGATCACCAGCAATTGCTGGTAGTCCTTCTCGCCGAAGATGGCGACATCCGGCAACGCCGCGACCAGCAGCTTGGCGACCACCGTGGCGACGCCGCCGAAGAAGTGTGGCCGAAAGTCCGTTTCGAGCCCCTCGCTCGGCCCGCCGACCGCGACGCCGGTGGCAAAGCCGGCCGGATACATCTCCGCCACGGACGGCGCGAACACCAGGTCGAGGCCCACCGCGCCCAGCTTTGCCGCATCGCTTTGCAGCGTGCGCGGATAGCGGTCGAAATCTTCGTGCGGCGCGAACTGGGCCGGGTTCACAAAGATGCTGGCGACGACCTTGTCGGCGCGGCTTTGTGTCTGGCGCACCAGCGACAGGTGTCCCTCGTGCAGCGCCCCCATGGTCGGCACCAGCCCGACACGCGCACCGCCGCGCCGCCAGTCGGCAAGCTGGCGGCGCAGTTCGGCGATGGTGGTGACGATCCGGGGCGTTTGCATGCGCCGAACATAGCGCGAGCCCGCGCCATCGGGCTAGAATGACATGCCGCACCAAACCACCGCACCCCAGACCATGACGCCGCTCCGCGACGCGATTTCCTCCGCTTACCTCGCCGACGAGGACATGATCGTCGACCAGCGCATCGCGCAGGCGACGCTGTCGCCTGCCGAAGGCGAGGCCGCGCACCGCGCCGCGGTCGATCTCGTCGCCCGCATCCGCAAGGACGGCAAAGGCGGCGGCGTCGACGCCTTCATGCGCGAATACGCGCTCTCCAGCGAAGAAGGCGTGGCGCTGATGTGCCTCGCCGAGGCGCTGTTGCGCGTCCCCGACGCCGACACGGCGGACCGCCTGATCCGCGACAAGATCGGCGGCGCGCAGTGGGACCGCCACCGCGCCAAGTCCGACTCGCTGTTCGTCAACGCCTCGACCTGGGCTCTGATGCTGACGGGGCGCATCGTGCGCCTCGACGACGCCTCCAAATGGGATTTCGAGGGCATCTTCAAGCGGCTGGTGTCGCGCTCCGGCGAGCCGGTCATCCGCCAGGCCGTGACCTATGCGATGCGCATCCTCGGCCGGCAATTCGTGCTGGGCCGCACGATTCCGGAAGCCCTGAAGGAAGCAAAGCCGCTGGCCGAGAAAGGCTACCGCTTCTCCTTCGACATGCTGGGCGAGGCCGCCTACACCAAGGCCGACGCAGCGCGCTACGCGCAATCCTACCGCGACGCGCTGGAGACGGTCGCGGCGGCCAATCCGAAGGATGGCCGCACGATCTTCGAGCGGCCGAGCATCTCGGTGAAGCTCTCGGCGCTGCACCCGCGCTACGAATGGGTCAATCGCGGCCGCGTCTTCGGCGAGCTCGTACCGGTCATGCTGGCGCTGGGCGCCCGGGCGCGCGAGGCCGAAATCGCGCTGACGGTCGATGCCGAGGAGGCCGAACGGCTCGACCTGATGCTCGATGTCTTCGAGGCCTTCGGCGAGTCGAAGGAATTGCGCGGCTGGGACGGCCTTGGGCTCGCGGTGCAGGCCTATCAGAAGCGCGCCATGCCGGTGCTGGCGTGGTTGACCGATCTGGCGCGGCGGCAGGGCCGGCGTATTCCGGTGCGCCTCGTGAAGGGCGCCTATTGGGACACCGAGATCAAGCGGGCGCAGGAATTGGGTCTTTGCGACTATCCGGTGTTCACGCGCAAGGCGGCAACCGACACGTCGTATCTGGCCTGCGCCCGCGTGATGCTGGGCGCCGGTGACGCGCTCTATCCGCAATTCGCCACCCACAACGCGCACTCCCTGGCGGCGATCGATGCCATCGCGGGCGGCCGGCGCGACTTCGAATTCCAGCGCCTGCACGGCATGGGCGAGGCGCTGCATGAAATCCATCGCACCCTCGGCGGCGTGCCGACGCGCATCTACGCGCCGGTCGGCAGCCATGAGGATCTGCTGGCCTATCTGGTGCGCCGCCTGCTGGAGAACGGCGCCAACACCTCTTTCGTGAACCGCCTGGCCGACGACGACGCGCCGGTCGACGATATCATCGCCGATCCGGTGGCGCAGATCGCAGCCCTTCGGCCGCACCGCAATCCGCGCATCGCGCTGCCGCAGGACATTCTCGGCGAGCGCAAGAATTCTTCCGGCTTCGTCTGGAGCGATCCCAAGATCACCGGGCCCTTGCTGCGCGAGATGGATACGATCCTGGCAACGCCGCACACCGCCGCGCCGCTTGTCGGCGGCACGGCGCGCGGCGGCAGCGCAGCCGATGTGCGCGATCCATCCGACCGGCGCCGGATTGTCGGGACGGTCGTCGAAGCCGGCCCCATCGATGCGATCGATGCCCTGGGACAAGCCTACGCGGCGCAGCGCGAATGGGATGCGCTGGGCGGCAAGGCGCGCGCCGGGGTCCTGTATCGCGCCGCCGACCTGTTCGAAACCAACCGAAACCTGCTGATGGCGCTGGCCGTGCGCGAGGCCGGCAAGACGCTGCCCAACGCGCTCGGCGAAGTGCGCGAAGCGGTCGATTTCCTGCGCTACTATGCGTCGCGCGCGGCGCAGACATTCGAGGAGCCGATCCGTCTGCCCGGGCCCACCGGCGAGTCGAACGAGATAACCCTGAACGGCCGCGGCACCTTTGCCTGCATCAGCCCGTGGAATTTCCCGCTCTCGATCTTCGCCGGACAGGTCGCCGGTGCCTTGGCGGCCGGCAACAGCGTGCTCGCCAAGCCGGCCGAGCAAACACCGCTGATCGCGGCAGCGGCAGTCCGTCTGTTGCATCAGGCCGGCGTGCCGGCAAATGCGCTGCACCTGCTGCCCGGCGACGGGCCGAAGATCGGCAATGCGCTGTTCGCCGACCCGCGGCTGGCGGGTGTCGCCTTCACCGGCTCGACCGAGGCGGCGCTGGCGATCAACCGCGCGCTGGCGGCACGCTCGGGTCCCATCGCCACGCTGATCGCCGAGACCGGTGGCCAGAACGCCATGATCGTCGATTCCACCGCGCTGCCCGAACAGGTGGCGCGCGACGCGGTGTCATCGGCGTTCGACAGTGCCGGCCAGCGCTGCTCGGCGCTGCGGGTCCTGTTCGTGCAGGACGATGTCGCCGACAAGATGCTGAAGATCATCCTGGGCGCGATGGACGAGCTGAAGCTGGGCGACCCGATGCGGCTCGACACCGATGTCGGCCCCGTGATCGACGAAGCCGCGCGCGAGATGCTGGAGGCGCATGCCGCGCGGATGGCCAGGGACGCCAAGCTGCTGCGCAAGCTCGCGGTACCGCCGGAACTCTCGAACGGCGTCTACTTCGCGCCGCACGCCTTCGAGCTCGATTCGCTGGAACGCCTGCAACGCGAGGTGTTCGGACCCGTCCTCCACGTCGTGCGCTATTCGGCCGACAGCCTCGGCAAGGTCTGCGACGCCATCAACGCCACCGGCTATGGCCTCACCCTGGGCGTCCACAGCCGCATCGAGCAGACGGCAGCCTTCGTCCGCGACCGCGTCCATGCCGGCAACGTCTACGTCAATCGCAACCAGATCGGCGCCGTGGTCGGTGTGCAGCCCTTCGGCGGCGAGGGCCTCTCCGGAACGGGTCCGAAGGCGGGCGGTCCGAACTACTTGTTGCGCTTCGCGGCGGAGCGCACCTACACCGTCAACACGGCGGCGGCCGGCGGCAATGCGGCGCTTTTGAGTTCAGGCTAGGCTTGGATTCTCGGCATCCCATACCGACATAGGCAAGGAGGGGACGGGACCATGGCCAAGGACAATCTGCCGGCGAAATCATCTTCGGGGCGCGACATCGACGCGTTCCTGAACAAGGCCGCCAAGCTGCCGACGCTGGCGCAGGCCAAGGGCCGGCTCATTTTCGCCATCGACGCGACCATGAGCCGCCTGCCGACCTGGACCAAGGCCAGCGAAATCCAGAGCGACATGTTCGACGTGGCGCAGTCCATCGGCGGCCTTGCGGTGCAATTGGTCTATTTCCGCGGCCATGGCGAATTCCGCGCCAGCGACTGGACGGCCTCAGCGAGTGTTCTGGGAAATCGCATGCGCGACGTCACCTGCCGCAGCGGCTTCACCCAGGTCTGCCGCGTGCTGGCGCATGCCGGTGCGGAAGCAAGCATGACCAAGGTCGGCGCGCTCGTCTATATCGGCGACGCCTTCGAGGAGGATGCCGATGCCGCCGCCGCCGAAGCCGGCAGACTGGCGCTGCTCGGCGTGCCGGCCTTCATGTTCCACGAAGGCGACGATCCGAACGCCGGCGCGGTGTTTCAGGACATCGCGCGGCTGACCAAGGGCGTCTATGCGCGGTTCGATTCCGGCGCGGCGAAACAGCTGCGCGACCTCTTGATGGCGGCTGCGATCTACGCCACCGGCGGCGCGGTGGCGCTGCGCGAGCACGCGCAAAAGAAAGGCGGCGAGATCCTCAAGCTCGCCAATGCGATGGGCCGAAAATAATGGGCGAGGTTCTGCTCGGTGCCGTCGCACTTGTTCTCATCGTCTTCCTGCTGCGCGGCTTCATCGGCGCCAACCCCAAGGCTTTGGCCAAGGTGCTGCGCTATGCGGGTGCGCTGGCGCTCGGCGGGCTGGCCGTCGGCCTGTTCGTGACGGAGCGCCCGGCGGCCGGCGCCTTCATCGCCAGCATCGCCTGGGGCGTCTTCACCGGCGGCCATGCCTGGCCGGGCGGCTGGCCCCATTGGGGCCGCGGATCGGCACCCTCGCAGGGCAAGGTCTCGAGCGTGCGAACCGCCTGGCTCGAAATGGAGCTCGACCACGACAGCGGCGACATGCGCGGCACGATTTTGCAGGGCGAGCATGCCGGGCAACGCCTGGACCAGTTGGACCGCGAAGCGTTGATGGCGTTCTACACGCAAGCGGCTTCGGATGACGTTGAATCCAAGCGTCTGTTGGAAGCCTATTTCGATCGCACCCTGGGACCCGACTGGAATGTTGGCGCGCAAGCGAACGAGCCGCCGCCGGAACGCGCCACGACCGGCATGACCCGCGCCGAGGCGCTGAAAGTCTTGGGCTTGCAGGACGGCGCCGGCGAGGACGAGATTCGCGCGGCGCATCGCAGGCTGATGCTGCAAAACCATCCGGACCGCGGCGGCACGGACTATCTCGCCTCCAAGATCAACGAGGCCAAGGATTTCCTGCTCGGCGATTAGTCAGTGCGACGAGGCCAGCACGGTGAAACAGGTCTGGCCGCGCTCCGTCAGCCGCGAGCAGACTTCGCGTGCCTCGCGTTCCACGAAGGGACCGAAACGGGCGCGATAGAGCGTATGGCCATCGACGCCGGTGAATGGAATGACGATGCGCGCCGCCTGGCCCAGGATGTCCATCGAGCGCTCGGCATAGGACGCGAGTTGTCCCCGCGCCTGTGTCATGTCGGCAAAGGCGCCGATCTGGATCGTCCAGGCGCGCGTCCCCATCGCCGTTGTCGGCGTTCCGGAGTCGCCGATGTCGCCTTCGCCGGTATCGGCGCGCAGCCGCGGCTTGGCGGTGGGCTTGGCAGGCAGTGGCGTCAACGCCGCGACCTGGCGCGGCTTGGGCGTGATCACGGGCACGTCGGCTGCGGCCACCATCACCTGTTGCGGCTTCGGCAAGGGCCTCGGGATGGTCTTCATCCAGGGTTGGAGCATTGCGACAGCGACGCGCTGCGGCGGCTTGGGCGGCGGCGTCAGGACCACGCGCGGCGGAGGCGAAGCGACGACGGCCGGGACCGGCGTGTAGACAGGCGCCGGCTGCGGCGCTGCTTGCGCGACGACGGCCGTGTTCGGGCGTGGCGGCGGCGGCGCGGCGATCACGTTGGTATCGTCGTCGCTGCCGTCATCGACAGCGGCAGACTCTGCGGCCTCCTCGTCGTCGCCGGCGGCCGGCGGAACGTCGAGGCTGGCGATGACCGGCGGCGCGTTGAGGGCCACATTGCGCCACGGCACGCCGGCATGAGCTACCAGCGATGGGTTGCTGTGAATCTGGGTGAAGGCTTCGTCTAGCAGGCGGACCATCTCGAGATCGCGGCGGTGCGCCGTCCGCCCGCCCATCACCACGCCGATGACATGGCTGCCGTTGCGCACGACCGAGGAGACAAGGTTGAAGCCCGACGAGCCCGTATAGCCCGTCTTGATGCCGTCGGCGCCTTCATAGCGGCCGATCAGGTTGTCGTGCGTGACATAGGTCGTGCCGCGGAAGTTGAACGCCGGGGTCGCGAAGTAGGGGAAATACTGCGGGAAATCATAGGCCAGATGCCGCGCCAGGATGACGAGATCGCTCGCCGTCGTGATCTGCAGCTCGTCGGGCAGGCCCGAGGCGTTGTGGTAGAACGTATCGCGCATGCCGAGCGCGCGGGCCTTGGCCGTCATCAGTTCGGCGAAATGGCCTTCGGTGCCGCCAAGCGCCTCGGCAATCGCCACCGCGACGTCGTTGGCGGAGCGCACGACGATCGCCTTGATCGCGGTATCGACGGGAATCATGTCGCCGCCATAGAGGTGCAGGTTGGTGGCATGCTGCGAGGCGGCATGCTCGGACACCGGCAGCATGGTCTGCATGTTGACGTCGCCGTGCTTCAGCGCTTCGAACAGCAGGTAAAGCGTCATCATCTTGGTGAGCGACGCCGGATGGCGCTCGGAATAGGCGTTGCGCGAGTACAGCACCCGTCCGGTCTCGCCGTCGGCGATCAGGGCGGCGTCCTTCACCGGATCGGTGGCGCCGGCCGGGATCGGCGCACGCGCGCGTCCACCGCCGCGGTGATGGTGGTGACCACGGGCGAAGGCAGGGTCGGCCGCAACCGCCAGGGTGAGGCCTAAAGCTATCGTGACGAACAGCGTTCGCACGAGCGCACCGGTTCCGGCACGCGGCTGTTCAAACATCACAGCCCCATCTTATTTTTGTCGGTGCCCCAAACAGGTTCGATAAGACCAAATTGACGCTCCGGCCGCAAGAAGCAGGAATTGATGTTAGAAAACCGGTATTTACGAAGTGTTAACGATGGCGGCAATCCGCGTTTCCCCTTAGGGAAAGGAAATTTTGGTGCAGTGCAGCAAAACCACTTGACACCAAGGTTACCGCACCGCATATAAGCCATGTTGCACCGCAGCACGGCCGCTGGCCTCCCAGACGGTGCGCCATGAAACTTTACGAGGAGCAGCCATTATGGCGAAAGCAAAGACGGCCGGCGAGAAGATCAACGGCACCACCGAGACCATCGAATCCGCCTTCAAGAACGGCAGCGAAGCGCTCAAGGCGAACTTCGAGAAGGCCGCCAAGGGCTATGAGCAGATCCTGGGCTTCTCCAAGGACACCGCCGAAGCCTATGTGAAGGCCGCCAACGTCGCCGGCAAGGGCGCCGAGACGCTGCACAACGAAATCGTCGCCTTTTCCAAGCAGTCCATCGAGGGTTCCATCGCCAACGCGAAGGCCGTGATGGCGTCGAAGTCCGCCCATGAGGCGTTCGAGCTGCAGGCCGGCTTCGCCAAGTCGGCGTTCGAAGCTTATGTCGCGCAGATGACCAAGGTCAGCCAACTGATGGTCGCGACGAGCAAGGAAACCTTTGCCCCGATCCAGGGCCGCGTTCAGGCCTGGGTGGACGTGGTTCAGAGCGCGCGCGCGGCCTAATCCGCCTCACGCCGAAAAATGCGCGAAGGGCCCGGGAGCGATCCCGGGCCCTTTGTTTTTGCGATTCGCACGCGCAGTAACCTCGTCGCCAATAGGTTCATTAACGGGGCTTTGCTTGGCCCCCTTATGGATTAGGATAGGCGTCACCATATTGAGCTTGTGATCACGCACGATGAAAGACGGACGGGATGGACGCGGCCAGGGCGGCCAGGGAACACGGGACGGTGACGGGACCGGCACCGGGATCGTCACCAAGACGCGCCCCAAGACCAAGAAGCCCAGCATGTACAAGGTGCTCATCCTCAACGACGACTACACGCCGATGGAGTTCGTGGTTCACATCCTGGAGAAGGTCTTCAACAAGAACCGTGAGGCCGCGGTCGAGATCATGCTGCATGTCCACCGCCACGGCGTCGGAATCTGCGGCGTTTTCACCTATGACGTCGCCGAAACAAAGGTCGCGCAGGTCATTGAATTCGCCCGCCGCCACCAGCATCCTCTGCAGTGCACCATGGAGAAGGAGTAGCGAATAGATGCCCTCACTCTCGCGAAGCCTCGAACAAGCGTTACACCGCGCGATCAAGCTCGCGAGCGATCGGCATCACGAATACGCCACTCCCGAGCACCTGCTGCTCGCCCTGATGGACGACAACGACGCCGCGCAGGTCATGAAGGCCTGCAACGTCGATACCGACGCGCTGCGCAAGACGGTGCAGAAATACGTCGACGAAGAGCTCATGACGCTGGTCATCGAGGACGGCGAGGACGCCAAGCCGACCACCGGCTTCCAGCGCGTCGTGCAGCGCGCCGTCCTGCATGTGCAGAATTCCGGCCGCGAGGAAGTCACCGGCGCCAACGTCCTGGTGGCGCTGTTCACCGAGCGCGAAAGCCATGCCGTCTATTTCCTGCAAGAGCAGAACATGACGCGCCTCGATGCGGTCTCCTATATGAGCCACGGCATCGCCAAGCGTCCGGGCATGAGCCAGCAGAAGGCCGCGCGCGGCGCCGCCGAGGAAGAAGGCGAAGAGGGCGAGCCCAAGAACAAGCAGGGCACCGAAGCGCTCGAAGCCTATTGCGTGAACCTCAACGAAAAGGCCAAGGCCGGCCGCGTGGATCCCCTGATCGGGCGCCTCGCCGAGGTCGACCGCACGATCCAGATCCTGTGCCGCCGCCAGAAGAACAATCCCCTGTTCGTCGGCGATCCTGGCGTCGGCAAGACCGCCATCGCCGAAGGCCTGGCGCGCAAGATCATCAAGGGCGAAGTGCCCGAGGTGCTGAAGAGCAGCGTCATCTATTCGCTCGACATGGGCTCGCTGATCGCCGGCACGCGCTATCGCGGCGATTTCGAAGAGCGCCTGAAATCGGTGGTCAAGGAACTGGAAGGCCTGAAGAACGCCATCCTGTTCATCGACGAGATTCACACCGTGATTGGCGCCGGCGCGACCTCCGGCGGCGCGATGGATGCCTCCAACCTGCTCAAGCCCGCGCTGCAGGCCGGCACGCTGCGCTGCATCGGCTCGACCACCTACAAGGAGTACCGCCAGTATTTCGAGAAGGACCGCGCCCTGGTCCGCCGCTTCCAGAAGATCGACGTCGTCGAGCCGACGCTGCCCGACACGATCAAGATCATGATGGGCATCAAGCCGTATTACGAAGAGTTCCACAAAGTCCGCTACACGACCGACGCCATCAAAGCGGCGGTCGAGCTGTCGGCCAAGTATATCAACGACCGCAAGCTGCCCGACAAGGCCATCGACGTGATCGACGAGGTCGGCGCCTCCCAGATGCTGCTGCCCGAATCGCGGCGCAAGAAGGTCATCGGCGTGAAGGAGGTCGAGGACGTGATCGCCACCATGGCGCGCATTCCTCCAAAATCCGTCTCCAAGGACGACACCGAAGCGCTGCGCACGCTGGAAGCCGATCTCAGGCAGGCGGTGTTCGGCCAGGACAAGGCGCTGCACGCGCTGGCTAGCGCGATCAAGCTTGCCCGTGCCGGCTTGCGCGCGCCGGAAAAGCCCATCGGTTCCTACCTGTTCTCGGGCCCGACCGGCGTCGGCAAGACCGAAGCGGCCAAGCAGCTCGCCAAGACGCTGGGCGTCGAGCTGCTGCGCTTCGACATGTCCGAATATATGGAGCGCCACACCGTCAGCCGCCTGATCGGCGCGCCGCCGGGCTATGTCGGCTTCGACCAGGGCGGCCTTCTGACCGACGGCGTCGACCAGCATCCGCATTGCGTGCTGCTGCTTGACGAAGTGGAGAAGGCGCATCCCGACCTGTTCAACATCCTCTTGCAGGTCATGGATCACGGCAAGCTGACCGATCACAACGGCAAGAAGATCGACTTCCGCAACGTGGTGCTGATCATGACCACCAATGCCGGCGCCTCGGACGCCGCCAAGGAAGCCATCGGCTTCGGCCGCGGCAAGCGCGAGGGCGAGGACGAAGAAGCCATCAAGAAGCTATTCACGCCGGAATTCCGCAACCGCCTCGACGCGACGATCACGTTCGAATCGCTGAGCCGCGACACGATCGACCATGTCGTCGAGAAGTTCGTGCTCGAACTCGAAGCGCAGCTGGTCGATCGCGACGTGACCTTCGACCTGACCCCGGAAGCGACGCGCTGGCTGGGCGAGAAGGGCTATGACGACGCCTTCGGCGCGCGGCCGCTGGCGCGCGTCATCCAGGAGCATCTCAAGAAGCCCCTGGCGGACGAGATCCTGTTCGGCAAGCTCAAGGAGGGCGGCACGGTGCGCGTGCTGCTCAATCGCGAGACCGACAAGCTGGCGTTCGAGTTCGTCACCAACGCCGAGCGCAAGCCCAAGGCCCTGCCGCCGCCGAAGAAAAAGCCGAAGGCGGAAGAGAGCGTGTGACTCGACGATGGCGGTCACAGAGGACGAACTGTGCCGCCTTTTTGCGGAGAAGATGAGGAGCTCGCCAGAGTTTGCCGCATGGGTTCTTGGGCAAACTCAGTTTTCCGTACATCAGAAGAATGCCCGCCTGCTGCACGAAGAGCAGGTGAAAGCGCGTCCGAATGTCCGCCCTGAACGCTGGTGGCGGCATTGGTGGCGAAAGATTCCTGGATCGGGCGACGAACGCGAGACAGATGTTTTCTTGGTTTTCGAGACTACCGAAAAGGAGCGCTTTGCGCTGCATTTCGAAAACAAGCGGAAAGCAACGGACAAATTTACCACCGGTCAAGCCGAGGCGTATCACCGGCGCGCCATGTCTATGCTGAACGATGCAAGATATCTCAACCATCAGAATTTCAGCACCGTCTTGATCGCGCAGAACGGATTTCGAGAGCGGAATCGCGCAGACGCGGATCTTTTCCAAGCATTCATATCGCACGAAGAGATCGCGAAGTTCATCACGGAATTCGATGACGAACGACGCTGGCCGGAGCGGGAATCCGTCGCTATCACCGGCGGATGTCTGTGCGGCGCGCTTCGCTATGAGGCGAGCGCGCCGCCCCGTTACATGGGCTTTTGCTTCTGCAATGACTGCCGCAAGGCGTCCGGATCGGGATTTATCCCCTTCATGGGCTTTACGGCGTCGGCGCTGCGATTCACGGGTGTGCCGCTTACGCATACCCTGAAGCACGCAGATGGCAGGGCTGCGGTGCGCAATTTCTGTCCGGCCTGCGGCGGTCTTGTCTTTGGCGGCACCGTGGGCGAGAGCGACTATCACACCGTCTATGCCGGCTCGCTTGACGATCCGACGCACTTCAAGCCGACCATGGCGATCTTCAACCGCGAGCGTGCGCCCTGGGTCGCGCTCCCGGCGGGTCTGACGGTCTTCGACGGCATGCCATCGTAGCCCTTGAGGTAGAAATTACGATGCTCGGCCATTTGTCCTTCGGTGTACGCGATCTGACGCGAGCGGTGGCATTCTACGATCCGGTGATGGCGGCCATCGGCTTTGTCCGGGTCTGGAGTGATGCGACCGCGGCCGGTTACGGGCCGCCCGGCGGCGGCGACAAGCTGGCGCTCAAGCTGCGTGAGGGCGCCGCGCCGCCCGGCGTGGGATTTCATCTCGCTTTCGACGTCGCCGACCACGATACAGTGGATCGTTTTCACGCCGTCGCGCTGGCGCATGGCGGGACGAGCGACGGCGCGCCCGGTCTGCGTCCGCATTACAGCCCGACCTACTACGCGGCCTTCGTCACCGACTCCGAAGGCTATAAGCTTGAAGCCGTCCACCAGTAGGATTGCGCCAGTATGACCGCTCACCAAACATCCATCGACGCCGCCCAAAAGGTCCTCGACGATTTCATGACTGCGTTCAACGCGCGCGACATTCCGGCCTTCGAGGGGACGTTCAATTTCCCCTCGGTACGGCTCGCGTCGAACACGCTGGTGACGCTGAACAAGGGCGACATGAAACCGGAGCGCTTCACCACCGGCGCGCTGGCCGAATGGGACCATTCGGCCTGGGAACGGCGCGCCGTCATCCATGCCGGCGCCGACAAGGTGCATATCGACACGCGCTTCACCCGCTACCGCAAAGACGGCAGCGTCATCGGCGGGTTCGATTCGATCTACGTCATCACCTGCGAGAACGGCCACTGGGGCGTGAAAGCGCGTTCGAGCTTCGCGCCCTAGGAGCTTCAAGCGCGAGGACATGCGAGGGCAGGGCACCGGAAAAAAATATTCAGCCCCCCCCTTGAAACGCCATTCTGCCATCCCCATGTGCACCGTTGACGGCGCCTTCAGCCGCTCCATCTGCGCCGCATCGCTTGCGGTGCCCCTGACATTTGACGCGTAACAGACGTCTCGGTCCGGCGTGCGGGAACGAGCGCGCACCAACGCATCCGCTCGTCACCTAGCTTGTCGCGCCCGACAACGCCGCGATCTTACGCACGTCGTCGGGCTGAGCGGTGTCCGAAGCGATACGGTTGCGTTGCGTCCCGCCGCAGCGCTCGCAGCGATGCACGATCTGCCAACTTTTGTTGCCGCTGTGCGCCAGACCAGCCGGTCGCATCAGGCCGCCGCAACCGCTGGCGCGGTCGCCCGGGCGCACGTCCACATGCACGGAGCACAGGCAGACCGGACAGTGGTTGCGATAGCTTCCGTTGGTCAGCGCAACTACGGCGGCGCCACAATTGATGCAGTCAAAACAGCGGTTCTCGTCGTCCCGCGCCATCCGAAACTCCCTGGATTTGAGATCCAAGGGAGCCGGGTTCCGTTTGCTCTTGAGCCGCTCTCTAAAGAGTCGGCTCTTCCAGGCTTGACCGCGCGAGGGACGAATTCACCGCCCTGCCAGGGCGATTACTTCCGGTTCCAGCTTCAGGGGCTTAAGGCGATCTGCGCCCCATCCGAACCACGCCCAGCTTTGTTCGATTGAACTGGGCACTGTAGTGCGGCACGCGCCACACTCCACCGGTAGGTGTCATTAGCGATCTCACTGGCGATAGTCGGCGTCGTCCCCGTTCAGATGGTAACAGACGTCAGTCGCCTCATGCGCGCTCCTTCGCGAAATTGTTCGGCGCGCAAGATAGGCATTCTGGCGTCGGCGCGCCAGAGCCGCGGCATCAACGCCGTCCGGCGTCGGCGATCCAGCGGGCGCGGCGGTCGGCGCGGGCGTGGTCGATCACCACCAGGGCATGGATGAAAGCCACCGCCCAAAGGGCAAATCCGGCGCCGTGAAAAATGATGGTGATCCAGCAGATGAGCGACAGGAGGTAGAGGACCAGGTTGAAAAGGGCCGAAATCGGCTTGCCCGTCAGGAGCAGCGCCAGAGGCGAACAGAAGATGGCCAGCAGGATCATGGCATCAACATAGGAAGGCGGAAGCGGGATTTCCAGGGGGCTAAAGGGGCGTCCCGTAATGCTGCACCGTGGGGAAAGGCTCGTAAAATGCATGCAGGGCTTCGCGCCATTCGGTGTAGCGGGCGGACTGGCGGAAGCCGACCGTGTGGGCCTCCACGCTGCTCCACCACACCAGGAGCAGATAGCGGTCCTTGCTCTCGACGCAGGGGCGGATTTCCATTTTCTGGAAACCTTCGCTCGCCTCGATCAGCGGCCGCGCTTTTTTCATGGCGGCTTCGAAGGCGGCGGCATGGCCTTTTTTGATGTTGAGAATGGCGTGTTCGAGGATCATAGCGCGGCCCGGATCTTCTCGGCGAGCGGCACCAGGGATCGCGGATCGACCATCTTGCGGCCGTGGAAATTCAGGTCGAGGCCGTGATCGCGCGGCAGGATGTGGAAGTGCAGGTGCGGCACCGACTGGCCCGCGGCCCTGTCGTTGAGCTGCACCAGCATGACGCCCGCCACGCCGAGCGCCGATTTCACGGCGGCGGCGACCTTCTGCGTCGTCAGCATCGTCGCCGCGGCGCCTTCGGGCGAGAGGTCGAAGATGGTCTCCGCCGCCTCCTTGGGAATGACCAGCGTATGGCCTTCGGTCGCCGGCGCGACATCCAGGAAGGCGAGGGTATGCTCGTCCTCATAGACCGCGACCTTCGGCAGCTCGCCGCGCAGGATCCGGGCGAAAATGTTGTGTGGGTCATAGGCCATCGATGGTCTCCTGACCGGCTCGCGTTTTTGCGGCCGGCCGTTAAGCTTGCGGCATATTCGAAGGTTTGGGGGAACATGCAATGGCCGACGGACAGAAAGTCTATGTCTTCAAAGACCCGGCCCGGCTGACGCGCATCGCGACTTGGGCAATCTATGTGCTGTGCTTCACGGAAGGCTTGTCGCTTCTGTTCAGCTTCGCCGACCTGCTGAGCCTGCCGGCGGCGGGCGCGGGGAATTCTGCCGATCTGCGGCTGGGCGTCATCCTCATTATCGACTTTTTCGTCCTTGTCATCACCGGAATACTCACGCTGGTTTGGATATACCGGGTGAATTCCAATGCCCATGCCTTGACGGTCCGGCCCATGGAGTTTTCGCCGGCCTGGGCCGTCGGCTGGAATTTCGTGCCGTTTGCCTCGCTGTGGAAGCCGTTTCAGGCGATGCGAGAGATCTGGAACATGAGCAAAAGCCCCGGCACGGAGACCGCCGCGACGCCTGCGATCATGCGCTGGTGGTGGGGCCTGTGGATCGTCAACAACATCTTTTCCCAGCTGTCGGCCCGCCTGATGAGCGACACGGGCGCCCAGAATGCCGCTTCCGACGTGACCGGCATGATCGCAAACGCAACGAGCATCGGCGCCTGCATCTTCCTGCTCGTCATGATGCGCCGGATCGCGGGATGGCAGACAGAGGCCGCGCATGCCGACGCGGTGTTCGCGTGATCTAAAGATCGTCGTCCTCGCGCGACTCTTCCTTGCGGAACGGGCTGCGCTCGGCCAGTTCCTCGATGTGCTCGGCGACGGCTTCGCGCTCGCGCCGCAGATAGTCGTCGACCGCGCGCCGCAGGCCGTCATGCGCGATGTAGTGCGCGCTGTAGGTCGGCGTCGGCATGTAGCCGCGCAGGAGCTTGTGCGCGCCCTGGGCGCCGGCTTCGACTTTCGCAAGGCCCTTGGCGATGGCGTAATCGATGGCCTGATAATAGCAGGTCTCGAAATGCAGGAAGGGCACGTATTCGGTGCAGCCCCAATTGCGGCCATAGAGCACGCCGCCGCCGGCGAAGTTCAGCGCGCCGGCGATATAGCGCTCGCCCCGGCGCGCCAGGATGAGCAAAGTCTGTTCCGGCATCGTGGCGCCGATGCGGCTGAAGAACTCGCGCTTCAGGTAGGGCCGGCCCCATTTTCGGCCGCCGGTGTCCATGTAGAATTCGAAGAACGTGTCCCAATGGGCTTCGGTCAGGTCGCCGCCGGTGAGCCACTCGAATTCGACACCGGCGTCGCGCACGGCGGCGCGTTCCTTGCGCAGGTTCTTGCGCTTGGACGAGGAGAGTTCGCCGAGGAATTGGTCAAACGTCCGGTAGCCGCGGTTCTTCCAATGGAATTGCTGGTCGGTGCGCTGCAGATAGCCGAGCTCGCCGGCGGCCTTCCATTCGTCCTCGGTCAGGAAGGTAATGTGCAGCGATGAGGCATTGAGCTGCTTGACCGCGGTTGTACCGGCGGCAAGCAGTGCCTCGCGCGTCGCGGCGACGTCTGCGGCTGCCGCCACCAAAAGGCGATGTCCGGTTGCCGGCGTGAACGGCACCGCGGCCTGGAGTTTGGGATAGTAGTCGCCGCCGGCGCGCTCCAGGGCGTCAGCCCAGGCGGAGTCGAAGACGTATTCGCCCTGGCTGTGGTTCTTCAGATAGGTCGGCAGCAGGCCGATGACCCGGCCGTCACGCTCGATGACGATATGCGCCGGGCGCCAGCCGGTGCGCGCGGTGGCCGAGCCGGACTCCTCGCACGCCGCGAAGAACTCATAGCGCGTGAACGGGTGCGGGTCGGGCGCAGCCTGCGGATTGGCGCAGGCGTTCCAGGCCGCTTGTCCGATCTCGGCGGCGCGTCCGGCAATCCGTGCTGTGAACGCACCTGTCACGCGATCTCGATCACCGCTTCCACCTCGGTCGCGACATTGCGCGGCAGCGAGCCGGCGCCGACCGCGGCGCGGGCATGACGGCCGGCGTCGCCGAACACGGCGACGAAGAGATCGGAGGCGCCGTTGGCGACCTCGGGGTGCTGCGTGAAACCGGGCACCGCGTTGACGAAGACGGTGACTTTCACAACACGCTTGACGCGCTCCAGATCGCCGCCGCAGGCCGCCTTGGCCTGGGCGATGACGTTGACGGCGCAGAGCCGCGCCGCGGCCTTGCCGTCTTCCAGCGAAATCTCCCGGCCGACCGTGCCGACATATTTGAGGCCGTCCGCGGCGATGGTGACCTGGCCGGAGATGTAGACGAGATTGCCGCTCACCACATAAGGCACATAGCTCGCCACCGGCGCGGGCGGGGTCGGCAGCGTGATGTCCAGCTCTTTCAGGCGGTCTTCGATTCGCATTTTGGTTTCCTTGTTCGGCAAAAGATTATCGCAAGGCCGATGGGCACGCTATAAGCGAACATGACCAAACGGCTCGATGCCGACGATCCCTGTCCCGCGCGCGACGGCTATGCCATGCCGGCCGAGTGGGCGACACATGCGCGCACCTGGATGTGCTGGCCCTGCCGCACCGAAGCCTGGGGCGGGCCGGACGGCCTGTTGCGCGCCAAGCAGGCGGTGGCGCGGGTGGCGCGCGCCATATCGTCCTTCGAACCGGTGGTGATGGCGGCGCGGCCGCTGGACGCCGCCGAGGCGAAACTGGCGACCTCCGGCAAGGCCGAGATCTTCGAGGTGCCGCTCGAGGATTCCTGGGCGCGCGACAGCGGTCCCACCTTCCTGACGGCACCGGACGGCGGGCGCGCCGCGGTGCAGTGGATCTTCAACGCCTGGGGCAACAAGTATCATCCGTGGACGGAGGATGCCCAGTTCGCGACGCGCGCGGCGCGCCGCTCCGGGTTGCGGACCTATGCCGCGCCGCTGGTCTGTGAGGGCGGGGCGATCCACACGGATGGGCAGGGCACGCTGATCACCACCGAGCAATGCCTGCTCAACCCCAACCGCAATCCCCATCTCGACCGCCAGCAGGTGGAAGAGCGGCTGGCGCTGTTCACCGGGGCGCGGCGCATCCTGTGGCTGGGCGACGGCTTTTCGGACGACGAGACGGATGGGCACATCGACAATCTCGCCTGCTTCCTGGCGCCGGGACGCGTGCTGGTCGGCGTGCCGGCTTCGCGCAGCCATCCGGACTTCGAACCCGTGATGGAACTCATCCGCCGCCTCGGCGAGGCGCGCGACGCGCAAGGGCGGCGTATCGAGATCGTGGAACTGGAGCAGCCGCGCAAGATCGGCGCGGATTGGCGCGGCCGGCCGTTGCAGGCGAGCTATGTGAACTTCTACCTCGCCAATGGCGGAGTCGTCATGCCCGGCTTTGACGACGCCAACGACGAAGCGGCGCGCGCCGTCCTGGCCGACTGCTTCGCCGGCCGCGACATCTTGCAGATCCAGGCGAACGACATCGTCGAAGGCGGCGGCGGCATCCACTGCATCACCCAACAGGAACCGGCATGAGGAACGTAGTGTTTGCCGCGACGCAGTTCGCGTGCTCGTGGGACCGCGGCGCGAACGTCGCCAAGGCCAAGGAACTCGTGCGCGAAGCGGCGAGCCGCGGCGCCAATGCGATCCTGATCCAGGAACTTTTCGAGACGCCCTATTTCTGCCAGGACCAGTCGGCGGAGCATTTCAAGCTCGCAGCGCCGTTCGAGGGCAATCCGCTGATCGCGGAACTGGCGGAACTCGCGAAGGAACTCGGCGTCGTCCTGCCGGTGAGTTTTTTCGAGCGCGCGGGTCATACGCATTTCAACTCGCTTGCCATGCTCGACGCAGACGGTACGGTGTTGGGGCTGTATCGAAAATCGCACATCCCTGACGGGCCGGGCTATCAAGAGAAATTCTACTTCACGCCGGGAGACACCGGCTTCAAGGTTTGGCGAACGCGTTTCGGCGTGTTCGGCGCCGCGATCTGTTGGGACCAGTGGTTCCCGGAAAGTGCCCGCACGATGGCTTTGATGGGCGCCGAAGCGCTGTTCTATCCCACCGCGATCGGCAGCGAGCCGCCGCCGGCGCCGCCGGTCGACAGCCGCGATCATTGGCGCCGCGTCATGCAGGGGCATGCGGGCGCCAATTTCATGCCGCTGATCGCCTCCAACCGCATCGGCACGGAAACCGGACAAGCGGGCGAGATCACGTTCTACGGCTCCTCTTTCATCGCGGGTCCGCAAGGCGCGCTCGCCGCCGAGCTAGATCGCAGCCACGAGGGCGTCGCCACGGCGTCGTTCGATCTCGATGCGGTCGCCCAGGCGCGCGCTTCCTGGGGTTTGTTTCGCGACCGCCGGCCCGATCTCTACGGGCCGCTCGTCAGTCACGATGGGAAAGGCAAATCATGAAGCGTGTGTTGGTCCTGGCCGCGTTGTTGGCCGCAAGCGGTGCCGCGAGCGCCGCGCCGCCCGGTCTCGTCTCGCATCGTGCGCTGTACGACGTGACGCTGGCGACGACGCGGCCCGGCGGCGTGGTCGCGGTGCGTGGCCGCACGGTGCTGGAATTCCGTGACGCCTGCTCCGGCTGGACGACGACGCAACGCTTCATCGCCGACATGACCGACGGCAAGGGCGCGGACGCCCACACCGACTTCATCGTCTCCTCCAGCGAGGACAAGGCCGGCAAGATCATCCGCTTCAAGGTCCGCAATCTCGTCAACGGCAAGACGACGCAGCGCTTCGAAGGCACCGGCACGCTGGCGGCGGCGGGCGGCGAGGTGCGGCTGACGGCGCCGCGCGGGCAGCGGTTCCAACTGCCGCTCGGCACGCTGCTGCCGACACAGCACACGCTGGCAGTGCTGCGGGCGGCGCAGGCGGGTACGCATTCGTTCCATGAGACGGTCTTTCAGGGCGGCGACCGCACGCAGCTTTACGATACCGCGACCGTGATCGGCCGGCCGGTCGGCAAGGCGCAACTGGCCGAAGACCATGCCGCCGATGCGAGCGGACTGCTGAACGGCGTGGCGGCTTGGCCGACGCTGATCAGCTATTTCCCGCACGACTCGTCCGACGAACGGGCGGATTACGAGGTCGCCTACCGGCTCTATGCCAACGGCGTCATCGCCTCGATGACGCTGATCTATCCCAACTTCACGATGAAGGCGCAGCTGACGCGGCTGGAGCGGCTAGCGCCGCATTGCTGACCGGCCCTTGATCACGGCGTCGCCGCCGAACTTGGCGCGCACCTTGTCCATGGCGCGCTCGGCCGCGGCGCGTTTGCCGGAGCCGTCGTCCACCAGATCGGCGGGATCGCAATCGCTGTCCGGCGCGAGCTGGCTGATGCCGACGCCGAGCAGGCGAAAGGCCGTGCCGTCCGCCTCGCGCCGCAGGGCTTCGCGGGCGGTGCGGAAGATGCGGTCCGCAAGCTGGGTCGGGGAGTCCAGCGAGACGCTGCGGGTACGGGTCTTGAAGCCGGCGGTCTTCAGTTTCAATACGACCGTTCGCCCGCCATGGCCGGACGCCTTGGCGCGGGCGGAGACGCGCTCGGCCTGACGCCAGAGGGTCGCTTCGAGTTCCTCGAAGTTCTTGATGTTGGTGTCGAAGGTCGTCTCCGACGAGATGCTTTTCAGTTCGCCGTCGGGTTCGACGGCGCGGCTGTCCTGGGCGTGGGCGAGGCGGTGAAGCCACAGGCCGGTGTTGCCATAGCGTTTGACGAGATCCTTGGCGTCGGCGTCCTGAAGCTGGGCGATGTGCGTGATGCCGTCCTTCGCCAGACGCGCCTGCAGCGCCGCGCCGGCGCCGCGGATGGTGCCGACCTTCTTGTCGCGCAGGAACGCGACGGCTTCGGCCTCGCCGATCACCGCGAAGCCGCGCGGCTTGTCGAGCTCGGAGGCGAGCTTGGCGAGGAATTTGTTGAAGCTGAGGCCGATGGAGACGCTGATCCCGACCTCCTTCTCGATCTGCCGGGCGAGGCGCGCCATCAGCCTGGCCGGACTGAGGCCGTGGAGCAGCGCCGTGCCGGACAAATCGAGGAATGCCTCGTCGAGCGACAACGGCTCCACTTGCGGCGTCAGATCCAGCATCATGGCGCGGATGGCCTTGGCGGCAGCGGTGTATTTGGTGAAGTTCGGCCGGATGACCACGGCGTGCGGGCACAGCTCCAGCGCCTTGAACATCGGCATCGCCGAGCGCACGCCGCTGATGCGCGCGACGTAGCAGCAGGTCGAGACCACGCCGCGCCGCGAACTGCCGCCGACGATAACGGCCTTGTCGGCCAGAGCCGGGTTGTCGCGCTTTTCGATGGCGGCGTAGAAGGCGTCGCAGTCCATATGGGCGATCGACAGCGTGTCGAGCTCGGCATGCGCCAGCAGGCGCAGGCTGCCGCAGCTCTTGCAACGCTTCGCTCCGGCGGCGGCTGTGGCGAGGCAGTCGCGGCAGAAGGCGCTCACCTTGGCGCGTCCGCTTCGGCCTCGCTCCACAGCCAGGCCGCGCCGCGCACGCCGCTCGAGTCGCCGTGCAGGTTCTTGACGATGCGCGAGGGTCCTTCGGGCGTGAAGGCGTAGGCTTCGACGCGCGCCGGCAGTTCGGCGTAGAGGCGGTCGATGTTCGACAGGCCGCCGCCGATGACGATGGCGTCCGGGTCGAGGATGTTCACGACGCCCGCGACGGAGCGGGCGAAGCGGTCGTAGAAGTCTTCCATCACGGCGCGTGCCTGGTTGTCGCCGGCATCTGCCGCCGCGCCAATGTCGGGACCGTGGAGGTCGCGTCCGGTGCGGCGCTTGAAATCGGCGGCGAGGCCGGTGCCGCTGATCCAGGCCTCGATGCAGCTGACGCGGCCGCAATAGCATTGCGGCGCGGCGGAAATTTCGTCGGGGCGTGGAGCGGGCAGCGGATTGTGTCCCCATTCGCCGGTGATGGCATGCGCGCCGTTGAGGACGCGGCCTCCGACGCTGACGCCACCGCCGCAGCCGGTGCCGACGATGATGCCGAACACGACGTCGGCGCCGGAAGCCGCGCCGTCGCAGGCCTCCGACAGGGTGAAGCAGTTGGCGTCATTGGCGACGCGGATGGGGCGGGCGAGGGCGGCTTCGAGATCCTTGTCCAGCGGATGGCCGATCAGGCGCGTCGAGTTGGCGTTCTTGACGAGGCCGGTCCTGGCGCTGATGGCGCCGGGGATCGCGACGCCGACGGTGCCGCGCCGGCCGAGCTTGCTCTCCGCCGAGGTGACGAGTTCGCGGATGGCGGCGACGGTGTCTTGGTAGGCAGATTGCGGCGTCGGCACGCGGTGGCGCAGGACCTCGCGGCTGCCGTCGAGCGCGACGATCTCGATCTTGGTGCCGCCGAGGTCGATGCCGAAGCGCATGCTACAATCCTGCTTCCGTCAGCTTGCCGGCGATGAAGCTTTCCGCGTCGCGCCAGTGCTCGGCGCGAAGATGCGCCGCGGCGGCGGGCGGGAGCAACGGCCTCAGCCGCTCGTCCCCAATCAAATGAATGCGCAGCACGTCCGGCGCGCTCTGCGCCGACGACTCCAGGTTCTGCGGAATGTCGTCGATGAAGAAGGACGGCCGGCCGGCGCGCGCCACCAGCGCCTTGATCGCCGGGCCCTTGAGGCCGCTGTTGGCGACCAGCGGCAGGTCGAGGCCTAGCGTCGCAAGATTGCGCAAGCGCGGGGCTCCCTGGGCCGGCGCGATGTTGGTCAGGACGACGATGTCGAGGCGCGGCTGCAGGGCGGTCAGGACCGCATGGGCATCCTCGACGAACTCCAGCGAATCGAGATCGCGGCGGAACTCGTCCAGCAGGGCGGTCACCTCGACGTCGAGAATCGGTTTGCCGTCGTCCTGGCGTTTGACGTTGCCGTGCAGGCGGTAGCTGGTCAGATCCAGAAATAAACCCTCGCGGCGGAGGAATTTGTCGAAGCCGTCGACGAATCGCAGGATCACCTCGTCGGCGTCGACGATCAGCAGGGGCCGGCCGGGCGTCAGCCGGGCGATGGCGGGGCCGAGATCGAAGGCGGCGCTCACGGGCCGCCCAGGAGGTGGCGGGCCATGTGGACGTCCCTCGGATCGACCGATTCGTCCTGGCAGAAGTCGACCAGAAGTCCTTCATCCTGCAATAGAAAGTCGAGCAGGGAGGTCAGGACCTCGGGCTCGCCGGCGCGGCTCCGCAGCGTCTCCCGGTCGAGGCCGGACAGGTCCATCAGGCGGTCCAGCGCGCCTTCGGAGGTGGCGATAAACCCCAACGCCTTCAGGGCGATGGTTTGGGCGCCGTCCGGGGTCATGCGGGTTGCCATCGTCAAGGGAGCGTTAAGGGTTGGGCACTAATACTAACCATCACAGAACCCTAAGGCAGAGCCGTTACGGGGACGGATCGCCATAACGGGCGCGCGCTTACCGGAGAGTCAAGTCATGGACGCCAGAACCAAGACCGTGCTGATCGTCGAGGACAACGAGCTCAACATGAAGCTGTTCCACGACCTGCTGGAGGCTCATGGCTACAACATCCTGCAGACCAAGGACGGCATGGAAGCGCTCGACATCGCGCGCGAGCACCGCCCCGACCTGATCCTGATGGACATCCAGCTGCCGGAAGTCTCGGGCCTCGAAGTCACCAAGTGGCTCAAGGAAGACGACTCGCTGAAATCCATTCCCGTCGTCGCCGTCACCGCCTTCGCCATGAAGGGCGACGAGGAAGTGATCCGCCAGGGCGGCTGCGAAGCGTACATCTCCAAGCCGATCTCGGTCACCAGCTTCCTGGATACCGTCAAGCGGTTCATCGGTTAGGTCCAAAGCCATGACGGCGCGCGTTCTAGTCGTCGATGACATCCTGTCCAACGTGAAGCTTCTCGAAGCGAAGCTGACGGCCGAGTATTTCGAGGTCGTGAGCGCGTTCAACGGCCTGGAATGTCTCGCCAAGATCGACGAAGCGGCGCCCGACATCGTGCTGCTGGACGTCATGATGCCCGGCATGGACGGCTTCGAAGTCTGCCGCCGCATCAAGACGAACCCCGCGACCGCGCATATTCCCGTGGTGATGGTCACCGCGCTCGACCAGCCCAGCGACCGCGTCGCGGGCCTCGACGCCGGGGCCGACGATTTTCTCACCAAGCCGGTCGACGACGCGGCGCTGTTCGCGCGCGTGCGGTCGCTGGTGCGCCTGAAGATGATGACCGACGAATTGCGCATGCGCGAGACGACGGGCCAGAGCATGGGCCTGATCGATCCCGCGACGACGCTGATGGATGCGAACCCGACGGGCCGCATCCTGATCATCGAGGACCGGCCGGAATCGGTGGCCTGGTTCGCCACCGCCTTGCAGCCGGGGCATGAAGTCGCCTCGGTCGATACCTTCGAGGAAGCCCTCGTGCGCGTCCGCGGCGGCGACTACGACCTGATCGTGGTGAGCCTGGGCATGCGCGGCTTCGACGGTCTTCGCCTGTGTTCGCAACTGCGCTCCTTGCCCGAGGGACGCAACGTACCGATCCTGGTCGTGGTCACCGACGGCGACCGCCGCAAGCTGACCCAGGCGCTGGAGATGGGCGTCAACGACTACCTGACGCGGCCCGTCGACAAGAACGAGCTCGTGGCGCGGGTGCGCACGCAATTGCGCAAGAAGCGCTATGCCGACCGGTTGCGCCACAACGTGCAGCTTTCCCTCGAGATGGCGATCACCGACCAGCTCACCGGCCTGCACAATCGCCGCTACATGGCGCGGCATCTCGATAACCTCGTTTCGACCGCGGGGCGCACCGCCAAGCCGCTGGCGTTCCTGATCCTCGACATCGACTACTTCAAGTCGGTCAATGACGGCCATGGCCACGACATCGGCGACGAAGTGCTGAAGGAATTCGCCAACCGGATCAGCGCCAATGTGCGCGGCATCGACCTGGCGTGCCGCTATGGCGGCGAGGAGTTCGTCGTCGTCATGCCCGACACCGACATGGGGCTGGCCTATTCGATCGCCGAGCGCCTGCGCAAGAGCATCGAGACGACGCCGGTGGTGATCAGCCGCGCCCCCGGCCGGCTCAACATCACGATCAGCATCGGCATCGCGGCGACGCAAGGGCCCGAAGACACCGCCGACGCGTTGCTGCACAGGGCCGACCAGGCGCTCTACAGCGCCAAGCGGAATGGGCGTAATCGCGTGGTTACGGCGGCGGCGGCTTAGTACTGCGAACTGGTGGCCGTCCGGCATATTCGCCAACGATCCCCGCGGCCTCCAATTGCACGCTCGCTACCGAACGGCGCGTTGCAGTGGTTACGAACAATCCTATACCTATTCAACTATCGCTGTTAGCGACGCTGGCGTGTCAATGATAACGGTGCTGCCGCGGACATTCATCCATACGGCACTGACCGCTTGTGTGTTGTTGTTCAGCAAATCGACTTTTATCACAAGCGTGGTGGGAGTTCGACCGGCATTGGGTGGGCTGGGCTGCGCGATATTGGTGGTGAAAACTGCGATTGGAACAAGAACTGAGCCGCCTACCGAGATGCCGACTTGGCCACCGGGATAATTGGGGCCGGTTGCATACGGGTTGGGCAGATTCAGAATCAGAAGAGCATGTCTCGACTGCGAGGTACGGGCGGGTAAAGTCAGCGAGAGGTTCTGAATCGGCGTCCAGTTGGACGAATTGGTTGATTGGTTTCCCGCTGTCTCGACATGAATAATCGAAGTCGCGAAAGCTTGAGAAGATGCCATCGCTACGACGGTGGTGAACCAAATTGCGAGGGCGATTGATTTAAGAGATGTTTTCATAATTGTCTCCTTGTTCGATATTTTCCATAACTGTTCTGCAACGGAGCCAACAATAGCTGATTGTCAAGTATCCTGCATATCATTTGTAAAGCTGTGGGACGTATTTCAGTATCTCCTTTGGAAGGTGTTCCACGCCAGACGACCTGCTTGACAATGCAGGATACCCGCTGCACGCGTCGCGCCCATTCTGAGCGTAACGCGAAGTCGAGACGTCTTGATTAGGTTTTGGCGCCAATCGACTTGCTGCCTAAAGCCCCTGCCCATCATCCACCGTCAGCAGCGATCCGGTGATCGTGCGGCTGGCGTCGGAGCAGAGCAACAGCAGCATCCCATCCAGATCGCTCTCCTGCGCCAGGCGCTTGCGCGGGAAGGTTTCGATCTGGGCTTTGCCTTTGTCGCTCGCGAACCATTCGGCGTTGAGCTCGGTTTCGATGAAGCCGGGGCACAGGGCGTTGACGTTGATGCCCTTGCGGGCCCATTCGCGGGCGAGGCATTGGGTCATCATCGCGAGGCCCGCTTTCGAGATGCAGTAGGGCGTCACGCCGGGCAGCACGCGGTAGCTGCCGATGGAGGCGATGTTGACGATGCGGCCCTCGCGCTTTGCCGCGATCAGGCGGCGGCCGATCTCAGTGGCGAGCAGAAACGGCGCGCGCAGGTTGGTGGCCATCACCTTGTCGAAATCGCTCGCGGCGAGGTCGGCGGCGAGGCCGAACACGCTAAGGCCGGCATTGTTGACCAGGATGTCGATGGGGCCGAGGGCGGCCTCGGCGGCGTCGAGCGCGGGGGCGATGGCGGCGGCGTCGGTGACGTCGAGCGGGATGGCGGCGGCGCGGCCGCCGGCG
>OLLF01000090.1_pt1 | contig 33401 bp, 33 predicted proteins | sample 1604471 | NCBI WGS metagenome assembly OLLF01 (sample SAMEA104055714, study PRJEB20765) | soil metagenome | isolation source: soil
GGCGGGCGCGGGCGGCGGGATCGGCGCGGGCGAGTCCGCCGCGGTGCGCAGGAAGGCCAGCAGGTTGAGGCGATCCGCCGGGCTGCGCAGGCCTGCGAAGCTCATCTTGGTGCCCGGCACCACGGCCTGCGGCGACTTCAGATACTTGAACAGCGCCTCGAACGTCCACGGGCTGTGCTCGGAGTTCATCGCGCTGGAATAGGAGTAGCCGGCTTCCGTCGCGCGGGCGCGCCCGACGACGTTCCACAATTCCGGACCGATCTTGTTCGGGCCGCCCTTGGAGATGTCGTGGCACTGCTCGCACTTGGCCGAGACCGCCTTGCCCGCCGTCGCATCGGCGGTGGGCAGCACGGTGCCGAAATCCGGCACGGCTTCTTCGGCGGGCGCCGCCGTGCCGCCGGCGGATGCGGTCTCCACCACGCCTTCGACGTGATAGGCCTCCTTGAGCGGCTTCTCCGGTTCGAACAGCGCTTCGCTGATGAATTTGATCGCAAGGATGAGAATCAGCGTGCCCAGGACCGAGCCGGCGATCTTGTTCCACTCCCAGGAATCCATAAGGTCACGCTCCGCTTGGCGGTTGTCCGAATTCCGGGCGACATTACCCATGGACTGGGAACCGTCATTGCGGCGAAGCGTCGCAGAATTCAAGGGAATTCAAGGGTTTCGATGAAACCGATCGTGCTTATCCCCGCCCGCATGGCGTCCACGCGCCTGCCCGGCAAGCCGCTGGCGGACATCGCCGGCGTGCCGATGATCGTGCGTGTCTGGCGGCAGGCCATGACGGCCGGCATCGGGCCCGTGGTCGTTGCCGCCGCCGAGTCCGAAATCGTCGCGGCGATCGCGGCGGCGGGCGGCCAGGCCGTGCTGACCGATCCCGATCTGCCCTCCGGCTCCGACCGCATCTTCCAGGCGCTGCAGCGCGTGGATCCGGAAGGCACGTACGACACGATCGTGAACCTGCAAGGCGATCTGCCGGCGGTGGATCCCTCTTATGTCCGCGTGGTGGCGCAAGCCCTGGCCGCCGGCGGCGCCGACATCGCCACCCTGGTCGCCGAGATCGACGATCCGGCCGACCGCGACGATCCCAACGCGATCAAGGCGATCGTGTCCTGGGGCGACGCTGCGGGCCGGGCGCTCTACTTCACGCGCACGCGCGCGCCCTATGGCGAGGGGCCGCATTTCTTCCATGTCGGGATCTACGCCTATACGCGCGGCGCACTGGCGCGCTTCGTCGCGCTGCCGCCGTCGCCGCTGGAGCGCCAGGAGAAGCTCGAGCAATTGCGTGCCCTGGAAGCCGGCATGACGATTGCCGTGGCGCGCGTGGACAGCGTGCCGCTCAGCGTCGATACTCCGTCCGATCTCGAAAACGCGCGCAGATTGCTGGGAACGAAAGCACCGTCATGAGTGGATTTGCCATACAGAATGCCCGGCGCGTCGCCTTCCAGGGCGAGCCGGGCGCCTATGCCAATCTCGCCGGGCGCGAGGCGCTGCCGCACGCCGCCTTCATTCCCTGCCCGACCTTCGAAGACGCCGTGAACGCCGTGCGCACCGGCGACACCGACCTTTGCATCATCCCGGTCGAGAACTCGCTGATGGGCCGCATCGCGGACATTCACCACCTGCTGCCGGAAGCCGGCCTGCACATCGTCGGCGAGCACTTCCTGCGCATCCAGCATCAGCTGCTCGGCATCAGGGGCGCGAAACTCGAAGGCCTGAAGCGGGTCTTCAGCCAGGGCCCGGCGCTGGCGCAGTGCCTGAACGTCATCCGCCGGATGAAGCTCAAGGCGGAGAACTGGCACGACACCGCCGGCTCGGCGCGCCATGTCGCGGAGTTGCAGGATCCCAGCGTCGCGGCCATCGCGTCGAAAATGGCCGGCGAGATCTACGGTCTCGACGTGCTCAAGGCCAATGTCGAGGACGAGCACTACAACCACACCCGCTTCCTCATCATGTCGCACGAGCGCGACGACGCATCGAACGACGGCCGCCAGATTGTCACCACCTTCGTCTTCCGTGTGAGGAACATCCCCGCCGCGCTCTACAAGGCGATGGGCGGCTTCGCGACCAACCAGGTGAACATGACCAAGCTGGAAAGTTACCAGCTCGGCGGCTCGTTCAACGCGACGCAGTTCTACGCCGATATCGAAGGCCATCCCGACCAGCCCAATGTGCACCGTGCGCTCGAGGAGTTGGCGTTCTTCTCGAACAAGCTGACGATTCTGGGCATCTATCCGGCGCATGCCGCCGGCCGCGCGACATCGCCCTGACGGCCGCCGAATTCCGGTTTCGGCTGATTTTATTTCAGGTTGGGCCCCGGGCGCGTGTGTATCTTGCGCGAAAAGGCTTGAGCCACGATCCCTGCGGCTAGTGAAGAGGCGTCGGTCGGCTTATAGTGGAATCAATGAAAATGAAGACGCTCGAGGGACACGTGCAACAATAGAGTGCTGTCCACCAATGAACAAAATCGACAACTCCATTGTTCAATTGTCCGCCTCGCCGCAGGCGCTCTCCCCTCCCGCTGGCTGCGGCATCAGTAGCGAATTGCTACGGCACCTGGGCAAGCCCTCACGGGAGAACGACGATCAGCCGATCGGCCTGTTCATGCCCGAATACCTGGATGCGGCCGGCAAATCGAAACTTGTGAATCGCAATCACGTGCTTCGGTCCGGGGTCCGCATCGCGTACACGCCCGAAGATCATGCCCGGTGGGCCGGGCTGTTCGTGGAGATCGAGCGGCTCGCCCCAAAGCACGACGTCCGCGATGTCGCCGACGGTTTCGCCTGGATGCGAAGTCTGGGCGGCGCAGGCCGCATCCCCGCGCTGGACGACATGAATCCGGGCATCCGCAAGGCGTCGGGATTCGAGCTTGTCCCGGTCATGGGCCTTCTGTCCAACGATCGGTTTTTCAAGCTGCTGGAGGAGTCCAAATTTCCCGTCACTCTCTCGGTGCGCCGGGATGACGAGCTCGGTTACACCCATTTCCCGGATATCTTTCACGACCTCGCCGGACACGGCACGATGTTCCTGAACGATCGCTTCTGCGACTTCGTCAAGCAGATCGGGGCGCTCGGCTGGTCGTTTCGCGGCCAGCGCCATCTCCAGCAGATGGTGTCGCTGCTCTACTGGTACACGATCGAGTTCGGCCTGAAGCGCGAAGTGGCGGCGGATGGCCGCCAATCGCTGCGGGTCTTTGGCGCCGGAATCATTTCGTCGGTCAGCGAGACGCCGGCTTCGGTATCGAGCCTGGTGACGCCCGACGACAGCCATCGGCCCATCCACCGTCTGCCCTTCGACCTGAAGCGCGTGCTGCTCAGCCATTACGAGTACAAGCGGCCCCAGGAATTGTATTTTGTGATCGACGAATACGAGCAGCTGACGAATCTGTTTCGCAACGATCTGGCCGGATTCATCAAGGACCTCGCCGCGGACCTGGCTGCCGGCCGCGAAGAACGCATCCCGCAAGGCCAATTGCTGCCCCACGAGAGCGCCATCGCGATCTGAGCCGGATGCTCCGCGTCAGGTTTTGGGCGGCCTGAGATTGGGATCGCTCTTGGCGGCCGCCGCCCACAGGAACGTCGCCGCGCCGCCGATGGCGCAGAAGGCGAACACCGCGGCACCCAGCACCACAAGCTTGCTCAGAAGTCCGATCAGCAGGAAGGCGATTGCGCCGCCCACCATCGCCGCGACGAAGCCCGCGATCACCGCCCGGCCTTTCCAGTTCAGCGGATAGACGCCGCGCCCCTCACGCCCATCCGCACGCGCCTGCCGTGCAAACCAGTATTCGCTCATGGCCCGTCGCTCCGCATGCGCAGCTATGCCTCGCCGTCTGCGAACGCCTTGATCAGGTGGTGGGCGATCGCCACCGCCGGCGGCACGGAGATGTCGGGGAAGCGCTCGCCGGCGATCAGGCGCCTGGCGGTGTCGCGGTCGAGCCAGCGCGCATCGGCGATCTCGGTGCCGTCCACCTTGAAGTCGCGGCTCTCGGCTTCGGCGATGCAGCCGATCATCAGCGAGGAGGGGAACGGCCAGGGCTGGGTCGCGTGGTAATGCACCTTGCCGACCTTGACCGAGACCTCCTCCATCAGTTCGCGGCGCACCGCTTCCTCGATGGTCTCGCCGGGCTCGACGAAGCCGGCGAGCGCGGAAAAGAAATTGCCCGGAAAATTCTTGTTGCGCCCCACCAGGCAGGCGCCGTCATGCACCGCGATCATGATCACGACGGGATCGGTGCGCGGGAAATGCTCCGCCTTGCACTCCGGGCATTGCCGCTTGTAGCCCGCCTCCTCCAGTGTCGTCGGCGCGCCGCAGCGCGGGCAAAAGCCGTGCCGGTTGTGCCAGTCGATCATCGCCTTGGCCTGGCCCATGATCGCCGCATCCTTGAGCGGCAGCGTGGCGCCCGCCATGCGCGCGTCGCGGAAATGACCGAGCCCGGCCAGCGGCCCCTCGCTCGCCGGATCGCGCGCCGCCGAGATGTCGAGCGCGAACATCGCATGATCGCCTTCCAGCCCCAGGAAAATGCACGGCGCGTCGGGCGCCGCCAGCGAATCCGCAAGGCCCGGCCTCAGCAGTCCGAGTTCGACCGGCGCCGGCGATTTTTCCGGCCCGATGATGAAAGGCTGCAGCCGCCACATCGGCAGGATCAGCGAATTGGGATCGCGCCGCCGCGCCGAAATCCAGTCCGCGTCGGTGCGCTTCTCGCTTGCCCGGTCGAGCGGATTGCCGGAGAAAGGAATCATTAATCACTCCACGACGGAAAATCGGGACGGCCCAGGCGTCGTTGCCCACGCCAGGGCGCTGACCGGCTTAGGGCCATATTTACGATACTTATTCCATCCTGCGCACCGGACGGCAATTCAGAGTGCGTTTATTTCATGTTCCGCGTGATCGGCTGCATATTCGAACAGCACGACCTCAGGCTTGTGGTGCTCGCTGGCGTTCTTTGCCTGTTCGCCTGCGCGACGGCCATGAGCATGATCCGGCGCGCGCGCGGCTCGGCGCAGCGTGCCCGGCATGCCTGGCTGGCAGGCGCGGGCGTGGTGGCCGGCTCGGGCATCTGGGGCACGCATTTCGTGGCGATGCTCGCCTATCAATCGGGCTTCCCGGTCGCCTACGATCTTGGTCTCACGCTGCTCTCCGCGCTGATCGCCGTGACGCTGTGCGGCGTCGGCTTCATGGTCTCGCTGTCCGGGCTGCGTCCCGCCATTGGCGGCATGATCACCGGCGCGGCCATCGGCACCATGCATTATGTCGGCATGGCCGCGGTGCGCGCCCCGGCCGACGCGATCTGGGACTGGCGCTATGTCGTGGCATCGGCCGTCATCGGCATCGGCATGATGGCATACGGCATGGATTTCACCGTGCGCCGCGGCACGGTGAAGGCCTATGCCATCGGCGCGGTGATCTTCACGCTCGCCATCTGCAGCATGCATTTCACCGGCATGAGCGCGGTGATCTACAAGTTCAACCCGACCGTGGTCATACCCAATGCCGTGGTCGAGCCGGGCGCTCTGGCCATTGCGGTGGCCGCCACCGCGGTCCTCATCGTCGCGCTCGGCCTGATCGGCGCCGTGGTCGACGATCATCTTGCGGCCCGCAGCCAGAGCGAAGCGGAGCGCCTGCGCGCGCACATCGCCGAGCTCGAAGCCACCAAATCGACGCTGGAGCACACCTCGCGCAGCCTGATCCAGGCGCGCGACGCCGCCGAAGCCGCCAACCGCGCCAAATCGTCTTTCCTCGCCGCGATGAGCCATGAGCTGCGCACGCCGCTCAACGCCGTGATCGGGTTCTCCGAGCTGATGGCGATGGAAACCTTCGGGCCTCTCGGACATCGGCGCTACCAGGACTACAGCAAGGATATCCATGGCAGCGGCGTGCATCTGCTGGCGCTCATCAACGACATTCTCGACCTGTCGCGCATCGATGCCGGCGAGGGCGTCCTGGAGGAGACCGATGCCGATCCGGCCGAGCTGGTGAACCAGTCGCTCCGCCTGGTCGCGCCGCAGGCCGAGTCCGGCGGCGTCACGCTCCACGCCGAGCTCGCGGCGGATCTGCCGCGGCTCCACGTCGACAAGCGGCGCCTGAAGCAGGCGTTGATCAATCTGCTCGGCAATGCGGTCAAGTTCACGCCGGCGCAGGGGTCGGTCGCCGTGCGGGTCTCGCGCGTCGGCGGCGGAATCGCCTTCGTCGTAACCGATACCGGCATCGGCATCGCGGCCAAGGACATTCCGCGCGCCCTCGAACGCTTCGGCCAGGTCGATTCGACTCTGGCCCGCAAATACGAAGGCGCCGGACTCGGCCTGCCGCTCGCCAAGCAGCTTGTCGAGATGCATGGCGGCACGCTGACGCTGCAAAGCACGGTGGACGTCGGAACCACCGTGACCATCACGCTGCCGGCCTCCCGGATCGCGGCGGACGCCGCAACCCAGGCCGCCTGAACCGACTCGCCTTTTTCGGCCACCCACCCTATATCCCGTCCCGGAAGTCGGTGCGGACGGTCCTGTCGCCAACCCGGTCAGGTCCGGAAGGAAGCAGCCGTAACGAATTCGGCCCGGGTCGTGCCGGCTTCCACCTCTCCAATCCGAATGTAAAGTACATTTGACACGCCTCATTCGCCCGCCTATGTAAAGCACACTTTACATGGAGGCCCGAATGGACCGCGAACCCGGCACAATCCAACTCTTCGACTTGGAGGCCCGATCCGGCCTGCGGTTCTTCGCCGAGATGTTCGGCGCCCTGATCCTGCTGGCCGTTACAACCCTGTTCCTGCGCGAGCCCTGGATCCGGCTGCCGCCCGGCTCCCCGCTCCATACCGCCTTCGCGCTCATACCCATCGTACCGGTCTGGCTGATGCTGCTGGCATCCATCCGCCACTATCGCCGCATCGATGAATATCAGCGGCAGGTGTTCCTGAAGATCGTCGCCCTGTCGACCGGCATCCTGTTTTGCCTGCATTGGTCCTACCCCTACGTCCAGCGCGTGTTCGACGTGCCGCCGTTCCCCGACATTCTGTCCTGGCCGTTCACCGCCGTGTTCCTGTTGGTGACCGCGTGGTTCAGCCGGCATCGCGCCTCGGCGCGGGCGGCATGAACAATACGCTGAAGGAATTGCGCGCCGAGCATGGCATGACGCAGGCCGACCTCGCCGCGAAACTTGGCGTCTCGCGCCAGACCGTGATCGCGATCGAGAACGGGCGCTACGACCCGAGCCTGCCTTTGGCCTTTGCGATTGCAAGGCTTTTCGCCCGCCGCATCGAGGATATCTTCGTGGACAAGCCGTAGTGAAACTTGCCCTCGCCCGGAGTCGGATTGCTATACTTGCCCCATGAGCGACGAACCGTCCCTGGGCTTTGAGCCGCCGCCGCCGAAGGCCGCGCCCTATCGCGTGCTGGCGCGCAAATACCGGCCGTCGGATTTCACCGGCCTGATCGGCCAGGACGCGCTGGTCAAGACGTTGTCCAACGCCTTCGCCACCGGCCGCATCGCGCACGCTTTCATGCTCACCGGCGTGCGCGGCGTCGGCAAGACGACGACGGCGCGCATCATCGCCCGTGCCCTCAACTGCATCGGCCCGGACGGTCAGCGCAAGGAACCGACGATTCACCCTTGTGGTGTGTGCGAACCCTGCGTCGCCATAGCGGAGTCCCGCTACATCGATGTGCAGGAAATGGACGCTGCCTCCAACAACGGCATCGACGAAGTGCGTCAGGTGATCAATTCGGCGCGCGTTGCCTCGGCCGGCGCGCGCTACAAGGTCTTCATCCTCGACGAAGTGCACATGCTGTCCAAGCCCGCCTTCAACGCGATCCTCAAGACGCTGGAAGAGCCGCCGCCGCATGTGAAGTTCATCTTCGCCACCACCGAAATCCGCAAGGTGCCGGTGACCATCCTGTCGCGCTGCCAGCGCTTCGATCTGCGCCGCATCGAAACCGGCGAGCTGGTCGGCCTGCTGGCCTCGATCGCGGAAAAGGAAGCGGTCGGCATTTCACGCGCTGCGCTGGCGCTGATCGCGCGCGCCGCCGAGGGCTCGGCCCGGGACTCGCTGTCTCTGCTCGACCAGGCCATCGCCCATTCTGGAGACAAAGGGGGCGAGGGCGGCGAGATTTCCGCCGACGCCGTCCGCGACATGCTGGGCCTGGCCGACCGCGGCCGCGTCCTCGACCTGTTCGAGAAGGTGATGGGCGGCAGAATCGCGGAAGCGCTTGCCGACCTGAACAATCTCTACGACCATGGCGCCGATCCGCTCGCCGTGATGCAGGACCTGCTGGAGATCGTCCATTTCCTCACCCGCGTGAAGGTCGCACCTGGCGCCGAAGGCTTCTTCGACGGCAGTTCCGGCGAGGCCAAACGCGCCGCCGAGATGGCCGGCAAGCTGTCCGTCCCCTCGCTGACCCGCGCCTGGCAGGTGCTGCTCAAGGGCCTGCTTGAAGTGCGCGACGCGACGCGCCCGGTTGCGGCTTGCGAGATGGCGCTGATCCGCCTCAGCTACGCCGCCGACCTGCCGCCCACCGACAAGCTGGTGCGCGATCTCTTAGACAACCCTCCCCTTGAGGGGTCCGCCAGCGGCAGCGTACGGACGCGGAGCGAAGCGGAGCAGGGGTCGAAATCTGCAAGCGCAGCGCCGCAGATTTCGGGGAGGGGTCCGGCGCCCGCCGCGCGTGCCCTTACCGGCGAAGCATCCACCGCCGCCAAACGCGCCCCCGAACCCACCATGTCCGCCGCGCCGACGGTGCAATTGCGCAGCCTCGAAGACATCGTCGCGCTGCTGGAGCCGACCTCCAGCCTGAAGGTGAACCTCGAGCACAACGTCCACCTGGTCCGCATGGAGCAGGGCCGCATCGAAATCCGTCCGACGCCGAAGGCGCCGACCACGCTGGCGAGCGACCTGTCGCAAAAGCTGCTCAGCCTCACCGGCCAGCGCTGGTCGGTCTCCATCGTGCGCGACGCCGGCGTGCCGACGCTTGCCGAGCAGAAGAATTCCGCCAAGGCCGCGAAGTTCGAAAGCGCCGCGCAGGAGCCGATGGTCCGCGCCGTGCTGGACCGCTTTCCCGGCGCCGAAATCCTGCACGTCCGCACTATCGCCGATGAGGACATCACGCCCGCCATGCCGGACGACGAGTCGTAATGGCTTCGCTCAACGCCGGTCCCGAGATCGAACGCCTGATCCAGCTTCTCGCCAAATTGCCGGGCCTCGGCCCGCGCTCGGCGCGGCGCGCGGCGCTGACCCTGCTCAAGAAGCGCGATCTGCTGCTCGAGCCTTTGGCGCTCGCCATGCGCGACGCCGCGGCGGCCATCAAGACCTGCGAGACCTGCGGCAATCTCGATACCACCTCGCCCTGTTCGCTGTGCCGCGACCCGCGCCGCGAGACGCATGTGCTGTGCATCGTCGAAGACGTCGCCGATTTGTGGGCGCTGGAGCGTGCCGGCGTCTTCCGCGGCAAGTATCACGTGCTCGGCGGCGCCCTGTCGGCGCTCGACGGCGTCACGCCCGAGCGCCTCAACGTCACCGGCCTGATCGAGCGCGTGCAAAGCGGCATCGACGAAGTCGTCCTCGCCATGAACGCCACGGTCGAAGGCCAGACCACCGCGCACTATCTGGTGGACATGCTGACCGCGTCCGGCGTGAGGGTGACGCGCCTCGCTCACGGCGTCCCCGTCGGCGGCGAGCTCGACTACCTCGACGAAGGCACGCTCAGCGCCGCGTTCAAGGCGCGGCGGGCGCTGTAGGAGACTGCCATGGACTGGATCCTGACCGCTGTCGTCGCCCTGGGCGCCTTCGGCATTGGCGCACTGCTTGTCTGGATCGTGCGGACGGGACAGATACACGCGCTCGCGACCAAGCTGGCGCCGTTGGACGCCGAGTTGTCGGCCCTGCGCGCCGGCAAGGCCGAGATGGACACGTTGCGCGCCGCCAATGGCGATCTCGGCCGCCAGCTTTCGGCCGCGACGGCGCGTGCCGAGCCCGTCGCGGCCCTGGAAGCCGAAGCGGTTCGCTTACGCGAGCGCGTCAGCGAGCTCCAGGCCGAAAAGTCGGGACTGAACGCGACGCTGGAAAGCGCCACGGTTGCGCATGCCGAACAGGTCCGGCTGCTTTCGCAAATGCGCCAGGCGATGCAAGAGCAGTTCAAGCTGCTGGCAGGCGATGCGCTGAAGGCGAGCAATGAGGACTTCGCCAGGCGCGCCGAAGAGATATTCAAGGCCCAGAAGGAATTGACCGGCAAGGAAATCGATCAACGCTCCGCCGCCATCGCCGAGCTGATCAAGCCTCTGGGCGACTCGCTCAAGGCGTATGACGTCGCGCTGAAGGAGATCGAGAAGTCCCGAATCGAAGGTTTTTCGGCGATCAACACGACGCTCAAGGGCGTCACCGCGCAGAGTGACGAGGTGAAGACGGTCGCTGCCGGCCTCGTCAACGCCCTGCGCGCGTCGCCCAAGACCCGTGGCCGCTGGGGCGAGGAGACCTTGCGCCGCGTCATGGAATTGTCCGGCATGGTCGAGCATTGCGACTTCGAGACGGAAAAGCATTTCGGCGGCGAGGATGAATCGCTGCGCCCCGATGCCGTGATCAGCGTCGCCGGCGGCCGCACCATCGTCGTCGATGCCAAGGCGCCCGTGTCGGCCTATCTCGATGCCGTCAATTGCGTCAACGACGCCGAACGCGAAACGCTGCTGAAGCTGCATGCCGGCCAACTGCGCGAGCGGCTCAAGAATCTCTCGAGCAAATCCTATTGGGAGAAGATCGCCGGCAGCACCGATTGCGTCGTGATGTTCGTGCCCGGCGACAATTTCGTCTCGGCCGCCTTCGAGCGCGATCCCGACCTTTTCGAGGACGGCATCAAGAACCGGGTCCTGATCTGCACGCCGACCACCTTCATCGCGCTTGCCAAGGCGATTTCGTACGGCTGGCGCCAGGAAAAGCTGGCGGCCAATGCGATGGACGTGGCGCGGCTCGGCAAGGAGCTTTACGCCCGCCTGACCACGCTCGGCGACCACGTCAGCGATGTCGGCCGCCACATCAACAACGCCGCGAAGAAGTACAACGCCATGGTCGGCAGTCTCGAGAGCAGCGTCATGCCGCTCGCCAGGCGGTTCAACGAGCACGGCGTCGAAGGAACCGCCAAGCCGATCGAAACCCTGTCCGAAGTCGACACCGTCGTTCGCTTTCCGCAAGCAAACCGCGATCTTTTGATCACCAAGAGCGGCGAATAGCGCCATTGTCTTGACCGGCGGCGGGGGCTCGCCTATTTCCCGTTTATGGCCGTCCGCCCCATCCTGACCGCGCCCGATCCGCGCCTCAAAGCCGTCTCTCAGTCGGTCGAGACGGTCGACGCGGCCACGCGCAAGCTGATCGACGACATGGTCGACAGCATGTACGCCGCCGACGGCATCGGCCTGGCCGCGGTGCAGATCGGCGAAGCCAAGCGCATCATCGTGATGGACCTCGACCAGCGTGAGGGCAAGAAGAACCCACGCCATTTCATCAACCCCGTGATCACCTGGGCGTCCGACGAGGTCGCGACCTTCGAGGAAGGCTGTCTCTCGGTGCCCGAGATCTGGGAAGACGTCGAACGCGCCGCCCGCATCAAGGCGGCCTATCTCGACCGCGACGGCAAGGCGCATGAGTTCGAAGCCGACGGCCTCCTCGCCACCTGCCTGCAGCATGAGATGGACCATCTTCAGGGCGTGCTGTTCATCGATCATCTGTCGAAGCTCAAGCGCTCCATGGCGCTGCGCAAATTGCAGAAGGCCAAGCGTCTGAAAGACGCGGGCTGATGCTTCGATCCTTCGACAAGCTCAGGACTCAACATGAGGGCTTGGCCACGGACCTCATCCTGAGTCCTGAGCTTGTCGAAGGATCGAAGGATGGCAGTCCCGCATGACTCTGCGCCTCGCTTTTCTCGGCACGCCCGACTTCGCGGTTCCGACGCTGGTCGAGCTGATCGGCCAGGGTCATGACATCGCCTGCGTCTATTCCCAACCCGCCCGGCCGAAAGGCCGCGGCCTCGGCACCGAGCCGTCGCCCGTCCATGCCGTGGCGTTGGCGCACAAGATCGCCGTGCGCACGCCGGCGACGTTGCGCGACGCCGCCCAGCAGGAGCTCTTCGCCGCGCTGAACATCGATGCCGCCATCGTCGTCGCCTATGGCCTGATCCTGCCCAAGCCGATCCTCGATGCGCCGCGGCTCGGCTGTTTCAACCTGCACGGCTCGCTCCTGCCGCGCTGGCGCGGCGCGGCGCCGATCCAGCGCGCCGTCATGGCCGGCGACGCGGAGACCGGCGTCATGACCATGCGCATGGAAGAAGGCCTCGACACCGGCCCCGTCCTGCTGGCCGAGCGCACGCCCGTCGGCCGCAAGACCTACGGCGAGCTGCACGACGAACTGGCGCGCCTCGGCGCCGACCTGATGGCGCGCACGCTCGCCGCACTCGACCGCGACTCGATCGTTGAGCAACCGCAACCGGCCGACGGCGCGACCTACGCCAAAAAGATCGCCAAGGAAGAAGCCCACATCGATTGGAGCAAGCCGGCACACGATGTCGACTGCCTCATCCGCGGCTTGTCGCCCTTTCCCGGCGCCTGGAGCGAAACCAAAGGCGAGCGCGTCAAGATTCTCAACTGCACGCCGGCCTCCGGCACGGGCACGCCGGGCACGATCCTGGACGACGCACTTACCGTCGCCTGCGGCGAAGGTGCGTTGCGCCTGACGCGCCTGCAGCGCCCCGGTAAGTCGGCGATGGACGCGCGTGAGGTCCTGCGCGGCTTTTCCCTGAAGCCCGGCGATGTGTTCACATGAAAAACTATCCGTCATGGGCGGGCTCGCCTGCCACGCCGAAGCGAAGCGAAGGCGGGACCCGCCCATCCAACGCCTGAAATGCCCCGCTACCGCGTCACCCTCGAATATGACGGCACCGGCCTCGTCGGCTGGCAGCGCCAGGACGTCGGCGCCTCCGTCCAGGGCATGCTGGAAGCCGCCATCGAAAAGCTCTGCGGCGCGCGCGTCACCGTGCACGGCGCCGGGCGCACCGACGCCGGCGTGCATGCCTTCGGCCAGGTGGCGCATTTCGATCTGGAAAAGGATTTCCCGCCGGACACGATCCGCGACGCCCTCAATCACTTCGTGCGCCCCGCACCGATTGCCGTGCTGGAAGCCGCCGTCGCCCCGCCGGATTTTCACGCCCGCTTCTCGGCCACGCAGCGTCACTATCTCTACCGCATCCTCACCCGCCGCCCGCCGCCGGTGCTGGAGCGAAACCGCGTCTGGCACGTCGTGCACGCGCTCGATGCCGAAGCGATGCATGCGGCGGCGCAGGCGCTGACCGGCCATCACGATTTCACCACCTTCCGCGCCGCGGAATGCCAGGCGAAATCGCCGGTGAAGACGCTGGACCGGCTCGACGTCCGCCGCGCCGCCGACGAGATTCACATCGAAGCCTCGGCGCGCTCCTTCCTGCATCACCAGGTGCGCTCGATGGTCGGTTCGCTGAAGCTGGTCGGCGAAGGCAAATGGCGTGCCCGCGACCTCGCCGAGGCCCTGGCCGCGAAAGACCGCGCCCGCTGCGGCCCGGTGGCGCCGTCCGACGGGCTGTATCTCGTAAAGGTCGATTACTGAAGGTCGATCAGCTCGACCAGGCCCGGATCGATCGCTTGCCCCAGGAAAATCTCGCCCACCCGCGCAAAGCGGTCCGGCGCGTCCGTCGCCAGGAATTTGAGCGACGGTGTCGCGCCGCCGCCGGTCATCCCGCGCGCCGCGAGCAGATCGGCCACCGCCTCCGCCGTCGTCACGGCGCTGTCCACCAGCGCGATGTCGCCGCCCGCGGCTTTGGCAATCGCGGCCTTCAGCACCGGATAGTGCGTGCAGCCGAGCAGCAGCGCCTGCGGCCTCGGCAGCGTCGCCAGCAGCGGGCCCAGATAGCGCTCGACGATCGCATCCACGATCGGCCCCTCGACCAGGCCTTCCTCCGCCAGCGGCACGAACAGCGGGCAGGCCTGCTGCACGATGGGCACGTCCGAGCCCTGCGCCCGGATCGCCGCGCGATAGGTGCCGCCGCGGACCGTGCCTTCGGTCGCGATGATCGCGATGGGGCCTTGCGGCGCGGCCGCCAGCGCCGCCCTCGCGCCGGGCGCGATCACGCCGATCACCGGCAGGGGGCCGAGCGCCTCGGCGACCTGCGGCAGCGCCACCGACGCGGTGTTGCAGGCGATGACGATCAGCTTCACGTCGCGCGCCACCAGCGCCGTCGCCGCCTGGACCGCATAGCGCCGCACCGTGTCGGCGCTCTTGGTGCCATAGGGCAGGCGCGCCGTGTCGCCGAGATAGACGAAGCTCTCCTGTGGCAGCCGCGCCATCAGCGCGCGCATCACCGTCAGCCCGCCCATGCCGGAATCGAACACGCCGATGGGACGCGGATTCGTCACTGCGGCGGATGCGCGAAATAGGCGGCGAGCACGCGCTCATACAGCGTCGTCAGCTTCTCGATTTCCGCCAGCGAGACGCATTCGTCGGCCTTGTGCATGGTGCCGCCGGGCAAGCCGATCTCGACGACCGGGCAATGCGCCTTGATGAAGCGCGCGTCGGAGGTGCCGCCCGTGGTCGACAATTCCGGCACCCGTCCCGTCACCTCGGCGACCACCGCGCTCAGCATCTTCGTGAAGTCTCCCGGCGCCGTCAGGAACGGCTCGCCGCTGGCATGCGCCGCCACCGCGATGCCGACGCCGCGCGCTGTCTCGACCGCCGCGGCCTCGGCTTTGATATGCGCGATCAAGCCGACGCTTGTGTGGCGGTCGTTGAAGCGGATGTTGAAACCGGCGCGCGCCTCGGCGGGGATGACGTTGGTCGCCGGATTGCCGACGTCGACGGTGGTGAAGGCCAGCGTCGAGGGATCGAAATGCTCCGTGCCGTCGTCCAGCCTCCAGCCCGCCAGGCGCGTGACGAGCTCCGCCAGCGCCGGGATGGGATTGTTCGCCTGCGCCGGATAGGCCGCATGGCCCTGCGTGCCGGTGACCGTCAGGCGCACGTTCATCGTGCCGCGCCGTCCGATCTTCAGCACGTCGCCGGTCGCCGCCGTGGCGGTCGGCTCGCCGACGATGCAATGACTCAGCGTCTCGCCCTGCTCCTTGAGCCACACCAGCATCTTCCGGGTGCCGTTGACGTTGGTCGGACCCTCCTCGTCGCCGGTGATGAGCAGGCTGATCGAGCCGTAGGGCGTGCCCGCGGCGATAAAGCGCGCCGCCGCAACCACGAAACACGCCACCGCCGACTTCATGTCGGCGGCGCCGCGGCCATAGAGCGTGCCGTCTTCGATCACCGCGCCGAAGGGATCGTGCTTCCACAATTTGGCGTCGCCGGGCGGCACCACGTCGGTGTGCCCCGCGAAGCAGAAATTGGGTCCCTGCGTCCCGATCCGGGCGTAGAGATTTTCGACCGCCGGCACGCCGTCGTCCTCGAAGCGCAACCGATGGCAGGCAAAGCCGAGCGGCTTCAGCGCCGCCTCCAGCACCGCCAGCACGCCGCCATCGTTCGGCGTCACCGACGGGCAGCGGATCAGGGCTTGCGCCAGGGCGACGGGATCGAGCGGGCTCATCGGTTGCGATGTAACGGGACGCCTCGCTATGGTCAATCAAGCAGGTTTACTGGCGCGCAATTTCCCGGCTTCGCCGGATTGCGCTTGTGGGAGACAAACATGACCGGGCGTCTGGACGGAAAAGTGGCGGTCATCACGGGCGCGGCCAGCGGCATCGGCCGGGCGAGCGTCGATCTCTTCGTCTCCGAAGGCGCGCGCGTCATCGCCGCCGACATCCAGGACGACAAGGGCGCCCGCCTCGAGGAAGACCACAAAGGCATGGTCCACTATGTGCGCTGCGACGTCTCCCAGGAAAAGGACATCGAGACCGCCGTCACCGCCGCCAAGAAGCATTTCGGCCGGCTGGACATCCTGTTCAACAATGCCGGCACCGGCGGCGCCAACGATCCGGCCGACGGGGTGACCGCAGAGGCCTTCGACGCCGTCATGCACCTGCATGTCCGCGCCGCGCTGTTCGGCATGAAATACGCGGTGCCGCTGATGAAGGCGCAAGGCGCGGGATCGATCATCTCGACCGCCTCGGTCGCCGGCATCCGCACCGGCTACGGCCCGGTGCTCTATTCGATCGCCAAGGCCGCCATCGTGCATATGACGCATGCCTGCGCCGCGCAGCTGGGGCCGCAAAACATCCGCGTCAACTGCATCTGCCCCGGCCTGATCGCGACCAACATCTTCGCGAACGCCTTCGGCCTGCCCAGCCAGCTGGCCGAGACTCGCATCGACGCCATCGCCGAAGCGAACAAGGGCTCGCAGCCGATCCCGCGCGGCGGCCGGGCCCGCGACATCGCCGAAGCCGCGCTCTATCTCGCCAGCGACGGCGCCAGCTTCGTCACCGGCCACGCCCTGGTGGTCGACGGCGGTCTCACGCTCGGCCCCACGGGCATGGCGCAGGTGGCGGTGTTCGCGCCCATCGTCCAGGCGCTCGGCGTCGAGCCCGGCGTGCTGGCCGCGGCAATGGAAGGCCGCGCCTAGCCGCGCCCCGCCAGCGGATCTGGGCCATAGCGGTTGTCGCCCACCGTGCCGCGCAGGCAGAACAGTTCGACGAACGCCCATAGCGAGATGATCGTCGACGCCCCGCCGGCCAGGGTGGCGAGCGGCCCGCCCTGGTCGATGGTGCCGCCGTGCTGCACCGTTCTCACCACGTCGTCGAGGTGCTGCATCAGGGTCCAGGCCACGGCCATGCGCGGCAGGCCCAGGACGAGCGGCAGGAGGTAGAAGACCAGCAGCCACCAGGCGCTCTTGTTTCGGTCGTGCAGCCGCTTGGTCGCGACGGCCAGGCCGATATAGAGCAGCAGGGCATAGAGAACGCACAGGATTATTGCGGCCGTGTGCGCCTGGGGCGTCGCGACGAACGCGGCCAGCGTGGTCTTTCCCGAGATGAGATCGGCGATCGGGTTGGTGCCGAGGGTCAGGCGGACGGCGGTGAAGGCGACAGCTTCCAGCGCCAGGCCGACCAGGATGATCGCCCATTGCTTGGCGCGGTTGATCCGCCCGCCGAATCCGAAAAGATAATGCCCCAGGCCCATCGATGCCCCCACCGGTTGACGGCGCAGTATTGCGCCCTGCGTGGCCGCCGTGAAGGGTTAATACGCGTTGCGGCGCATCAATCCGGATGGCCGCTCACGCAAGCGGATCGGCGCCATAGCGGTTGCCGCCCATGGTGCCCGGCAGGACGTAAAGCTCCACGAAACCCCAAAGCTGCAATAGGCAGGCCACGCCGAAGCCGGCGATGAGCGGAATGTTTGCAGGCGCACTGTTGAGGTCGACTCAGGGTGTCGCTCTTCGTCGCCGCATCAATCGCGCAAGAGCTCGTTGATCGAGGTTTTCGAGCGGGTCCTTGCGTCGACGCGCTTGATGATGACGGCGCAAGACTGGCTGGGCTTGCCGTCGCCGCCGCCGATCGTGCCGTTGCCGACCACCGAATAGGGCGGCACCCGGCCCTGCACGATCTCGCCGGTGAAGCGGTCGACGATTTTCGTGGTCGAGGTGATGAACACGCCCATCGAGATGACCGAGCCCTCGCCGACGATCACGCCTTCGGCGATCTCGGACCGCGCCCCGATGAAGCAATTGTCCTCGATGATGGTGGGCGCCGCCTGCAGCGGCTCCAGCACGCCGCCGAGGCCCGCGCCGCCGGAGATGTGACAGTTGGCGCCGACCTGGGCGCAGGAGCCGACCGTGGCCCAGGTGTCGATCATGGTGTTCTCGCCGACATGGGCGCCGACATTGACGAAGCTCGGCATCAGGACCGCGCCCCGGGCGATGAAGGCGGAGCGGCGCACGATGCATCCCGGCACGGCGCGGAAGCCCGCGGCCTGGAACTCCCTCTCGCCCCAGCCGGCGAATTTGGAATCGACCTTGTCCCACCACGCGGCGTCACCCGGCGCGCCTTCGATCAGTTTCATCGCGTTCAGCCGGAACGACAGCAGCACGGCTTTTTTCAGCCACTGATGCACCACCCATTCGGCGCCGAATTTCTCGGCGACGCGCAAGCGGCCGGCGTCGAGTTCGGTCAGCGCGGTTTCCACCGCGTCGCGCACCGCGCCCTTGGTCTCGGGACTCAAGGCGTCGCGGTTTTCCCAGGCGTCGTCGATGGTGCGGGCGAGGTCGTCGCGCATGCGGTCAAATCCTGATCGTTTGCAGAAAATCGGCGAGATTGTCGGTCTCATGGTCGATGTGCAGGTCGGGCCGGTCGATCTTCCAATGCGACAGGCCAAGGCCGTTGTTGAACCACACCGTCTTCATGCCCAGGGCGCGCGCCGGAATGAGATTGCGCGGGCTGTCGTCGAACATCGCCGCCCGTTCCGGGTCGAGCCCGCTCCGCGCGATCAGCGTCTCGAAGGCCTTGGGGCTCGGCTTCAGGACGAAGTCCATCGCCTTGACGTCGACGATGCCGTCGAACAGATCGTCCACGCCCAGCCGCGCCAGCACGTCCCCGGCAAAGCGCCCGCAATTGTTGGTGAAGACGAAGCGCCGGCCCGGCAGGCGCGCAAGGCCGCTGCGCAACGCCGCGTCGGGTGCCAGTGCCAGCGCCTCCAAATCGTTGATCTCGTCGTGATAGGCGTCCGGATCGACATGCTCGTTGCGGATCAGCCCCGCCAGGGTGCTGCCGTAGTCGCGCAGGAAGCCCTTCTGGATCTCCCAGGCCGCGTCGCGCGCCAGGCCGAAATGGCGCTGCACATAGCGGCAGATGCGTTCCTCCATCTCCGCCTGCTGCTCGGCGCCGGTGGTGTAGAGCGTATGGTCGAGGTCGAATATCCAGGCGTTCACGCGGCCGAAATCCGGCCGGTCCGCTGTATTTTCCGCCTCGATCTGGGCTTGGCCGCGCATGGCCGGACCATGGGGGAAGCCCCGTTCCCAGGCAAGGCGTAAAGCTTTCTCAACCACATCTCTTAAGCGGGGATAAACCGCCGCCGTCCGACACTGGCGCCTTGGGAAAGGTCGCCATGGCACAGAATGCGCCGAAGTCAGCGGACGGCATGACGCGCGACGAAGTTCTCGCGCGGCTGGAGGCCCACACCCTGGCGGCGCATGCCGACCTGGCCGGGCGCACCGATGCCGGCACCGAGGTGCTGCACTATCTCGCCGAGCACGGCGCGCCGGCCACCCGCCGCGCGGTCGCCGCCAATCCGGGCGCCGCGGCGCACACCAACCGCCATCTCGCCGATGACGATGACGACGACGTGCGCGTCGAGCTGGCCCGCAAGATCGCCCGCCTGATGCCGAACCTGTCTCGCACGGAGAGCGAGCACATCCGCGAGCTGACCATCGCGACGCTCGAACGGCTAGCCAGCGACCAGGTGACGCGTGTCCGTGCCATCCTGGCGGAAGAGATCAAGAACCACGAGGCGGTCCCCAAATTCATCGTGCTGACGCTGGCGCGCGACGTGGAGACGCTGGTCGCCGCCCCCATCCTGGAATATTCGCCGCTGCTCTCCGACGCCGACCTGATGGAGATCATCGCCACCGCCAAGGCCGAGGAGGTCCTCTCCGCCATCGCGCGCCGCAAGCCGCTCGACGCCCAGGTGTCCGAGGCCATCGTCAGCTCGCTCGACATCCCCGCCATCGCGGCCCTGCTGGCCAATTCCGACGCCGCCATCCGCGAGAAGACGCTCGACGACATCGCCGCCCAGGCCGAGAAGATCCAGTCCTGGCATGTGCCCCTGGTTTTGCGCGCCGATCTGTCCAAGCGCGCCATCTGGCGCATCGCCTCGTTCGTCGGCGCCAGCCTGATCGACCAGCTGGTGACGCGTTACGGCCTGGACCCGGAGATCAAGAACCACCTCAATAGGGAGTTGCGCGCCCGCCTGCATGAGGACGCCAAGCCGGAAGCCGCCGGCACCGACATCGCGGTCCGCGACGTCGCCGCGGCGCGCGCCAGCGGCAAGCTGGACGAAGGCTTCGTCGATGCCGCCGCCAATGCGGGACAGCGCGACACCGTGATCCTGTCGCTGGCGGCGCTGGGAAACGTGCCGGACGCCACCGTGCGCAAGATCTTCGCCTCGCGTTCGGCCAAGCCGGTCACCGCGCTGGTCTGGCACGCCGGGCTCAGCATGCGCGTCGCCTTCAAGATCCAGAGCTTCGTGATGAAACTCAGCGCCGGCGAGCTTCTGCCCGCCCGCGCCGGCGTGCACTTCCCGATGACCGAAGACGAAATGCGCTGGCATTTGGGCTATTTCGACGTCGCGGTGTGATCTCAAAAACCGTCATTGCCCGGCTTGTCCGGGCAACCCATGAAAACAGCCGGTGAAAATTATCGCCAGTGGTGTTCATGGATGGCCGGCACAGGGCCGGCCATGACGGTTGAGAGTAGATTCGATCCGAAGATAGCCCTACCGTCTTGGCGCGAGCGGCCGGACCACGCCGTTCTCGCCGACATGCATGGCGAAGCCGTTCAAACCCTTGACCCGCGTCTCGGCAAAGCCCGTCTCCGTCAACCCGCGCGCGGCGCAGCGCCCGCGCCCCTGGATGTCGAACTCGATGTCGGCGACGCAGAACTTGTTCGGGCCGGCGACCAGCGGCGGGCCGCCGATTTTCTGGACGAAGACGAACACCGATTCCAGGCCGGAAAGATCCTCGGCGAGCTTGGCGCAGCTTCCCGCCGCGATCTTCCACCAGCCATGGCTGATCCAGTCGCTCCGCACCTTCTGGCCGAGCGCGGCGGCAACCGCCTTGGGCGTGTCGTTGCACACCGCAAAGCCGGCCGGCGTCGCGGTCTTCAGCGTCTCGGTCTCCAGCGCGTCGAACAGGTCGTTGCTGCTGGCCGTCGCCGCCAGCCGCAATTTCTTGCGGAAATCGGCGAGCGCCTTGTCGGCGGCCTTGTCCGGCTTGCCGTCGATGGGCCCGAGCTTGTAGCCGGCATCGTGCAGCAGCCGCTTGAGCCCGGCCAGTTGCGCCTGCGGCAAGCTCGCCAGCGCCGCGGACTCGCTGAAGGTCGCGGTCCAGGACTTCAGGTGATGCGTGTCGACCACCGCGAAGGGCAGCTGGAAAAAGTCGTCGGTCTGGCAGCTTGAGGTCGACAGCGGGTTGCGCGCCGTGAAATTCGTGTCCTTGACGCAGATGTCGATCGCGCCGCCCCAGGCGCGCGCCGCGCCCGAATGGGCCTGCGACGAGCGGGCGTAGAGATAATAGGTCGACGCCGTCAGGTCGGCCGGCAGCACCGTGCGGCAGGCGCCGGGCACGACCCGCGACCAGCCCTGGCTCAGCGCCTCGCCCTTCACCGCCGCCGCGGTCGCGGCATAGAGCACGTAGGAGGTGCGGTTGCAGACGGTCATCGCCGCCTGGGCCGGGGCGGCGAACCACACCACGCCCAGGACGGCCGTCACGACCGCAAGACAGCGCGCCGGGATTTTCATTCGGCGGTGATCAGCGTGCCGGCGCCATGCTCGGTGAAAAGCTCCAGCAGCAGGACATGGGGGATGCGTCCGTCGAGGATGACCGCGGCGTGCACGCCGCCCTCCACCGCGTCGATGGCGGTCTGGATTTTGGGAATCATGCCGCCCTTGATGGTGCCTTGGCTGATGAGGGCGCGGGCCTCGGCGACGGTGAGCCTGGGGATCAGCTTCTTGTCGGCGTCCAGGACGCCCTCGACGTCGGTGAGCAGGATCAGGCGCTCGGCCTTCATGGCGCCCGCGATGGCGCCCGCCACCGTGTCGGCATTGATGTTGAAGGTCTCGCCATGGACGCCGGCGCCGATGGGGGCGATCACCGGAATGATCTCCGAGCGCATCACGGTGTGCAGCACGTCGGGATTGACCTTCTCCGGCTCGCCGACGAAGCCGAGGTCGACGCCGTTCTTCATCAGCTTGCGCGCCAGGATCAGCGTCGAATCCTTGCCCGACAATCCCACGGCGCGGCCGCCGGCCGCGTTGATGCCGCTGACGATCTGCTTGTTGATCGAGCCCGTCAGCACCATCTCGACCACGTCGATCGCCGCCTGGTCGGTGACGCGCAAGCCGTCGACGAAGGTCGATGGGATCTGCAGCTTGGACAGCATGGCGCCGATCTGCGGGCCCCCGCCATGCACCACGACCGGGTCGATGCCGGTCTGCTTCATCAGCACGATGTCCTGCGCGAAATCGGCCGCGGTGCCGCCGCCGGCCATGGCGTTGCCGCCGAACTTCACGACGATGGTCTTCTGGTCGTATTTCAGGATGTAGGGCAGGGCCTCGACCAGGACGCGCGCGGTCGAACGCCAGCGCGCCATCACGCGCATGTTGCGTTCCTGGCCGAACTCGTCCTGAAGCGCCATGGATTCTGTCTCACGGAAAACGCCGGGCCTTATAGCCCAAAGGTCAGCGCTCGGCCAACGCCGCCAGCTGCAACTTCACAGGATCAAGGCCGAGGCCCCGAAACGCCGAGGTGGCGCAGATTTCCGGGAACGCCGCGGTGTGCTTGCGCGCCGCGATGTCGGCCGCCCTGACGGCGTCGTCCGCCTCGCTCGGGCTCAGCTTGTCGATCTTGGTCAGCACCAGGCCGTACGACACCGCCGCGTCGTCCAGCAGCTTCATCACCGCCTCGTCCAGGTCGCCGACGCCGCGCCGCGCGTCTATGAGTAAAGATACGCGTCTCAGGCTCGCCCGCCCGCGCAGATAGGCGAAGATCAGCTCCTGCCACTGCGCCGACATGGTCTTGGACGCCTTGGCGTAGCCGTAGCCCGGCAGGTCGGTGAGGATCAGCTTGCCGCTCAGATTGAAGAAATTGATCTCCCGCGTGCGCCCCGGCGTGTGGCTGACGCGCGCCAGCGTCTTGCGGTTGGTCAAAGCGTTGATCAGGCTCGACTTGCCGGCGTTGGAACGCCCGACAAAGGCGATCTCCGGCAGGCTCTGCGGCGGCAGGCTGTTGATATCGCCGGTGCCCCAGAAGAATTCGCAAGCCCCCGCGAACAGCTTGCGCGCGGCGGCCAGCCTTGCGGCCGCCTCCGCCGCTTCGCCGCTCACTTTTCCTCGGCCGGCTTGGAACCGCCGAGCAGGGCCTTCACGCGCGGCACCACGGTATCGAGCCGCAGGTTCTTGAACAGGTGAATCTCGACCCCGTTGCGGCTCATGATGTACCATTGCTGCGCCACGCCGAGCAGGTTGTTCCAGGTGTAGTAGATCACCAGGCCGGCCGGGAAGGTCGCGAACATGAAGGTGAACATGATCGGCATCAGGCCGAACATGCGCGCCTGGATGGGATCGGCCGGCGCCGGGTTCAGCTTGGTCTGCACCCATTGGGTGATGCCCATCAGGATCGGCCAGATGCCGATCGAGAGGAACGCCGGAATCCAGTGCGGCGGGCTGAACGGCAACAGGCCGAACAGGTTGATGATCGAGGTCGGATCGGGCGCCGCCAAATCGTGCACCCAGCCATAGAACGGCGCCTGGCGCATCTCGATGGTGACGAAGAACACCTTGTAGAGCGAGAAGAACACCGGAATGACCAAGAGCTGCGGCACGCAGCCGGTGACGGGATTCACCTTCTCGCGCTTGTAGAGCTCCATGATCGCGGCCTGCTGCTTGGCCGGATCGTCGGCGAAGCGCTCCTTGATCTTCTCCTGCTCGGGCTGGACCTTCTTCATCTTCGCCATGGTCTTGGCCGAGGCGTTGGCGATGGGGAAGGTCACCAGCTTCACCGCCACGGTCAGCAGCAGGATGGCGAGGCCGAAATTGCCGAGCAGCTTGTAGAAATAGTCCAGCACCCAGAACAGCGGCTGGGTGATCGGTTTGAACCAGCCCCAGTCGATCGCCATGTCGAAATTGGCGATGCCCAGCGTGTGCTCGTAATGGCGCAGCGTGTCGACCACCTTGGCGCCGGCGAACAGGTGATGGGTGACGCTCGCCACCCCGCCGCCCGCCGCCGCGGTGCGCGCGCCGAGGCGATAATCCGCCTGATAGGTCTTGCCGCCGGCGAAGCTGTGGCCGCCATAGGAGCCGTTGAAATTCTCGTTCTGCGGCGGCGCGATCGCGGCCATCCAGTATTTGTCGGTGATGCCGACCCAGCCGCCGGTCGAGGTGAACGCCTTGGCCGGCGTGCCCTCGTCCTTGAAGTCGTCGTATTTGGCGTCGGTCAGCGTGCCGTCGGCGACGCCGACGAAGCCTTCATGCAGCACCCAGTAATTCTGGCTCGGCGGCACGCCGTCACGCACGACAAGCGCATAGGGGAACAGCGTCGCCGCGGCGGCGCCCGTGTTCTGCACGCTGTCGGTGATGGTGAACATGAACTGCGCGTCGACCGCGATCTGGCGCGTGAAGATCAGGCCATGGCCGTTGTCCCAGGTCAGCGTCACCGGCTTGCCCGGCGCCAGCACGCTGCCGCTCTTGACCGCCCACACCGTGCTGTCGTTCGGCAGGTTCTGGTTCACGCCGGGCGCGTTGCTCCAGCCGAAATCGACGAAATAGGGATAGGCCGTGCCCTTGGGCGCCAGCAGGACGATCTCCGGCGACTTCTTGTCCGCGGTGTCGTGATAATTCTTCAGGCGCAGGTCGTCGAAGCGCGCGCCCTTCAGCACCAGCGAGCCGTCGACCGACGGCGTCTCGATTTTGATGCGCGGCCCGCCCGCCTTCAGCGCCACGTCGCGCGCCAGATGCGCCGCGCCGCCGCCGACATTGGGCAGCCCCGTGGGCGTCGCGGCGGCCGGCGTGGCGGCCTGGCCCGCCTTCTTGTTCTTGTCGATCAGCGCCTGCTGTTCCTGCTGCTTCTTCATCGCCGGCGCGGCGATGAAATACTGCCAGCCGAACAGCACGGCCGCCGACAGGACGAAGGCGATGATGAGATTTCGGTTGCTGCTGTTGTCGTTCATCAAGAAAACCTATCGGGCAGACGAGCGGGGCGGTACGGGATCGTAGCCCGACGAACCGCCGAGCCAGGTGATGGGATGGCAACGCGACAGCCGCCGGAGCGCGAGGCCAAGGCCCTTCAGCGGCCCATGCGTCTCAATGGCCTCAATCGCATAGCGCGAGCAAGTCGGCTCGAAGCGGCAGGCCGGCGGGAACAGCGGCGACAGGAAGCGGCGATAGAAGCGGAGCGGTGCGACCAATGCCGCCACCACGATCCCTCGCACGCCTTTACCGCTCTCGCTCAACGCATGTCTCCGGTCCGGCCCAGCTTCAGATGGGCCGCCTGCAGCGCTTGGGCAAGGTCGGCCTTCAGGCTTTCGAAGGGCCTGGTCACCGTGCCCAGCCGCGCCACCAGGACATAGTCGGTGCCCGGCAGGCCGCTCAGGGGCAGGATTTGCGCCGCCACGGCCCGCAGGCGCCGTTTGGCCCGGTTGCGGACGACGGCATTGCCGACCTTGCGCGAGGCCGTAAAGCCGACGCGGACGGTGGAAATGCCCGGATTGGCGCAGATTTCGAGGGTCAGGCCGGGGGTCACGCGCCTTATGCCGCGCTGGGCGCGCAGGAACTCGCTGCGATTCTTGAGGCGATCCATGAACAAAGCGCCCCCTCTGGGGCCGGATTAGGCCGACAGCTTCTTGCGGCCATGGGCCCGGCGGCGGGCCAGAACCCTGCGGCCGCCGGCGGTTGCCATGCGCGAACGAAAGCCATGGCGCCGCTTGCGGACGATCTTGCTCGGCTGATAGGGGCGCTTCATGGCGTTTCTCGGCTACGGGCTGGCGGCGAAAGAGCGGGGTTTCTATGGCGTCGCCGGTGGCCTGTCAACCACGCGGGGCAGGGCGGCCCCGCCGGCCGGCGCACTATTATTTCCCCGTTTTCTGAGGCCTTATGCCGCCCATGCTTGGTCGCCCCCGCGCCCGACTGGCCGCGGCTTATGGGCTCGTCGCCCACAGCCTGTCCGGCCGCCTGCTGCTGCTCACCGTCCTCTATGTGATGGTGGCCGAAGTGCTGATCTTCGTGCCCTCGGTCGGGCGCTACCACCGCGAGCTGCTCGACAACCACATCGAGTCCGCCGAACTCGCCATCCTGCCGTTCACGGAACCCGGCGGCGAGCAACTGCCGGACGAGACCCGCCGTCTCCTGCTCAAGCGCGCCGGCGCCAGTTCCGTCCTCATCAAGCGCCCCGACCGCCGCGACATGTTCCAGATCGAGGACAAGCCGCAATGGATCGACGCCACCATCGACCTGACGCGCACAGCGCCGGGCTCCGACATGCTCCATGCCCTCGACTGCCTGTGGCAGGGCGGCGAGCGCTCGCTGCACGTCATCGCCCCGACCCGGATCGCCGGCGCCGAGAACATCGGCATCATCCTCGATGAGGCGCCGATCCGCGCCCAGCTGGTCGCCTATGCCGACCGCGTGATCGTCACCGGCCTCGTCGTCTCGCTGATCACCGCGCTGCTGGTCTTCGCCAGCCTCTATCTGGTGCTGGTGCGCCCGATGCGGCGCATCACCGCGGCGATGGTCTCGTTCCACGACAATCCCGAGGACCCCGCGCGCATCATCCAGGCCAGCGCCCGCCAGGACGAGATCGGCACCGCCGAGCGCGAGCTCGCCGCCATGCAGCGCGATCTCTACGGCTTCCTGCAGCAGAAGACGCGGCTGGCGGCGCTCGGCGCCGCGATGGCGCGCATCCAGCACGATCTTCGCAACATCCTCTCCAACGCCCAACTCGCCTCGGATCGCTTGAGCGCCGTCGACGATCCCGTCGTCAAGAAGCTGGCGCCGCGCCTCGTCGCCTCCATCGACCGCGCCGTGTCGCTCGCCACCAACACGCTGCGCTATGGCCGCGCCGACGAACGCCCGCCGCAGAGGAAATTCCTCTGTCTCGCGCCGCTGATCGCCGAAGCCGCCGAGGCCGCCATCGAGGCCCGCATCGCCCCCATCGACATCGCGCTCGACATGCAGGTCCACGGCGAATTGCAGGTCGACGCCGACGCCGAGCAGCTCTACCGCATGGTGCTGAACCTGATCCGCAACGCCGTCGAGGCCCTGGTCGAGCGCGGCAGCGCCGGCAGGATTTCCATCACCGCCGAGCGCCGCGGCCAGCGCGTCGCCATCGAGATCGCCGACAACGGCCCCGGCATTCCGGCCGCCCTGCATCCGCGCTTGTTCCAGCCCTTTGCGACGGCCGCGCGCAGCGGCGGCTCCGGCCTAGGATTGGCCATCGCCCGCGACCTCGCCCGCGCCCACGGCGGTGACATCGTTCTGGTGTCGACGGGCGAGAGCGGCACCACGTTCAGGCTCGATCTGCCGGATCGGGAATTGCTGTGATGTGGATCGCTTTCATCTGCCCTTCCACCCCCTCGGTGTCATGGCCCGCGAATGCGGGCCACCCAGTTGACGACAGTGTCGAGGTCTCAGGATTTTGGCGTCAGCGATTTTCCACCGTCGTGCGGGTCGTGACCTGGGTGGCCCCGCACGTCATCCTGAGCGACGCCGCAGGCGGCGTCGAAGGACGCGGGCCATGACGATTTAGGGCGAACGCCATGACCTGGAACCCCGCCACCTATCTCGCCTTCGCCGACGAGCGCACGCGGCCCGCCGCCGAACTCCTCGCCCGCGTGCCGGACGAGGTGCCCGCCCGCGTCATCGACCTCGGCTGCGGCCCCGGCAATTCCACCGCGCTGCTGCGCGCCCGCTGGCCGGCGGCGCACCTCGAAGGCCTCGACTCCTCGCCGCAGATGCTGGAGCAGGCCCGTGCCGCCGGCATCGACGCGCAGTGGATCGAAGCCGATGTCGCGGCATGGCGCGCGGATGCGCCCTATGACGTGATCTTCTCCAACGCGACGTTCCAATGGCTCGGCGATCACGCGACGTTGCTGCCCAAGCTCATGCGCTTCGCGAAGCCAGGCGGCACTTTCGCCTTCCAGGTGCCGCACAACATGGACGCGCCGAGCCACGTCCTGATGCGCCAGACGGCGGCGAGCGGCCCGTGGTCGGCGAAGCTTCGCAACGTCCGCGAAGTCAGCGTGCTGGCGCCCGCCGGCTACTACGCCATCCTCGAAGGCCATGCCGCGTCCCTCGACATCTGGGAGACCGAATATCTCCACGTCCTGCGCGGCGAGGACGCCGTCTACCACTGGGTCGGCGGCACCGGCCTCCGCCCCTTCGTCGCCGCGCTCGCCGGCGCCGAACGCGAGGCCTTCATCGCCGCGTACAAAAATAAACTGAACGCCGCTTATCCACCGCGCGCCGGCGCGACTCTGTTTCCGTTCAAGCGCTTGTTCGTGGTGGCGCGTCGATAGACTCACACGCTTTGGCCGCCACAACTTTTCCGCCGCCGCCGCGATACTTGTCGTGCCGTCCTCCGCGCCTATCTCTCACCGTCCACCACCGCACATCCCGTGCGGTGGGACGAAAAAGAGGTCAGGGGGGAGGGGGTGTACGATTTTCCCAGCAAGCAATTATATTGCTGAGTGTTTGTCAGTTGCCCAGCAAAACCCCGTCGCGCTTCGCGTCCCCGCCGCCGTGCGCGCCGGTTTCCCGGCGTTCGCTGCGGAAAATTCTGAGCGGCGGGACGAAAAGGTGGCCGAGGGGGGAGGGGGTACGATTTTTCCAGCAAACAATTATGTTGCCGAGTGTTTGTCAGTCACCCAGCGCCACGCCATCCCGCCTCGGATCGGCGCCGCCGCGATAGCCGCCGGGCACCCTCTGGATGATGTGCAGCCCGCTCTCCAGCTCGCGCATCACCACCGTGTGCCCCATCAGCGTCAGCGGCCCGTTCAGCGCTTCCAGCGCCGTGCCCTGCTCCAGGATGGTGGGACTGTTGAGGTTGAGCGGATGCGGCAGCGCCGCGGCCGCCGCCGGGCCCAGATGCCCGTCGATCATCGCGATCAGGGATTGCGCGACATAGTCGATGATCGCCGGCCCGCCGGGCGAGCCGGTGGCGATGGCGAATTTGCCGTCCGGCCCGAAGACGATGGTCGGCGACATGGCGCTCATCGGCCGCTTGCCCGGCGCCGGCGCGTTGGCCACCGGCTTGCCGTCGCGCATGGGATCGAACGAGAAATCGGTCAGCTCGTTGTTGAGGAAGAAGCCGTTGGCCATGATCTCCGAGCCGAAGGTGAACTCCACCGTCATGGTCATGGCGACGACCTGGCCGCGGTCGTCGACCACCGACAGATGCGAGGTGCCGGGCAGCTGCTGCGAGGTCTGCGGCGCATATTCGGCGTGCTTGTCGGGCGGCGTGCCGGCGCTCGCCGTGCCCATGTCCTTGGCCGGATCGATCAGCGCCGAGCGCTGCGCCAGATAGGCGCGGTCGATGAGGCCCCGAATCGGCACGTTGATGACGTCGGGATCGGCGAGATACATCGCGCGGTCCGCGAAGGCGAGCCGGCTCGCCTGGCTGAACAGATGCACTTCGCTGAGGCTGTTGGGCTGCAAATCCCTCTGCGGAAAGCGCTCCAGCATGCCCAGGATCTGCAGCACCGCGATGCCGCCCGAACTCGGCGGCCCCATCGAGCACAGCTTGTATTTGCGGTACTCGCCGCACACCGCCGGCCGCTCGACGGCGTGATAGGCTGCGATATCGGCCAGCGTCATGCCGCCCGGATTGAGCGGCGCGTGCTGCACGGCATCGACGATGTGCTGCGCGATCGCGCCGGTGTAGAACGCCTTGGGCCCGCCCGTGGCGATCAGGCGCAGCGTCCTGGCCAGCTCCGGATTCTTCAATATCTCGCCCTGCGCCAGCGGCGTGCCGTCGGCGTGATAGAAATAGCGCTTGATGTCCGGCATGCGCACGAAGGCGGGATAGGCGCGCAGGGTCGCGGCCAGCTTCGGCCCGACCGCGAAGCCTTTTTCCGCCAGCGCGATGGCCGGCTCGAACAATTTCGCCCAGGGCAGGCGGCCATACTTCTTGTGCGCCATGTCGAGCATGGCGATGACGCCGGGCACGCCGGTGGAGAGCCCGCCCGGAATCGGATCGAAATGCTGGCGCGGCTTGCCGCCGGCATCCAGGAACATGCCGGGCGTCGCCGAGGCCGGCGCGGTCTCGCGCCCGTCGAAGCTCGTCACCGTCTTGCTCTTGGGATCGTAGAGCATCATGAACGCGCCACCGCCGATGCCCGACGATTCCGGCTCGACCAGCGTCAGCACCAATTGCGCCGCGATCGCCGCGTCCACCGCCGAGCCGCCGGCGCGCAGCATCGCGCGTCCGGCCTCGGAGGCGTGCGGATTGGCGGCGGAGATCATATGCCGCTTGGCGAAGGGTTCGGCCGGCGATGGCGGCGCGGCGCCGGCGGCAGCGGGCAGGGCGAAGCTCAGGAGGAAAGACGCGGCAAGGAACGCACGGCGCACGATGGTCATGAGGTCTTCTCTTCCCGGCTGGGGATGCAGGCAGTAGCGTGCCACACATGCTAAGGCCGGGCGCGCGAAATCTCATCACCGACGTCGCCGGATTGCGTGTCGGCAATGCCGCAGACGGTAGGGTCCGCAGCGGCGTCACCGTGCTGACCGCCGACGCGCCCCTGGTCGCGGTCGCCGATCTGCGCGGCGGCGCGCCCGGCAGCCGCGAGCTCGCGGTGCTCGATCCCGTCAACCTGGTCGGCCAGGCCGATGCCATCGTGCTGGCCGGCGGCTCGGTGCATGGCCTGGACGCGGCCTCGGGCGTGGTGGCGGGCCTCCATGCCGCCGGCCGCGGCTTTCGCATGACGCCTCAGGCGCCGCCCGCGCCCATCGTGCCGGCCGCGATCCTGTTCGACCTGACCAATGGCGGCGACAAGGATTGGGGCGACGAGTCGCCCTATCGCGCCCTCGGCCGTGCGGCGCTGGCCGAGGCGTCCGCCGACTTTGCGCTCGGCAATGGTGGCGCCGGACTCGGCGCCCGCGCCGGCGCTTACAAGGGCGGCCTCGGCAGCGCCTCGTCGCTGACCGATGACGGCTTCACCGTTGGCGCGCTCGTGGCGGTCAATTCCCTGGGCTCGCCGCTGATGCCCGGTACGGACGTCTTCTGGGCCTTCCCCTTCGAGCAGGACAAGGAATTCGGCGGCCGCCGTCTCAGCAGTGACGTACCGGTCGTCTCCGACCTGCCGGCGGATATGAAAGGCGCCGTGCGCCCCGGCGCCAACACCACCATCGCCATCGTCGCGGTCGATGCCGATGTCAGCCGGGTCGAGCTGCAGCGCATCGCCATCATGGCGGCGGACGGCTTCGCGCGCGCCCTGCGCCCGGTGCACACCCCGTTCGACGGCGACATCGTCTTCGCGGTGGCGACCGGCAAGCGGCCCCTGGGCGAGCCGCGCCAGCGCGGCATCATGCGGCTGGGCAGCATCGCCGCCGACACGCTGTCCCGCGCCATCGCCCGCGGCGTGTATGAGGCTGAGACGCTGGGCGCGATGACGAGCTATCGCGATTCGTTCTGACGCGCCGCTTACCGCGTATACATCTCCTAAAAGCCGTCATCGCCCGGCTTGTCCGGGCGACCCATTTTGTTTTACGCCGAAAAGAAATTGGGTTGCCCGGACGAGCCGGGCAACGACGAATTTTGGTGAGTGTTCTCGGGGCAAATGACTTTAGACTACGCCCACGGGGCCATTCAGGGAGGACAACATGGACAAGATTACCGACGGCTTTCCGCCGCTGGCGCGGCGCACTTTCGTCACCACGCTGGTCGGGGGCTTTACGCTCGCCACGGGGCCCTTGAACGCGCAGGCGATCATCACCGACACCAACGGCATCGACGCCGCCGAAGTCGACGTGCCGGTGTCGGACGGGAAGATTCCCGCCTACCGCGCCCGCCCCGCCGGCGCCAAGCACGCGCCCGTCATCCTGGTGATCCAGGAGATCTTCGGCGTGCATGAGCACATCAAGGACCTCTGCCGCCGCCTCGCGCATGACGGCTACTACGCCATCGCGCCGTCGCTCTATGCGCGCCAGGGCGATGCCGGCAAATACGACATGGCCCATGTCATGGACCTGGTGAAGGACGTCGTCTCCAAAGTCCCCGACGCCGAAGTGATGAGCGATCTCGACGCCACCGTCGCCTTCGCCAAGGGTGAGGGCGCGCATACGTCGCGTCTCGCCATCACCGGCTTCTGCTGGGGCGGCCGCGTCGTGTGGCTCTATGCGGCGCACAATCATGCGCTGAGCGCCGGCGCCGCCTGGTACGGCCCGCTCGCCGGCACGGACAACGACCTGCGCCCGCACACCGCCATCGAGCTTGCCGCCGATGTGAAGGCGCCGGTGCTCGGCCTCTATGCCGGTCTCGACCAGAACATCACCGCCGCCAACATCGACGCGATGAAGAAGGCGCTCACCGACGCCGGCAACACCCGGTCGCGCATCGACGTATTCCCCGACGCGCAGCACGGCTTCAATGCCGATTACCGTCCGTCCTACAACGAGAAGGATGCGAAAGACGGCTGGGCCCGCATGCTGGCCTGGTTCAAGGCCAACGGCGTCTAGCACCGCGCCCAAACAAAAAAGGCCCCGCTTCGTAGCGGGGCCCTTTTCCTGTCTGGAGGACGTCGCTTAGCGCACGAACACGCGCACTTCGCTCGACGTCGCGCCCGGATCGGTGGCCGAGGCGACGGCGAGCCGCGAGGCCGGCACGCCCATGTCGGTCATGGAGCGCAGCACTTCCTGGGCGTGGTTCTTGGCCGTGGTCTGCGCCAGCTGCACCGCCGAGGCCGTGCCGCGGGTCGGCGCCACCGCGACGACCGAGAAGCCGGCGCCAGGACGGGCCTGCAGCGCCTGGCTGAGCGCCGCGTAGAGAATCTGCTGGTAGTCGACGCCGGGGCGGTCGAAGCGGATCACCACCAACGGCGTGCCGGCATAGGCCAGCGTCGAGGCCGGGATCGCGCCGCCCGCCGCCGAGGCGATGGGCGCCGAGCCGAGATCGGCGCCATAGAGCTCGCCGTTCTTGATGGCGCTGGCCAGCGTCGTGAGGTTGGCGCGTTCGTTGGCGACATAGGCGGTCTGGCGCTGGGTGTCTTCCGACGAGGCCTTCAACAGCCGGTCGATCAGCGAGATCGTCTGGTTGGTCTCGTCCTCCAGCACGGCGAGCTGGCGATGATCCTCATCGACCGCGCCCGAGACGTTGTAGGTCGCCTGGATCTGGTCGAGCGCGTAATGCGCCGACGACGAGTCCGAAGCGATGGAGGCGCTCAGCGCGTTCAGCGCGTTGATGTTGCCCGCCAGGCTGTCGAGCGAGGCCTGCGCCGCGTTCCACTCGGTGACGAGCTCGGGATTGCCGCGCGTCGTGCCGACTTGCAGGCGCGTCGTGATATGCGCCTTGGATTCGTGATAGGCGCCGGCCGCGTCCGCGCCCTGGTTGCGCAGCTCGGTCAGATGCGCCGCGTTGCCGGCGAGATGGTCTTCCAGCGCCTGGATCTGCCCGCGCAGGGTTGCGATGGTGGCGCTGACGCCGGTGCCGGTGTTGCTGCCCGGCTCGATCGGAACCGGCGTGATGGTGACGACCGGCGCGGAGCCGCCGCTGTTGCCGCCAAGGC
>OLLF01000304.1_pt1 | contig 33321 bp, 21 predicted proteins | sample 1604471 | NCBI WGS metagenome assembly OLLF01 (sample SAMEA104055714, study PRJEB20765) | soil metagenome | isolation source: soil
GAATTCCGTTTCAACTACGGCTCGCCGAAACAACAGTTCGGTCAGCTCAGAAAATGGGCTAACCTCTGACCGTTATCTACGTCAGCCCCATAAAAATTGTGGGCCCTTGTCGTGTCCCCGGACACCAACGAAGATCGCGCGGCGCCGCGGCTTCCGTTCGCGGGGTCGAATCTTTTCCGCCGGCTTCTACTCACCACTCTGCGCTTTGTAATGACGAGTCTTGCGGCGGTAATCGTGTTCGCTCTGGCCGCAGCCTGTTTCGCCAATCGATTTTCTGGTCACCTCTCATAGCTTGAATTGCGCGAGATGTTCCCGCCATAGCTCCTCCATGCCCATAACGATCTAAATTTACCAACAATGGCGGTTGTTCATCCGGTCGGGCCTCCAGTAATGGCACTCTCGGTGGCCGACTGGTGTGCGACAAATACCTGGACCCACTGCTCACCCCTGTCGTCGCGTTGATCGGCCATAAAGTTTCCAATTCGTCGCCTCTCGGGCATAACGGCTTTGGCTCCCGCGCCTCAGAATTTATTGGGCGAAGATCCGGGGGGATAAAGGGGTAATATGCTTTGGATGCTGCTTGTGTATGTCGTTGGCAACAACGGTTTTTCTGGTCAACCCATTCTGACGCCGAGTTTTCACGGGGCGGCCTATCCGACGAAGGCTGAATGCGCCTCGGCGGCTGGTACGGTTGGACTATATAAATCATCGCCCGACGTTGATGATCTTGCAAAGGTTGGGTTGGTCATGGTGTGCGCGCCGGTGCAACCCGCCCCCGTCGCAGCAACGCCTCAAGCGGCCTCCGATCCGGTTCAGGCGCAAGACCCGTTTCCTCCCTATCCACCTGCGCCGCTGCCGACCAGGAAATGAGCGGAGGGATGCGGTTTCGGAAGCATCGCGGACTTCGCATGGTCTGTGCATTGACGTGCTTGCTCCTGAGCGTGCAGCACGCGCTCGCGGGTCCCGTTCCGGAACGTGCGGCTGCTCGGTCTGTTTATCAGCAGGAAGCGGCTATGGGCTCGGACGGTCTCATCTCACGGTGGGACCCGTTCATCAGAGAAGCCTCACTCCGCTTTGGTATTCCTGCTCCGTGGATTCGCGCGGTTTTAATCGTTGAGAGCGGCGGGCGCACGATGCTTGGCGAGGGCGTCCCGATAACCTCGGCGCCGGGCGCGATGGGACTCATGCAAGTGATGCCGACATCATGGCAGGCGATGCAGGGCGCATACACTCTCGGCAGCGATCCCTATGATCCTCATGACAACATCCTCGCGGGCGCGGCCGTTTTGCGCGCGTTATATGCGCAATACGGTTATCCCGGATTGTTTGCGGCCTACAATGATGGGCCTGGTATGCTGGAGGCGCGGCGCCAAGCCGGCCAAATGCTTCCCGACGAAACGATAGCGTACGTCCTGGACGTCGCGCGCATTTTACGCACCGGCCACCGCAGTGCGCGCGAATCTCTTGTTGGTCCGAAAGTCGTCGATCGCCTTTCAGCGACAGACAACGCAATCGACAACGAGTCACCCAGGCCGATAGAGTATGACGATGAGCAGGACTCCGGCGAGAATTGATGGAGGGCTCGCCCACCGTCGCGTTGGTTCGAGCAAATGCCACTTATGCCAAGGCATTGAAGGAGCATTGTGAACGCCGGGATGCGAGAAGGTCCGCACCGGCTCTCTCATCATGATGTATCATTCTAGGTCTATGACCAGCCAACCGGCGAGATCGTGGCGCAGCTGTTGATGCTTGCAACCGAACGCCAGCCGGCCGTTAGCGCAGAACGAAATAAATCGCCGCTGCCATGGACCAAAATAGTCCGCAGCTGCCGATGATGAAGCCCAGCGATTTGCCGGTTCCCCATTTGGCCGGGTCAGGCGTATTGGCGTCCAACACCAGGGCCAATTCCGAGAGGGAGCGGTTGGCTGGGCCATCCAGGCTGCGGCCGGACGCTATGTCGATGCCGAGCGGATCTCGAAGCGACGGCGAGAATTCGAAGGGTGTTGTTGCGGGTTGCGCCATCGGTTTTCTTTCGACCGAGAGGGAATCAGTTTGACGACCTCACGGTCTCAGCAATCCGTTAACGATTTGTAAAAATCCATCCGAGCATATGCCGCACTGCAGCATGCGTGCGGATGCCCGATCGGTCACACTGGGGATGTTGCTATCCATGTTGCCGTCTGGAGCGGCCACAATCGCGATCCTTCGGTTATGTCGGGCGTTCGTGATGAATTGCGGTCTCCCGCGCTTCGCCGCGATACGCGGGTCGAGCGCTGACTTGAATTTTGGCCCGTGCTAGCCTGCGCCGGGGACAGCAAGCGGGAACATCGTGCACCATTTTCGGTTGTTGCCGGCAACATTGGCGGTTTGTACGCTTACGCTTCTGGGGGCTTACGGTTCGCCGGCTACGCCAGGCGAGCAGGAAGCGCTTGAGCAACGGTTCGACGCCGCGATCAATCCCGCCGATCTCGATCGCTGGATGAAGCTCCTCGCGTCGCAGCCGAATCAGGTTGGATCTCCGCACGACAAGTCCAACGCGGAATATGTGCTGGCCCGCTTCAAGGCGTGGGGCTGGGACGCGCATATCGAGACGTTCGAGGTGCTCTATCCGACGCCGATCAGCGAGACGCTCGAACTCCTGGGCAAGAAGCGCTTCAAGGCGACGCTGCAGGAGCCGCCCATTCCGGGCGATTCCAGCGCGCGGGCGCGGGACTACGCGCTTCCCGCCTATGTCGCGTACCAGGGCGACGGCGATGTGACCGCCGGTCTTGTCTATGTGAACTATGGCATGCCGGATGACTACAAGCAGCTTCAGCGTCTGGGAGTCAGCGTCAAAGGAAAGATCGTCATCGCGCGCTACGGCTCCGGTTGGAGGGGTCTCAAGCCCAAGCTCGCCCAGGAGCACGGTGCCGTGGGCTGTCTCATTTATTCCGACCCCGCCGACGACGGCTATGGCGTCGACCGCTCTTATCCGGCCGGTCCCGCACGTCCGCCGCACGGTCTCCAGCGCGGTTCGGTTCAGGATATGACGCTCTATCCCGGCGACCCTCTGACGCCGGGCGTCGGTGCCACCAAGGATGCCAAGCGGTTGGCGATCTCCGAGGCGCCGACCATTCTGAAGATTCCCACGCTGCCGATTTCCCATGCCGACGCGCAGGTCCTGCTGGCATCGTTGGACGGCCGTGTCGTTCCGCGCGGCTGGCGCGGTGCCCTGCCGATTACCTACCATGTCGGCCCCGGCAGCGCTTCTGTGCACCTCGCGGTCAGGTCGGATTGGTCGCTCAAGACGATCTATGATGTCATCGCCACCATGAAGGGCTCGACTTTCCCCGATACGTGGGTCGTACGCGGCAATCATCGAGACGGTTGGGTGTTCGGCGCCAGCGATCCGCTGTCGGGTCAGGTCGCGCTGCTGGCGGAAGCCCAGGCGATCGGCAATCTCGTGAAACAGGGCTGGCGGCCCAAACGCACACTGGTCTACGCCAGCTGGGACGCCGAGGAGCCGGGGCTCATCGGTTCGACGGAATGGGCCGAAACTCACGGCGACGAGTTGAAGCAGAAGGCCGTCCTCTACATCAACACCGACGGCAATGGCCGCGGAATATTGAATGTCGGGGGCAGCCACGATTTCGAGCGCCTGGTGAACGAAGTCGCGGACGCCGTCATCGATCCTGAAACCCATGGCTCGATCGGCGCCAGGCGGCGCGCGCAGATGCGGATCGCGGCGCTGGCGCCGGACGCCAAACCGGATGTGAAGGTCGATGCGAAGATCGCGGCCGATCCGGCGATGGACTTTCCACTCGATGCCCTGGGCAGCGGCTCGGACTATACGGCCTTCGTTCAACACCTGGGCGTGCCGGCGCTGAACCTCGGTTTCGGCGGCGAGGGCGAGAGTGGCGGCGTCTATCATTCGCGTTACGACACCTATGAGCATCACAGCCGCTTCGTCGATCCGGGTTTCGTATACGACGCGCTGCTCGCCAAGACCGTCGGCCGGCTGGTGCTGCGGGTGTCGCAGGCCGAGCTTCCCGTGCAGCAGGCATCGGACTTTGCCGAGCGGGTTTCGACCTATCTTGCCGAACTCAAGAAGCTGGAGACGACGGAGCGCGAGGAAGCGGCGGTGCAGGCAAAATTGCTTCAGGATCACGCGTTTGAACTTGCCGCCGATCCGACCAAAACCAGCGGTCTGCCGGACGCGCTCGATGCCGTGCTGGCACTTCAGCTCAAGCTGCTTGAGACCGCCGCCGATCGGCTCAAGGCCAGCGCCGCGGCTTACGATGCTGCCGTCGGTAAGAATACCGCGAATGCCTCACCGGAGCAGCGTTCGGCATTGTGGGGCTTGATGCGCGATATCGACCAGACCCTCATCTACGACCCTGGCCTGCCGGGTCGCCCGTGGTTCAAGAACTTGATCTATGCACCCGGCCGGCTGACCGGTTACGGCGCGAAGACCTTGCCGGGCGTGCGCGAGGCGATCGAGGACAGGAGATGGGCCGACGCGGATCGCTTCGCCCGGTTCACCGCGGACGTCCTCAACGCCTATAGCGACAGGCTTGATCGCGCGACGGCGCTTTTCAACGCGCACTAGGCGCCGCCGTCATACCTTGCCAAGCGCCTGCTCGACAATCTGTTGCGCTTCATGCTGGATCTGATCCAGATGGTCTTCGCTTTTGAAGCTCTCGGCGTAGATTTTGTAGACGTCCTCGGTGCCTGACGGCCTCGCCGCGAACCAGCCTTTGTCGCTTGCAACCTTGATGCCGCCAATGGCCTCGCCGTTGCCCGGCGCCGTGCTCAGCTTTGCCGTGATCGCGTCCCCCGCCAGTTCGGCACTGTGGATGCGATCCGGAGTCAGCGTCTTGAGGCGTGCTTTCTGTTCCGGACTGGCCGGCGCGTCGGTACGCCGATAATAAGCCCGGCCAAGTGTGTCGGTCAGTCCATCATAGATTTCACCGGGATCGCGTCCGGTCCGCGCCGTTATTTCCGCCGCAAGCAGCCCAAGGATCAAACCGTCCTTGTCCGTTGTCCAAACCGTGCCGTTACGGCGGAGAAACGAGGCGCCGGCGCTTTCCTCTCCGGCAAATCCCAGTGAACCTTTGCTGAAGCCATCGACGAACCATTTGAAACCCACCGGGACCTCTATAACGCGGCGGCCGATATGCGTCGCCATGCGATCGATCATGGCGCTGCTTACGACGGTCTTGCCCAGTGCTGCGGCTGCATCCCAATCTGGGCGGTGCGCAAAGAGATACGACGCTGCCGCCACCAGATAATGATTGGGGTCCATCAACCCGCTCGAACGGCACACGATGCCGTGACGGTCGGCATCCGTGTCGTTGGCGAAAGCGACGTCGAATTCGTCCTTGAGGCCGATCAGCCGCGTCATGGCATAGGGCGACGAACAGTCCATGCGAATCTTGCCGTCCCAGTCAGCCGTCATGAATCCGAATGTGGGGTCGACGGCGGTGTTCACGACGGTTGCCGCGATGCCATAACGCTCGATGATTGGGGCCCAGTAATGAACTGCCGCACCGCCCAGCGGGTCTATGCCGATCCGCACGCCGGCTGCGCGGATAACGTCCAGGTCGATGACATTTTCAAGATCGTCGACATAGTGGCTGGCGTAATCGTGGCGCTGCGCCAGAGGAGAGGTCCGCGCCCGCTCGTAGGGGAGGCGGTTCACGTCTACCAGTTTGCGTTCCAAAAATCCGTTTGCGGTTTCTTCGATCCCGGTGGTCGCTGCGGTGTCTGCGGGACCGCCATGCGGTGGATTGTATTTGAATCCGCCATCCTCTGGCGGGTTGTGGGACGGCGTGATGACGATGCCGTCCGCAAGGCCGCTGTCGCGTCCGCGATTGTACGTCAGGATGGCGTGCGAAATGACCGGCGTTGGCGTGTAGCCCCCGGCCACGTCGAGCATCACGGTTACGCCGTTGGCGATCAGGACTTCCAGCGCCGTCGCCAGTGCCGGTTCGGACAGGGCATGCGTATCCTTGCCGATGAACAAGGGGCCGTCGATGCCTTGGCCATGCCGGTATCGGCAGATCGCCTGCGTGATGGCGAGAATGTGATCTTCGTTGAACGATCTGGTGAAGGCGGAGCCGCGGTGACCCGAGGTGCCGAATACAACGCGCTGGCTCGCGACGGCCGGATCGGGCTTCTCGGAGAAATACGCGCCCACGAGGCGGGGCACATCCACCAGCATGGAGGGCGTGACGGGTTTGCCGGCGCGCGGGTCTACGGATTGGGTCATGTCGCAGTAACCGTGGTTTTCTACCGGGCCGGGTTGACCGACTTGTGTCGGACAAAAGATCGCATTGCGACAACTCTCCGCCACCGGCCCGGTTCCGCCCGCGTCTGGGTAGGCACAGCCTACACATTCCACGGCGTCGGCAACCCTGATGTCCCAACATTAATGGACCGATTGGCCGTCAGGACCGTTTTGTTCTTTAGCGCGTTCCGAGTGGGCGCGGCTGCGCGTTCTCAACGGGGTGGACGAAATAGCTGCGGTTTCTCCAGATTGCCAGCAACGATTCGGTGGGTTCGAGTGGAAGCGTCAGCGCGGCCTTGCGAGCCCATCTCAAGAACAGCGGCACCGGAATGGCGCACCTCGCGCAAGCGCTGGATACGGCGTTAGAATAGCCCGCTTGGCAGGAGCATAGCATGCAGATCGGCATCGTTGGACTTGGCCGCATGGGCGGCAACATCACGCGGCGCCTGATGAAGGCCGGGCATCGTTGCGTGGTGTTCGACGTCAACGCCAAGGCCGGCGAAGCGTTGGCGAAGGACGGCGCGGTTCCCGCCGGCTCCCTTGCCGAAATGGTGCAGGCGCTGGGGGGCACGCCGCGTGCCGTCTGGATCATGTTGCCGGCCGGCAAGATCACCGAAGCGACCGTCGAGCAGTTCGGCGCGTTGATGGCGCCGGATGACATCATCATCGATGGAGGGAATTCCTTCTACAAGGACGATATCCGGCGCGCAAAAACTCTGGCCGCCAAAGGCGTCCGCTATGTCGATTGCGGCACCTCCGGCGGCGTCTGGGGGTTGGAGCGTGGCTATTGCATGATGATCGGCGGGCCGAAGAGCGCGGTGGACTATCTCGATCCGATTTTTTTGGCGTTGGCGCCCGGCGTCGGCGACACGCCGCGCACGCCGGGGCGCGAGAACGCCGATCCCCGCGCCGAGAAGGGTTATATCCATGCCGGCCCCTCGGGCGCCGGCCACTTCGTGAAGATGATCCATAACGGGATCGAGTACGGGCTCATGCAGGCCTACGCCGAAGGCTTCGATATCCTGCGCAACAAGAATTCCAAGGAGCTGCCGCAAGACGAACGGTTCGAGTTGAACATGCCGGACATCGCCGAGGTCTGGCGCCGCGGCAGCGTGATTTCGTCCTGGCTGCTCGACCTCAGCGCGTCGGCGCTGGCCCGGGACCCGCAATTGGAAAGCTTCTCCGGCTTCGTCGACGATTCGGGTGAAGGCCGCTGGACCATCGATGCGGCGATAGAAGAGGCCGTCCCCGCTGAAGTGCTGTCGTCCGCGCTGTTTGCGCGCTTCCGCTCTCGCCAGGAGCATACGTTCGGCGAAAAGATGCTCTCCGCTATGCGGTTCGGTTTCGGCGGCCATGTCGAAGGCCACGAAGCCGGCACCGAAACCCCGATGAAAGCGAAACAGCACGGTGACTGACAAACCCATTCGCGTTGCGAAGTCGCAGGTGCTGGAATCATCGCCCCGGCGTCTGCCCAGTCCCGCCGATCCTTGCGCCATGGTCATTTTCGGCGCCAGCGGCGACCTGACCAAGCGGTTGCTTATTCCGGCGCTCTATAACCTTGCTCGCACGAATCTGCTGCCGAAGAAGTTTGCTCTTATAGGTGTGGCGCGATCCGAGGAGACCGCAGAGAGCTGGGCGGCGAGCCTGAAAGACATGCTCAAATCCTCTCTCGGTGGCGATGTCGATGAAGAGGTTTGGCGGCGGCTCGTATCGGCCATGTCTTATGTCTCTGGCGACGTGACGAAGCCGGATCTTTACGAGCGGCTTCAGGGCGCCCTGGACGAAGCCGCGCGCCGCCACGACACGCAAGGCAATGCCATCTTCTATCTCGCTGTCGCCGACCGTTTCTTCGGCGATATCGTCGACCAGCTCGGAACGGCGCAACTCGTCGGTGACGCCGGGAGCGGCAAGCGTCATTGGCGCCGCGTGGTCATCGAAAAGCCGTTTGGCAACAGCGTCAAGTCCGCGCGAGAGCTCAACGCCCGCATCCTTCGCACCTTGCGCGAGGATCAGATATTCCGCATCGATCATTTCCTGGGCAAGGACGCGGTCCAGAGCATCATGGCGTTCCGCTTCGCCAATGGGCTTTTCGAACCGATCTGGAACCGCGAACGCATCGACCACGTCCAGATAACCGTGGCCGAAACGGTGGGCGTCGAGAAGCGGGGCGATTTCTATGAAGCGACGGGCGCGTTGCGCGACATGGTCCCGAACCACGCCTTTGCGCTTCTGTCCATGGTGGCAATGGAACCGCCCGTCGGCTTCGACGAAGCATCGGTGCGCTCGAAGAAGGCGGATGTGTTTTGCGCAATGGCGTCGCTGGACCCGTCCTGCGCGGTCCGCGGCCAGTATGGCGCCGGCACGGTGTCGGGCAAGGAGGTGCGAGCCTACCGGCAAGAACCCGGCGTGGCGCCGGACTCCAACGTCGAAACCTATGTCGCGATGCGGCTCGAGATCGACAATTGGCGTTGGGCCGGCGTTCCCTTCTATGTCCGCACCGGCAAGCATTTGTCGCGACGGAACACGGAAATCGCGATCTGCTTCAAGCAGGCGCCGTTCGCGGCTTTTCAGGATACGCCGGTGGAGGCGTTGCGGCCGAACTGGCTGGTGCTGCGCATCCAGCCGAACGAGGGCATCTCGCTGCAGTTCGAAGTCAAGCGGCGCGGACCGGCCGTTGAGCTCGCAGCGGTGAAGATGGATTTCCGCTACGACGACTGGTTCCCGAAAGAGCCGAATGTCGGCTACGAGACGCTGATCTACGATGTCATGGTGGGCGATCCGACGCTGTTCATGCGCGCGGACATGGTCGAGCAGGCTTGGCGTATCGTGCAGCCGGTGCTGGATGCATGGGCGGCCCAGGCAGGTGACCTGTCCCAATACGCATCCGGCAGCGACGGCCCGGCGGCCGCCGACGTGCTGATTGCGCGGGACGGAAATCGCGCCTGGCGGCCGGTGAGTTCGCCGGCAGACCAAAAAACATGAGCGGGAAAAACGGCATCCGTCTGCTGCTGACGGACGTGGACGGCACGCTGGTCACGTCGGACAAGGTGCTGACCGCAGCCGCGAAGGACGCGGCATCGGCATTGCGACAGGCCGGCGTCCTGCTGGCCATCACCAGCGGCCGTCCGCCGCGCGGCATGAAGACCCTGGTCGAGCCGCTTGGTTTGCAGACGCCGATCGCCGGCTTCAATGGCGGGGTGTTCGTCAATCCCGACCTGTCCACGATCGAGAGCCATATTCTCGATCCGCAGATTGCGGCACGGACGGTGCAGTTGCTGCTCGGCAATGGTTTGGACGTCTGGGTTTTTACCGAGAGCGACTGGTTCGTCCGCGATATCGCTGCGCCGCACGTCGCAAGGGAAATAAACACGACCGGCCTCCCGCCCGTGGTTGTGTCTTCTTTTGCGGACATGCAATTAACGGGTGTCGCAAAGATCGTCGGGGTCTCAGACGACGCTGCGCGGGTCGCGGCGGGCGGGAGCAGGGCACACGACCTCCTGGGCGATAAGGCCAGCGCGTCCTGTTCCCAGACCTATTTTCTGGATGTCACCCATCCGCTCGCCAACAAGGGCGTCGTCGTGACGACGCTGTCCAGGCGCCTGAATATTCCAGTCGAGCAGATCGCCACCATCGGCGACATGGCGAACGATGTGCTCATGTTCCGCAAAAGCGGATTTTCGATCGCCATGGGCAACGCGAGCGCCGATGTAAAAGCCCAGGCAAAGGCCGTGACCGACAGCAATGACAACGAGGGTTTTGCCAAGGCCGTGCACGCGTTCATTCTCGCGCCCATTGGCCGTACGGCGGAATCGGCATGACGGCGGCGTTCGAGACCCGACGTGAAGTCCTTCCCGATCCGGATGCGCTCGCGCGGCGCGTTGCGGACTGGTTGCTGGATCTGGCAACGGCGAAGGACGGCGATTTTTCCGTTTGCCTGTCCGGCGGGTCGACGCCGCAGCGGCTTTATCGTCTTTTTGCGGCGCCTCCTTGCCGCGATTTGCTCCCCTGGTCGCGCATTCATCTGTTCTGGGGAGACGAGCGCTTCGTGCCGCACGAAGATGCCCGGAGCAATTTCCGCATGGTGCGCGAGGCGCTGTTGTCGAAAGTGTCAATCCCGCCGGCCAACATCCATCCCGTCCCGACGGAACATATCGATTCCCAGGCCGCGGCGGCGGCTTACGAAGGCGTGTTGCAATCATACTATGGCGCCGACCGGTTGCTGCCGGATCGCAAGCTGTTCGATGTCACGTTTCTCGGGTTGGGCACGGACGGACATACCGCTTCGCTATTTCCAGGCACGCGCGCGCTCTCGGAGCGTAGCCGGTGGGCGGTTCCTGTCATCGGCGCCAACGACGAAACGCGCATTACCTTGACCTATCCGGCCCTCGAAAGCAGCCGCCAGGTTGCCTTTCTTGTCGAAGGTGAAGAGAAACGGTCGATCGTCAGCCGGGTGATGGCGGGCGATACCGATCTGCCGGCGGCACGCCTGCAGCCTGAGGGACAGCTGACCTGGTTCTTGGACCGGGCGGCAGCGGGAGCTTGAGCATCTCGCCATCCGGCAAGCGCTCCAGTTACTCCACGGAGATCGTGCGTTTCTGCTCCTCGCTGCTGAGACCGACCATGCTCGGCTGGCGGACCCCCGGAATGAGCGCGACGTCGTAGAGTTCGGTAACGATGCCCTCGATGCTCAGCGAATGGACGACATCGCCGGTTCGCAGGTCGATAACATAGATGCCGCAGCGCGGAGCGATGTCGCGTTGCGATAAGGCGCGGTCGAGCGGCAGGCCGGAGAAGGTCTTGTTGTCGCGCGGCTTGGATAGTCCAACCAACGCGAAGTGCTCGTCGGCGAAAGTAAGACCGCGCAAATACCCCGGACAAAAACAGAGCGGCTCGAACTTGCGCGACTTCAGATCGACTCGGCCCAGCTCACCCGTTCCCGAATTGAGCACCCACAATTGGCCCCCGTGCATGCGAGGCGAATGCGGCATGCTGAGCCCCTCGCAAACGATGTCGCCGGTCTCGACGTCGACCACCAGGCCGCCGCCTTCACGATGGTCGCGCCAGCCATCGAAGGTATCGTTCCGGGAGACGCAGCTTGCATATTTTGCGCGCCCGTTTTCCAGCGCCAGGCCGTTGAGATGGCAACGGTCTTCGGCAGCAAGCTTGCTGATGAAAGGCGGCTGCCACAGCGCGCGAAAACTATGCGTTGGCGACACCGTCGCCAGGCAGTTGAAGCGCGTGTTGACGAAAACGGCGTCTCCCTGGGCGGTGACAGCGATGTCATGGGCATCAAGATCGCCGGTAAAGTAGCCGACCTGCGGCACGTAAAGCGCGTCCGGACCGTTCTTGACGGGGCCGTCCTCCGCCATCGCGTTACGGAAACGAAACACCTGCGAACCGCCTGCCACCCACAATTCGTCCTTCGCCACCGCCAGCCCCAGGCAGCGGCCGACGTCGCGATTGAACACCCACAATTTCTGATCCGGCTTCAGCCCGATCAGGAAGATCTTGCCGACCTGATAGGTGGTGAAGGCGATGCTGGCGCGTTGTTCCGCCAACCATCCTTCAAACCCGCGGCTGGCGTTGATTTCGAAAATCGGCTTTTCGGGGGGCGGTGCGGGGTCCGCCGAGCCCTTCGTCGCATCGCTCATCGACGTCATCCTGGCCTTCACCGCCCTGCGTAATGTAGTTGCAGGCGGCGGGCAAATCGCCCGGGAGTTAGCATCCCTTCCCGCGGCGGCGCCGTGTTCGGCGTGGTAAATTGCATGTGAGCGTCCGTTTAACTGCCACTGTGTCGCTGCGGGCGAGTTGCCCGGAGCCACGAAATGAGCCTAAGTTTGCCGATGCAGCCGACGTATTTATGCTGATGGCGCGTACCGCCCGACTTCCGCTGACCGCTTCGCGTCTCGGGGCCCGGTTTCATGTGGCGCGCCTGGCGTTGATATTCGTCACGCTTTTTGCCTTCACCTTGCAGACCTTTGTCGTTCAGACCCACATACATGGTAGCGCATCGGCCAGCGCGGTCATCGGCAAGAGTGCCGCCCACGACCGGCAACCGGACAAATTGCCTCTGGGCAATGATCCAGCCAATTGCTCGATCTGTCAGGAGCTTCTGCATGCGGGTGCCTATGTGGCGCCGACGGCAGCCGCGTGGCAGCCTGTCATCACTGCGACATTTGTTGATGCGGTCGTCCTTGAGATCCGGACACTCGCACGCACACACTCGCATGGCTGGAAAAGCCGCGCGCCGCCCCGCGCCTAACTCCATTGCAATGAAGAGTTGAATCCGAAGGCCGCATAAGCCGCACGGATTCATCGCAGCACGCCGCCACGTTTGCAGGCCGCGTGCGTCATTCAGATTTCGGAGTTAGGACATGACACGAATATCCCGCTTTGCGGCCTCGGTATCTGCCGTCGCCGCCGTGTTGACGGCCTCGCCGGCCTTCGCCGACGAAGCCGCAGATCTCGCCGCCATCAAGGCACAACTCGGCGCGCTGCAGCGCGAATATGGCGGTAAGATCCGCTCGCTGGAGAGCCGGCTCGCCAAGGCCGAAGCGGACGCGCGCGCCGCCCGTGCCGCTGCCGCTACCGCGAACAAGTCCGCGGGCGCGGCACAGGCCAGCGTAGCAACCGTCACGCAGTCGGTCGACGCGTCGACCGCGGCGCTGCAACAGGCGCTTGCGGACGCGCCGCCACCGCAGCCGGCTCCCCCGGCTTCCAACAACGCTTTCAACCCCGGGATTGCGGCCGTGTTGAACGGTTTCTATGTGGCGTCGTCGCGCGATCCCAAGACGGCGCACATTCGCGGCTTCGCGATGGGCGACGAGGCGGGCGGCCCGCTGCGCGGTTTCTCGCTCGGCGAATCGGAGGTCTCTCTGGCGGCGAACATCGATCCGTCGCTGCAAGGCTTCCTGGATTTCTCCATGCAGGACGACAACAGCTTGGCGGTCGAGGAAGCCTATATCCAGACCAAGGATCTGCCTTACGGGTTCACGCTCAAGGGAGGCCGCTTCCTGTCCGGCATCGGCTATCTCAACGAGCGCCATGCCCACGATTGGACTTTCTCAGACGCGCCATTGCCTTACCGCGCCTTTCTGAACTCGCAATATGGCGACGACGGCTTGCAGGTCCGCTGGCTGGCGCCGACCGATCAGTTCCTGGAATTCGGCGCGGAGATTTTTCGCGGCGACGCCTATCCGGCAGCGGGCGCCCAACATGGGGGGCAAGGCACTGTCACGGCTTTCGTTCATACCGGGGACGATATCAACGACAGCAGCTCCTATCTGGCGGCTTTGTCCTATCTGCATTCGCGCGGTGCCGATCGGGATACCGACGGACACCTGTTCACCGGCAACGACGATCTTGGAATACTGAGTTTCGTCTACAAATGGGCGCCTGGCGGCAACCCCGTGGTGCGCAACCTGACGCTGTCGAGCGAACTGTTCTACGGCCACGAGGGGGGAACATTCGACGCCATCCCGTTCTCGCAGGATCGCTTCGGCTGGTACGCGCAAGGCGTCTATCAATTCATGCCGCAATGGAGCGTCGGCCTGCGCTACGCCGACCTCGGCACCTCGAACCCGGGGGCGGCACTGGCCGGAAGCCTACTCGACGATCTGGGCCATGCGCCGCGCGCCGCGACCGCGCTGCTGGAATACGACACCAGCGAGTTCGGCCGCCTGCGCGTGCAGTACACGCATGACGAAGCCGATCTCAAGCCCGACGACACCATCCTGCTTCAGTACACCGTCATCTATGGGCCGCACGGCGCCCATCGCTATTGAGGAGAGACTTATGCGTAAAATTCTGATCGGCGCGGCGCTGGCCGCACTCGCCTTCGCGACGCCGGCCTATGCCGGTCTCAGCGTCTTCGCCTGCGAGCCTGAGTGGGGGGCGCTGTCGAGCGAGATCGGTGGCGACAAGGTGTCGGTCTATACCGCCACCACCGGCGCCCAGGATCCGCACCAGATCCAAGCGCGGCCGAGCCTGATCGCCAAGGCGCGCACCGCCGACCTCACGGTCTGCGACGGCGCGGAGCTGGAGATCGGCTGGCTGCCGATGATCCTGCAGCAATCGGGCAATTCCAAGCTCGCGACCGGGCAGCCAGGGGCGTTCGAAGCCACCGGTTATGTGCGCCTGCTGGAACAGCCAAGCCGGCTGGACCGCGCCGAGGGCGACATCCACGCGGCGGGCAATCCACACATTCAGACCGACCCGCGGATGATGGCGCCGATTGCCAAGGCGTTGGCGGCGCGTTTCGCCCAGCTCGACGCGGCCGACGCCGCCTACTATGCCGGCCGCGAGGCCGACTTCGAGAAGCGCTGGACTGCGGCGCTGGCGCGCTGGACGGCGAAGGCCGCGCCGCTCAAAGGCGTCAACATCGCGGTTCAGCACCACGCCTGGATCTACATGGAAAACTGGCTCGGTCTGCACGAAGTCGTGCCGCTGGAGCCGAAGCCCGGCGTGCCGCCGTCGAGCGGCTATCTCGCGGAGGTTTTGCAGAAGTTGCAGGCGACGCCCGCGAAATTCGTGATCCGCGCGGCCTATGAGGATGACCGCCCCTCCGCTTTCATCTCCGAGCATGCGGGGATACCGGCGGTGGTGCTGCCTTTCACGGTCGGCGGCACCGATCAGGCGAAGGATTTGTTCGGTCTCTATGACGATACGATCAACCGCCTTCTCGCAGGATTGAAGAAATGAGCCTCGGAAATCTGGAGTTCTCGATCCTCCTGCCGGCGTTTCTCGCCGGCTTGCTGGTGCTTGCCACCCATGTGCCGCTGGGTCAGCAGGTTCTCAATCGCGGTATCGTCTTCATCGATCTCGCCATCGCGCAGGTGGCAGGGCTGGGGGTGACGGCGGCGGACGCGTTCGGCTTCGAGCCTGAGGGCTGGCGCGTGCAGGTGGCGGCCGTGACGGCGGCGCTGATCGGCGCCTTGGCGCTGACCTGGACCGAAAAGAAATGGCCCGAGGTGCAGGAGGCGCTGATCGGCGTCCTGTTCGTGGTCGCGGCCTGCGTCGAGTTGCTGATCCTTGCCAACAACCCGCATGGCGGCGAGCACTTGAAGGATCTGCTCGTCGGCCAGATTCTTTGGGTGTCGACGGCAAGCCTGATCCCGGTGGCGGTCCTGTACGCCGTCGCGCTCGCGGTATGGTTCGGGTTCCGCCAGCGCATCGGCCAGGCGGGGTTCTATATCCTGTTCGCGCTGGTGGTGACGCAGTCGGTGCAGCTGGTGGGAATCTATCTCGTCTTCGCCAGCCTCATCGTTCCGGCGCTCGCGGCAAAGCGGTTTGCGGAACGCTATCGCCTCGCGATCGGCTACGGAGTGGGTCTTGTGGGCTATATCGTCGGGCTTGCCGCGTCATCGATATTCGATCTGCCGACCGGCGCCGTGATCGTGGTGAGCCTCCTGTTGACCTTCATAGCCGCAGTCGTGGTTTCGCTGACCGTCCCGCGCGGCTGGCGCGCAGCCCCGGCATGAGGCCAGGTCGCCGGTTTTTCTGAGGCCAAAAACCGATTTCGCGGCTATATGGTGTGTTGGAAACCCCAATTCGCCCTCCGGAACGTTGATGCCTGATCCACGGTTACCCTTTCTCGCCGAGTTGGAAAAGAAGGTGCTGTGGCTCTCCACCTGGACGATCCACAATGCGAACCATCTGCGGGACAATGATGATGGCCTGAAGGTCGGCGGCCATCAGGCGTCGTCGGCGTCCCTCACAACCATTTTGACCGCCCTCTATTTCGCCGTGCTGCGGCCCGAGGATCGCGTTGCGGTCAAGCCGCATGCCAGCCCGGCGTTCCATGCCATCCAATATCTGTTGGGCCGCCAGAGCCGCGCCAAGCTCGAGAACTTCCGCGGCTATAAGGGTGCGCAATCCTACCCGTCTCGTACCAAGGACGGCGAGAATGTCGACTTCTCGACGGGATCGGTGGGCCTCGGCGTCGCGCAAACCCTGTTCGCCAGCCTGGTGCAGGACTACGTCAAGGCGCATGGCTGGGCGAAAGGGCGCGACGAAGGCCGCATGATCGCGCTGATCGGCGACGCCGAGATGGACGAAGGCAACATCTTCGAGGCCCTGCTGGAAGGCTGGAAGCAGGGTATAAGGAACACCTGGTGGATCATCGACTACAACCGCCAAAGCCTCGATGCCATCGTTCGCGAGGGCCTGTTTACGCGGTTCGAAGCGATATTCCGCGCCTTCGGCTGGGATGTCGTCACGTTGAAATACGGCACCCTGTTGGAGGCGGCATTTCTTGAGCCGGGCGGCGCACGCTTGCGCGCCTGGATCGATTCCTGTGCCAATCAGCTTTATTCCTCGCTGGTGTTTCGCGGCGGCGCCGCTTGGCGCAAGCGCTTGCTCGACGATCTCGGCGACCAGGGCGAGGTGACGAGCCTGATCGAGAAACGATCCGACGACGAACTGGCGCGCCTGATGTCCAACCTCGGCGGCCATGACCTGCCGAGCCTGCTGACGGCGTTCGAAAGCATCGATCACGACCGGCCGGTCGTGTTCATCGCCTATACCGTGAAAGGCTTCGGCCTGCCGCTGGCGGGGCACAAGGACAATCACGCCGGCCTGCTGACATCGAAACAGCTGGACGCCTATCGCTCCGCGATCGGCGTGCGCGAAGGCCACGAATGGGATCTCTTCGAAGGCGTCGCGTTGCCGGTGCCCGACCTGCAGCGGTTCCTCGACGCCGTGCCCTTCGCGCGCGATCCGCAGCGCCATCTCGCGGCGCCGCATCTCGATATCCCGCCGACACTCCCGACCCCGAAGACGGAGGGCGCGATGTCGACGCAGCAGGGCTTCGGGCTGATCCTCAACGAGTTGGCGCGGCTCGACGCGCCCTTCGTCGATCGGATCGTCACCACGTCACCGGATGTGACCGTCTCGACCAATTTGGGCGGCTGGGTCAACCGGCGAAAGCTGTTTGCCCGCGAACAACTGAAAGACCTGTTCAAGGCGGAACGTATTCCATCCACGTTTGTGTGGGATTTCTCGCAAGACGGACAGCATATCGAGCTCGGCATCGCGGAGATGAACTTGTTCATCCTGCTTTCAGGATTGGGCCTCTCGCATTCGCTGTTCGGCGAGCGGCTGTTGCCCATCGGCACACTCTACGATCCCTTCATCGCGCGCGGCCTCGATGCGCTCAACTATGCCTGCTACCAGGACGCAAGGTTCATCGTCGCCGCCACGCCCTCCGGCATTACGCTGGCCGGTGAAGGCGGCGCCCATCAATCGATCGGTACGCCGCTGATCGGCCTGGCGCAGGACGGCCTGGCGTCGTTCGAGCCGGCCTTTGTCGACGAGCTCTCGGTCATCCTGCGATTTGCCTTCGATTACATGCAGCGCTCCGGCGATGCCGGGCCGGACGAGACCACATGGCTCCGGGATAAGACGGGCGGCGCGGTCTATCTGCGCCTGTCCACACGGCCTCTCGAACAGCCGCAGCGCCAGATGTCGCCGCAGCTCGAGTCCGGCATCGTCGACGGTGCCTATTGGATGCGTCCGCCCGGTCCCAATGCCGAAATCGTCGTGGCCTACACCGGCGCGGTGGCGCCCGAGGCCATCGAGGCGGTCGGTCTTCTGGGCGAAGACCGGCGCGATGTCGGGCTGCTGGCCATAACCTCTGCCGACCGCTTGAACGCCGGCTGGACGGCCGCCCAGCGCGCCCGTGAGCGCGGGCAGCTCCACGCGCTCAGCCATATCGAGCGGCTGCTGGCCGGCGTGCCGGCCCACTGCGCCATCATCACCGTGATCGACGCCCATCCGGCCACCCTGGCGTGGCTGGGCTCGGTCAGGGGCCACCGCACGCGATCCCTGGGTGTCGAGCATTTCGGACAGACCGGGTCGATCCAGGAGCTTTACCGGCACTACGGCATCGATGCGCAGAGCATCGTGGCCGCCGCCGCCGCCATCGCGCCCGGCCGCCCGATTCGGTATTTGCGCTCGGTCTGACCGGCAGGCATCGGTGACCGAGCAACTTGCGGTTGGCGTCACGGATGCCGTTCGCCTCGGTATTTCGGCCAAATCCTTGCATGCCTTGCATGGCAGGCCCCGATATCTGGGTTGAGAAATCGCGGCCGGCGCTTTCGCGCCACCGCCTGTTCCGCTTAGACTACCCAAAGTGGGCAAGAACATGCGGCGGACCGGCTTTCGGTCGGTGTTGCGTTGCCCGGCGCGGGCCGACAGGCGCGCTGTAGGAACGTGACCGGAAGTGGGGGCCAATGAGTCAGAATATCGCGTCCAACGTCGCGTTCGGGGACATGTCGGATGCCGCGGCTGCCGACACCATTGCCCGCGTGGGTGAAAACGCTGGTGATTTCCTGCGAGATGGGTTTGCCGCAGGTGCGGCTGGCGGACAGCCAAAGCTGGTCCCCGTCTCGGACCTGAACACCTCGCCCGCGCCCCTCGAAAACGCGTCCATCGTATTTTCCAATGCAACACATGGCGCGGTTTCGCAGGCCGCCACGTCTTCCGTCGTGCACGCCATCTCGGGCTTCGCGGGGCCGGCGGCTTTCGATTCCGACTTCCTGCCGGCAAACGATTCTGCGGCCGTCCGGCTTGCCGGCCTGTCCGTGGGCTTTGGCGCGGCGCAATTGGGCCCAAGCCATGGTCTGACGGGCGGCGGCTTCACGCCGACCAACGCGGCGCCGGTGGTCCAGAATTACGACGCGACCTTCGCCGACGACGGCACGTTCACCTATTCGCTGCAGATATCGCTGCCGACCGATCTCGACGGCGACACGCTCACGGTCACGATCGACCAGGTTCCGACCTATGGCATTGTCGAATATTTCGACGATGGCAGTTCCAGCTTCGTCCAGGTATTCGGCGGCGAAACGCTGACCGCGGATCAACTCACGACATTGCAATATACGCCGGACGCCACCGGCGAGCATGGCGGCGGCAGCGTCGTCTACACCGTGTCCGACGGCATCGAGAGCACCACCGGCACCATCGAGATCAACGACGTCGCCGAGGAAGACGCCGGCCCGCCGTTTCCGGTCCTGTTCTTCTCCGCCCAGGGACCGTCGCCCGCAAGCGGCGCCGATTTGTATCTGCTCGATCCATTTGGGGATCTCCAAGCCGTGCCGCTGCGCACCGATTTCACCGGCGACCCTTCGCCGGAAGTCGGCAGCCATGCCGGCGAGGACGGTGGCTTCGTCCATTTCGCCGGCAATTTTCTGTTCTTTGCCGATGTCTACGACGGGACAAGCGTCGTCAACGATCAGCTTATGGTACTCGGTGCGGCTCCGTTCCCGTTCCCCCTGGCCGGCATTACAGGCGTCACGGGCGGCAACGCGCATTTTACCGAGTTCGCCGGTTCGCTCTATTTCGAAGCGAACACACCCGATGGCACGCAGCTTATCAAGCTCGATGCCGACGGCACGCCGAATGAGATCCTCGTCAATGCCGGCGGCAACGCGGCTCCCGGCGAAACGGGAGGGCTGACGGTTCTCGACGGCAGCCTCTACTTCTCTGCTTTCACCGCCACCTCGGGGACCAACAACCAGGACCTCGTCAAGCTCGACGCCGACGGTACGATGCACGACATCTCGACCCGCGCGGTCGCCAGCGACGGCAGCCTGGCGGGCGTGGAGGGTGGTCTCTTCGCTTATAGCCACACTTTGTATTTCAACGCTTACAGCGATGTGACGAACAGCGAGACGCTGTTCAAGCTCGATGCCGGCTCGCTGACGCCGGCCGAAGTCGACCCGACCGGCAGCGTCCTGTTCCACGAATCCGGCGTCTCCGCAGCCTTTCATATTTTCGACGGCAATCTCTACGTCAACGAATTCAGCAGCGTGCTGGGCGGCGATACGCTGTTCAAGATCGATCCGCTGGGCAACATGTCGGCCCTCGACTATGCCGGCCAGGCGTTGGCCAATGCCGGCGCCACGGGTTATGGCGACTTCGACGGCAGTCTTTATTTCACGGCCAACCCGACCGGCAGCGACAACGATCTGTTCAAGCTCGACGCCGACGGCACGCTGACGGCGCTCGACATCAACGCCACCGGCGACAGCAATGCCGGCGAAAACGGCGGCTTCATCAATTTCAACGGCGCGCTCTATTTCATGGCGGACGACGCCGTCCTCGGCGGCGTGCTGTACAAGCTGGATTCCAGCGGCGTCGCGGCGCCCGTCGACGCCGGAGCAGCCGGTGAAATCGGCACCGCCCTCGGAAACACCGGCGAAGACGCCCATTTCACCGTCTTCGCCGACACGCTGGTCCTGCGCGCCCTCACCTCGGCCGGCGACGAGCTGGTCCAGATCGGCACCGACGGCTCGGTGACGCTCTACGACATCAACTTCGATCCGTCGGGCAACAGCTTCCCGGGCCAGAACGGCGGCTTCGGCGTCTACCCGCAGACCACGCTCACCGGCACCAGCGGCAACGACATCCTGGTCGGCTGCAGCGATTTCGACACGCTGCTCGGCGGCGCCGGCAACGACCTGCTGCAGGGACGCGAGTTGAACGACGTGCTGACCGGCGGCGACGGCGCGGACATCTTCAAGTTTTCCGACGACGGCCCGCAGAACGTCGATCTCATCACCGACTACACGTTCATCGCCAACGACGTCATCGACCTGTCGGATCTGTTGCCGATATTCCAGACCGGCATCGATGTGGTCGCGGAATATGCCCGCCTGGTGGTCGAGGGCAACGATCTCGTCGTCCAGGTCGACCAGGACGGAACAGGCACGTCCAACACCTGGACCGAAGTGGCCATCCTCGAAGGCGGCAATGGCGCCGGCACGCAGCAGGCCACGCTGGTCTTCGGCGGCGCGAACCAGGTGGTCAGCGAGGTCACGGAGATCGCGCCCACGGTAAGCGTCACCATCGGCACGACGGCCTCCTTCGAACAAACGCCGATCGTGATCGATGCCGGCATCACTGTCGGCGATACGGACGATGCGCTGCTGACCTCGGCCGCGGTCTACATCAATGCCGGCTGGGAATTCGCGGATCAATTGGTTGCCGACACCACCGGGACGAACATCACGGCTTTCTACGATTCGTCGCAGGGCCTGTTGTTCCTGGATGGCGTCGACACCGTGGCGAATTACCAGGCCGTGTTTCGCTCGGTGACCTATTCCGATACCTCCGACACACCCAGCACCACGGATCGCGGCATCGAATTCACCGTCAATGACGGCACGTTCGACAGCACCATCGCCACCAAGGTCGTGAGCGTCACGCCAGTCGATGACGCGCCGGCGGCGCTGGACGACGACGTCTTCACCGATGAAGTCACGGTGCTCAACGGCGACCTCTTCGCCGATAACAGCTTCGGCCCCGACACCGATCCGGACGGTCCGGCACTGAGCATCAGCGCAGTCAACGGCAGCGCGGGCAATCTCGGCGTTCAGATCACGTTGACCTCGGGCGCATTGCTGACGGTGCACGCCGACGGCACGTTCGCCTACGACCCCAATCATGCCTTCGACAGTCTGGCGCCGTTCGCCTCGGGCGCCCTGAACTACACCGGCTTCGACACCTTCCAATACACGCTGACGGGTGGCGGCACGGCGACGGTCCAGGTCGCAATCGACGGCGTCGCGAATGCCGGAACCATTTATGACGGCGATGGCAGCAACAACGAAATCACCGGCGATCCTGCGCTCGGCAGCCTGTTCCACCTGGAGCAGGGCGGTGACGATCACGCCATCGGTGGCAGCGGCAATGACGGCTTCTATTTCGCCGGCGCGTTCGACGCCAACGACCAGGTCAATGGCGGCGACGGCAGCAACGACCAGATCGGCCTTGAAGGCGATTATTCGGCAGGCCTCACCCTCGGTCCCGCGACAATCACAAATATCGAAGTGATCGCCTGCCTGCCGGGCTTCAGCTACAATTTGACCACCGACGACGCCAATGTCGCGGCCGGCGATACGCTCACTATCTGGGCCGTGCGCCTGGCGGCCAGCAACACGCTGACCTTCAACGGCTCGGCCGAGACCGATGGCAAATTCACCGTCTTCGGCGGCGCCGGCAACGACACGATCACGGGTGGGGCGGGGAACGACAAGTTCTACGGTCTCGGCGGCGCCGACACGATCACCGGTAATGGTGGAGCGGACACCTTCGTCTACACGCTGGTCAGCCAGTCCACCGGCAATTCCGGCGGCACGGCCTACGACACCATCGTCGGCTTCGATGCCGCGGTCGACCACTTCAACCTGCAGACCGGCGGCGCCGTCACCGGCGTCGATGCGGCGGTCATCACCGGCGCGCTGTCCTCTGCGAGCTTCGACGGCGATCTTGCCACGGCCGTCGGTTCGGGTCAGATGGCGGCGCATCACGCGGTGACGTTCACCGCCGATAGCGGTACGCTCGCCACGCACACATTCCTGATCGTCGATGCCAATGGCGTCGCCGGCTATCAGGCCGGTCTCGATTTCGTCTTCGATGTCACCGGCGCCAGCAACCTCGGCGCGCTGGGTACAGGCGCGTTTATTTGATCCCGCGGACCGTCCCGGCCGGGCGCCGTCAGCTCAGGATGAAGTCGCCGGCATTGAGCTGCGCCGGCGCGACATGCTGCAGCAAGATGTGGTTTTGATCGTCGAACGTGATGAGCGTATCGGATCCGACCTGGCTCATGAGCCCCTGCAGGGCCGTGAAATCCGCCACGCCATAGCCGTGCAGGGACAACACGTCGCCGCCGGGCGCAAAATCCGTAACGGTGTCGAGGCCGTCGCCGGTCGCGAACACGAACCGGTCGTTTCCATCGCCGCCCGTCAGCAAGTCGTTGCCGTGCCCTCCGACGAGCAGATCGTTGCCGCCGCCGCCGCTCAGCGTGTCGTTGCCGGCATGCCCATAGAGTATGTCGACGCCCGCTCCGCCGGCGAGAACGGTGTCGACGGGCGCCGATGCGAAATTGGCGTCGTAAGGCGTCGAGAACCACAGCAAGGTATCGAGCGCCGCCGCAATCGCGCTCATCGACATCGTGGAGCTGGCGTTGTCGTTCGTTCCGGTCAGCGCGGTCTGGTTCCAGTTCGCGTCGAAGGTGAGCGTGGCGTTCGCCCAGCTATATTGGTTGGCTGCGTCGTAGATCGTCAGCCAGTGCGAGCCGTCGTCATTGGTGCCGACCTGCGACATCTGATGCCCGTCGGCGTCATAACTGTCCGTCGTCCACGACCACGAAGCGGTGCCCGCGGCATCGTATGTGTTCACCCAATGCGTGCCGTTGTCGGCGTTCACAGTCTGCGAGGCGAGGCTGCCATGCGTGTCGAATATCGTGACCTGCGACGCCCAGGGAGCCGCGTCGGCGGTGTCGTAGAGGGTCTGGACCTTGCTGCCGTCGCTGTTGGTGACGGTTTGCGACGTTATCCGCGCGGCGGTGTCGTAGGTGAACAGGCCGTCCGCGAACTGGAACTGCTCCACCGATGTCGTCGTGTCGCTGCCGTCGGTCAGGCCCACGCGCTGGTCGGCGATCGAGAACGACGAGGTCGCGGCGTTATAGGCGATCACATAGCTGGTATGGCTGCCGGCATACACGGCGGTGTCGATGCCGCCTCCGCCGTTGATGATGTCGTTGCCGCCGCCGCCCCGGAACGTGTCGTCGCCGGCGCCGCCGGTGAGCGTGTCGTTGGCCGCGCCGCTCAGGATCGAGAATCTTCCGTCGGTCTCGGCCGCGCCGTTGAAGGTCAGGGTGTCGCCGAACTGCAGCAGCGAACCGTCGATGGTCAGCGTCTGGCCCGGCGCCACCGTCGCGTCGTTCGTCGTCAGCCTGAACTTGTCGCCGATGTTGAAGGAGTCGTCGAGGCTGATCGTCTCGACGTTCACCATGGTGGTGGCGGTGAACGCCACGTTCGCCGTGTAATCGCCGTGCAGGTAGACGATATCGTTGCCGGCGCCGCCGTCGATCTGGTCGGCGGCGGTGAAGGTGCCGAAGAAGACGAAGACGTCGTTGCCGGCGCCGCCATGGGCGATGTCGTTGCCGCCCTGGTACAGATACAGGAAATCGTCTCCGGCTCCGGCCGTGAGCACGTCGTTGCCGGCCCCGCCGATAAGCATGAGCTGGCCGTCCGTCTCGGCGGATCCGTCGACCGTCAGCGAGTCGCCGGCGTGCAGCGCCGAGCCGTCGAACTTCAGGATTTTTCCCGGCGCCACCGTGGCGTCGTCGGTGGCGAATTTGTAGCTGTGACCTGCACTGAGGCTCACGGCTTCGACGTTGACCATCGTGCTCGCGCCGAACGTCACGCCCGCCGAATAGTCGCCGTCGAGAAACAACGTATCGTCTCCGGCGCCGCCGTCGATCTGATCCAGCGCGGAAAAATCGCCATAGAAGTCGAGCGCGTCGTCGCCGCCGCCCGAATGGACGATGTCGTCGCCGGCACCCGGGGTGATGACGTCGTCGCCGTCCGTCGCGCTGGGGACATCGGAATAGCCGGCCGAGGGCGTCAGCCCGTCGCCCAGCACATGGATGAAATCGTTGCCGGCAGTTCCATTAACGATTGCCACTGACGCGCCCCAGCTACCTTCCGCCAAGCGCAGCCCTGCTCAGCCGGCGGCATTCATGGCACTAACCGCAAAGACACTCAATCGCCGCGCTGACGGGCAAGATCGGGCGCTTGCGCACAAATGCGCCGGCCCCTGTTATGCTGAGTCGACGCGGAGACCTGGCTATTGGAACAAGTTGCATCCTTGGAACAGCAGATGGACCTCGTGGCGCGGCAAGGCCTGCCGCTGCGCGCCACGGAGCAGGAGAAATATGCGTCGCTGTCGGCGGCCACCCGTCTGCTGCTCGATATCCTCACCAGCGCGTCGCCGACGCGGGCGAGTGATGCCGCGCAACGGGCGCATGAACTTTTCGATTCGTCCATGATCGCGAACCCGCCGCCCCAAAGCCCCGCCTGCCGGAAGGGTTGTAGCTTCTGCTGCCGCATTCACGTGACGGCGACGGCGGCGGAGATATTCGCCATCGTCCGCGCCCTGCAGGCGCTTGGAGAGCAGCCTTTTGCCCGGATACGGTCGCGCATTCGCACCGCCAGCGCGGCGACCGCGCGCGATTGGAGCCGGGACGCCTTCTTCACCTATCAATGCCCGTTGCTGGAGGACAATGCCTGCGCGGTGCACCCAGCCCGGCCGGATTCCTGCAGAGGCCTCAGTTCCTATTCGGCGCAGGCTTGCGAAGTTTCCCTGGCGGGGCTCGCCGAGGGTCGCGACGAGCCAATCCCGCTGGTCGACGAGCATGGGATCTTGCGCGGTCTGCATGCGCACATCCTGTGGGCGGCGCTGAAGGCGGCCGGGCTTTCCCATGTGACCTACAGCCTCAACCAGGCCCTGGACCGCGTTCTGGACACGCCGGACGCCGAGGCACGCTGGCTGGCCGGTGAGGACATTTTCACCGGCGTGCCGCAGGATACGTCTCTCGAGGGCGTTTCCCTGGCCATGGTGAACGCGACCATGGAGGCTCTCATCGCCGGCGCGACCGGCCGGCCGCCGCTGTCTTAGGAGGCTTGGCGCATGGATAATATGGATTCGGCGCCGATCGCTTCGCCGCTTGGCCTCCTCCGTCTGCGGCCCGAGCAAGTCCGGGACGAAGCGTTCCGCTTTTCGCTGTACTGCGAATCCCGGCCGGACCTGGCGGTGCTGCCGCCGCCGGTACGTGATGGCATCCTGCGGATGCAGTTCAACGCCCAGACGTCCGGCTATCGCACACAATATCCCGGCGCCCGATACGACATCGTGGAGCTCGATGGCGAACCCGTCGGCCGCGTCGTTCGGGATTATACGGATGGTTCGTTGCATCTCGTCGATATCGCGTTGCTGGCGGCGCGGCGCCGCGGCGGCGCGGGCACCGCGCTCATGCGCGCGATGATGGACGAAGCGGCGGCCGCCGGAATGGCAATGCGTCTCATGGTGGCGGGCGACAATCCCGACGCGGCCCGCCTCTATCTTCGTCTCGGTTTTGTGTCTCTGGGCCAGCACGGCGCGCATATCGCCATGACTTGGCACGCCTGAGACACGGGCAACGATTGTCGCGCCTGCCCCGTGCCTCTACACTTGGGAGGTTCTTTTCAATGGATCAATCCCGCCATGTCCGACTTGCTGATGCTCGAACATTTCACGCCGCATGTCGGTAAGACCGTGCACTTCAAAGGCACGCCATTTGCGTTTCCCATCGACCGGGTGGAGGGCAAGGGCGGCAAACCGCCGCCGGGCTGGATGCGCGTGCCGTTCACCGTGATATTCCGCGGCCCGCGGGATCGCGAGGCACTTCTGAGCGAAGGCCAGTATGATTGCGAAATCGAGGGCGGACCGACGTTCAGCCTCTATGTCGCGCCGATCCACACGCCCAAGCCGGATCGGCAGGAGTACCAGGCAACCTTCAACTGAAGTCTGGACCGCCTAGTTCTGCGACGGGAACACGCCCTGCAGTGCGACGATGAAGTTCAGCGTCAGATAGGGCTGCGTGTTGTTGTGCGGCTGGCTACCACCGGTGTTGCTGATGACCTGCGGCGCCAGCACGGCGCTTGGCCCGCCGGTACTGTAAATCGAAACCGGGAAGGTTCCGGTGCCGGGCGTTACGAAGCCGGCGCTTTGACCCAGAACCGAGGATGCCGTGGCGGCGCTGGTGTTCGATGTGGCCGCCGTCGTCGCGTCAGCCATCATCAAATGCATATGCGCCGGCATCTCGGACTGGATGATCGTGTGATTATACTCGCCGGCCGTCTGCCCCAAAACAAACTCGCTACCGAAGCTGAGAGGAATTTTGCCCCGCAGGTCGGGCAGCGCGAAGGTCGTCTGGCCGTTGCCGCCATAGGTCGTGCCGAACAGCGCAAACATCGCCTGGTTGCCATTGATCGGAAGGAGTTGGCCGTTGCACAGCGCCCAACCCTTCGGCGCGAAATTGAAGGAGGTGATCTTGATCTCGCCAAGAAAAGGAGTGCCCATGGCATTCAACTCCTCTTACGAGACGAGTTTCAGCCAATGGCTGGACCGCCTCTAGTTCTGCGACGGGAACGCGCCCTGCAGTGCCACGATGAAGTTCAACGTCAGATAGGGCTGCGTATTGTTGTGCGCCTGGCTACCACCGGTATTGCTGATGACCTGCGGCGCCAGCAGGGCGCTCGGCCCGCCGGTGCTGTAAATCGAAACCGGGAAGGTTCCGGTGCCGGGCGTCACGAAGCCGGCGCTTTGACCAAGAACTGAGGACGCCGTGGCCGCACTGGTGTTCGATGTGGACGCCGTCGTCGCGTCGGCCATCATGAAGTGCATATGCGCCGGCATCTCGGACTGGATAACCGTGTGATTGTACTCGCCGGACGTCTGCCCCAAGACAAACTCGCTGCCGAAGCTGAGCGGTATTTTGCCCCGCAGGTCGGGTAGCGCGAAGGTCGTCTGGCCATTGCCGCCATAGGTCGTCCCGAACAACGAGAACAGCGCCTGATTCTGGTTGATCGGAAGGAATTGGCCGTTGCACATCGCCCAGCCCTTCGGTGCGAAATTGAAGGAGACAATCTTGATTTCGCCAAGAAAAGGGGTGCCCATGGTATTCAACTCCTCTTAGATGTTCGCACGCGTGCCCAAGGTTTCGCCGGTCTGTTTCAGGGCCTGGCGGGGAAAATACCTTGCATCGCAATGCAATAATTCAGCGCCAGATACGGCATCATGTTGTTGTGCGGGAAGCTGCTGCCGGTGACGCTGATCGCCATCGGCGACATCACGGTGGTCGCGGAACCTGCGTTCGGGCTGTAGATCTTGGCAACATTCTGGTTTTGCTTGCCGCCGTTCAGACCTTGCGCGAGCTGGTTTCCGTTCGCCGCCGTCACCGTGCCGGCGCTGGTGGTCGAGACCGACATGGTATGGTTGTGCAGCGGCATCTCGGATTGGATCAGCGTAACGGACTGGGATCCTGATACCTGACCCAGGAAGTACGGTGAGAGGCCGGGTCCCTGGCCGTCTTGGATTGGAACGTTGCCCTGCATATCGGGCAGACCGAAGGTCGTCTTGCCGTCGCCGCCATAGGTCGTGCCCAGCAGCGAAAACAGCGCCGTGTTCTGGGAAATCGACAGCAGCTGCCCGCGGCAGAAGGCCCAGCCTTTCGGCGGGAAATTGAAACCAAAGATGCGAATTTCCGCAACAAAAGGACTCGACATGTGAAGCTCCCGAATAGAGGACCGAAAATTGCCGCCGGTGCGCCGGCTGGCCACATTCTCAGGTTTGAGTGGGGAATACGCCGAACAGCGAAATGATGAAATTGATCGTCAGATAGGGCTGGATGTTCTCATGCGGCTGGTTGCCGCCGGTCTGGCCGATTGTCTGGTTCGCCAGCACGATCTGACTGGCGTTGACGTAGGGCAGATAGACGTTGGCTTGGGCGGGGATCGGCCCTTCGCTTCCCAGGATCGTGCTGTTGGTCGGGATCGCGCTGGTAGCCGCGCTGACCGTCGCTTCCGCCATATGGTTGTGAAGCGGAATCTGCTGCGTGGTGAGGGTGACCGTCTCCGCGCCGGCGGCCTGGCCGATCTGGAAGGTAATGCTCTGGAAGGTGCCCATATGCAACGGCACGCGGCTCGCCAAGTTCGGGAGATTGAAGGTCGATTCCCCGTCGCCCCCATAGGTGGTGCCGATCAGCTGAAACAGCACTTCGTTCTCGGAGATCGGAAGCGTCTGCCCCTGGCAGAGCATCCAGCCGGCGGGCGCGAAGTTGCCGCCGAACATGCGAATTTCACCGACGTAAGGTTGACTCATGGCGAATGCCCCCTGTCCCTAATATAGCCGCAACGCAAGACACGGACGATCACAAGCGCTCAGCGCTGGTTCATTGTGCCTGGAGAATTCCGAAAAGATTTTGCTTCGACAGTTTGGAACTCAAGGACGCAACACAGTTCCGTTAGTAAACGCTACTGTGCATGCCATAACCGGTCAACGGGAAAAACAGACAATACTGTGAAGCGCCAAGACACGCCGTGCGGTTGTACTCAAAGAATTATTGAGTGGGAGTTGTATGGCGTGCTTCCTCAAAGCTTTTATTTCGGAACAACGCGCTACGGTTGGCACTCCAACGTGGCGGTCACGTGGTGTTTCGAATCGCGAGATCGACCGTCGCGATCGCGAACTTTCCCAAACGTCGCTTATTGCAGCGCAGCGAGACGTTCCGGCGGCACGCTAACTATAACGACTAAACCCATGCTGATATTCGCGAAATGGTCGCTTGTTGCACTTCGGCACGGCTGCTAGTCTGAGCGTCGGCAGAGTGCGTTCGCCCATTTTGTGTGTTGAGCCAGTCGCCGGTTTACCGGCGAGTTGTGCCGTGCGGTTGCGAGCAAGGGGAAGCCTAAAATGACGATCCAGTTCTCGGACGATCTTGTGTCCGCTCAAGACGATGTGGCGTTGCGCAATGCCTCGTCCTCGGGACGGGGGTTGCATCTGCTGCCGCCCGGCGCCGGATTGATTTCGAGCCCGCTTCAACTCGGCGGCGACATCGTTTTCATCGACGCGCGCGTGCCCGATCTGCAGGCCCTGCTGGCGGGCGTAAGCGCCGGCGTCCGCGCCTTTGTCATCAATTCCGACAGCGACGGCTTGCAGCAGATCGCGGACATCCTTGCCGCCAACCATCTGCAGAATCTCTCGGGCATTTCGATTGTCACCCACGGCTCGGTCGGCGAATTCGAAATCGGCTCGACGATGCTGAACGACGCCAGTCTTTCAAACTATTCCAGCACGTTGTCGGCGATCGGTTCGTCGTTGAAAGCGGGCGGCGATTTGAGCCTTTTCGCGTGCAACGTGGCGCAGGGCGTTGCCGGGCACCAGTTCATCTCCGATCTGTCGAACTATGTCGGTGGCGCCGATGTCGCCGCGTCGACTCACACGGTCGGCAGCGCCGCCACGGGCGGAAGCTTCCTGCTGGATGCCGCGACCGGCGCGATCGACACCGCCGTTCCGTTCTCCGATTCCACGCTGAGCGGTTTTGACGGCAGCCTCGCCGGCACGATCACCGGTCAGGTCTGGTTCGGCATCGAGGCCAGCCCCCCGATCGTCGGGCACGTCAATTCGGACGCCAGCAGTCCCGGCCACAATGGCGATGAGGCCGGCGCGGGCGAGATCGAATCGGACACGATCGGCCTCGATCTCGCTGCGGGATTCTATTTCCAGACCAACGCGACCGATCCCACCGACACCGGCGTTCCGCTTTCGATCAGCTCCTACAGGATCAGCGACGGCTCGCTCGTCAACACGGTCGAGATCGGCAGCGTTCCCGACGTCGACCAAGTCAATGCGATGGTCGTCGATCCGTTGAATCATGTCGTCTATGTCGGACGCTGGGGCGTCGATCTGGCCCATAGCGGCATCATCAAGGTCAATTACAACACGTCGACGGGACAACTCGACGCCACGGCCGCGTACACCGGCTCGCCCAACTTCATTACCCACTCGACCGCGACTGACAACGACATCCGCGCCTTCTCGATCGATCTGGCGAATCAGAAGCTGTATTATTCCTCCAATAACGGCGGTTACAATGCGGCACCGTATTCGCCGAGTAACAATATCTATGTGGTCAGCACGGCCGGCGGCACGCCGACGCTGCTGACGAATGTCGGCCAGTTTCCTGCGGGGGCCAACGCGGGCAACATCGGGCCCCTGGCCGTCGATGTCGCCAAGAGCCTGATCTATTTCGAAACCAGCAATTTCACGTCGGGCGTGGCGACGCTTTGGTACATGCCGATCACCGGCGGCACCGCGACGCAGGTGACGATGCCGGGCGGCTCGCCCACGCTCTCCTATAGCGACCACGTCCAAGGCGGCCTGGTGCTCGACGCCCAGGCGCAGCAGCTTTATATCGTCACGGAACATACCACCACCGCGGGAGCCTCGAACCTGGTTCTGCAGGGTCAGCTCAGCGCGGACGGCCACACCATCACCAGCTACGTGCACCAAGATACCTATCCGGCGGTTGTCGGCGGATCGTCGGCGGACGTGCTCGGCAACAATTTCGGTGGCCTGGCCTACGACCAGCTGCCGATCCTGAGCATCACCGGCACCGGCACGCACGCCGTCGAGCAAAGCGCCCTCATTGTGCTGAAGGCGACCGAGTCGTCGACCGACACCGACAGTAATCACTATGCCGGCGCCACGGTGGTGATCAGCGGCGGCACGTTCTCGTCCAACGAGACAAGCGTCAACGACGACCATCTGACGATCAACGGCCTGGCATCGGGCTCGATCGGGAGCATCACATTCTCCTACAACAGCGCCACCGAAACGCTGACGCTGACGGGCTACGACACGATCGCCAATTACGACGCCGCGCTCGCGCTCGTGAAATACAACACCACCGGCGACAACCCGACCAATTACGACACCAACACGACGCGTACCATCAGCTGGACGGTCAGCGACGGCGCGCTGAGCATTCCGGTCGCGCAGCAGAACAGCGGCGATACGGTGCTGACCGTCGACGGCGTCAACGACGCCTCCACGCTCGCCGGCGCCGGCAACACGATCACCTATGTCGAACAGGCCGCGGGCGCGGTCATCGACAACGCGATCACCGTCGCCGATCCGGACAATCTCAACCAGGCCAGCGCGACGGTCACGATCTCGGGCAACTTCCAGACCGGCGACACGCTGAACTTCACCACTCAGAACGGCATCAGCGGCGTCTACAATTCCGGCACGCATATCCTGACGCTGACCGGTTCGGCGACGCTGGCGAACTATCAGACGGCGTTGCGCTCGGTCACCTTCTCCAATTCGACCAACGACGATCCGACCGCCGGCGGCGCGACCACCCGCACCGTCACCTGGGTGATCAATGATGGCGCGCTGGACAGCAACAGCACCACCACCACGATCAACTTCACGCCGGTGAACGATGCGCCGACCTTGAGCGCAACGGCGACCACGCCGACCTTCACCGAAGCGGCCGGCTTCGGCACGCAAGCCGCGGCCGTCGCCATGTTCTCCGGCGCGAACGCCAACACGATCGAGTCCGGCCAGACCATCAGCGGCCTGACGTTCACGGTCAGCGGCCTGGTCGATGGCGCCAATGAGAAGGTCAGCGTCGACGGCTCGACCATCGCGCTCACCAATGGCAGCGGCACCACCACCACGAATGGCTTCGGCTACAACGTGTCGCTCGTCGGCGGCACGGCCACGGTCACGCTGACCAAGGCCGCCGGCATCTCGACTGCCGCGGCCGATACCCTGATCAACGGCATTTCCTACCAGGACACCAGCACCGACGATCCGACCGCCGGCAATCGCGTCTTCACGCTGACGCAGATCAAGGACAATGGCGGCACGTTGAACAGCGGCGTCGACACGACGACGGTTGCCATCGCTTCGACGGTGCACGTAACGGCTGTCAACGATCCGCCGACCTTGAGCGCAACGGCCCTCAATCCGACGTTCACCGAAGCCGCCGGCCTGGGGACGCAGGCCGGCGCGGTCGGGGTCTTCTCGGGAGCCGCCGCGAGCACCATCGAGACCGGCCAGACCATCACCGGCTTCACCTTCACGGTGAGCGGCCTCGTCGATGGCTCCGACGAACGGGCCGGCGTCGACAACACGTCTTTCGCGCTGTTCAACGGCAACAGCGGCACGACCGCCACCAACGCCTTTGCCTACTCGGTTTCGGTTTCGGCCGGCGTAGCCACCGTCACCTTGACGAAGGCCGCGGGTATCTCCACGGCGGCGGCGAACACCCTCGTCAACAGCATTACCTACCAGGACACCAACACGGACGTTCCGACCGGCGGCGACCGCATCTTTACGCTGACGCAGATCACCGACAATGGCGGCACGACCGGCGGCGGCATCGACACCACCACGCTTTCCCTCGCCTCGACGGTTCATGTCGTGCCGGTCGACGACACGCCGGTGGCGCATAACGACGCCTTCACCACCACCGAGACCACCGCTTTCGGCGCCGGCTTCAATCTCCTCAACGACAACGGCTCCGGCGTCGATACCGATATCGACGGTCCGGCCCTCAGTGTCGGCGCCGTTACCGGCGGGACGATCGGCAGCCAGTTTGCCTTGCCCTCCGGCGCGCTGCTGACGGTCAATGCGGACGGCACCTTCGCCTA
>OLLF01000182.1_pt1 | contig 32428 bp, 38 predicted proteins | sample 1604471 | NCBI WGS metagenome assembly OLLF01 (sample SAMEA104055714, study PRJEB20765) | soil metagenome | isolation source: soil
CCGGATGCCGCCGAGATCGCCCAGATGAAGAAGGGCGCGGTGCTGGCCGCGCTGCTGGCGCCTTACACCGACAAGGAAACGCCGGCCCGGCTGGCGGCGCAGGGCGTGGACGCCTTCGCGATGGAATTCCTGCCGCGCATTTCGCGGGCGCAGTCGATGGACGTGCTCTCCAGCCAGGCCAATCTCGCCGGCTACAAGGCGGTGATCGACGCGGCGGCGCAGTTCGGCCGCGCCATGCCGATGATGATGACGGCGGCCGGCACCATCGCGCCGGCGCGCGTGCTGGTGATGGGCGTCGGCGTCGCGGGCCTGCAGGCCATCGCCACGGCGCGGCGGCTGGGCGCCATCGTCTCGGCCACCGACGTGCGCCCGGCGACCAAGGAGCAGGTCGAATCGCTCGGCGCCACCTTCGTCGCGGTGATGGACGACGAGTTCAAGAACGCCCAGACGGCGGGCGGCTATGCCAAGGAAATGTCGCCGGAATACCAGGCCAAGCAGACGGCGCTGATCGCGGAGACGATCAAGAAGCAGGACATCGTCATCACCACGGCGCTGATCCCGGGGCGCAAGGCGCCGGTGCTGGTGACCGAGGAGATGGTCAAGACCATGAAGCCGGGCTCGGTGATCGTCGACCTGGCGGCCGAGCAGGGCGGCAATTGCCCGCTGACGCGCGCCAACGAGGTTTACGAGATCCACGGCGTGACGCTGATGGGCTATACCAATTTGCCGGGGCGGCTGGCGGTGGACGCCTCGTCGCTCTACGCCCGCAACCTGTTCAATTTCGTCTCGCTGATCGTCGACAAGAATACGGGCGCGCTGGCCGTGAACTGGGACGACGAGATCGTCAAGGGCGCCGGCCTGACCAAGGGCGGCGCCGTCGTGCATCCGGCTTTGAAGGGCTGAGCCATGGAACTCGTCGATCCCATCGTCTTCCGCCTGACCATCTTCGTGCTGGCGATCTTCGTCGGCTATTTCGTGGTGTGGGGCGTGACGCCGGCGCTGCATACGCCGCTGATGGCGGTGACCAACGCGATCTCGTCGGTGATCGTGGTCGGGGCGCTGATTGCCGTCGCGGTGCCGGCGCTGACCGGCGCGTCCTGGATTTCCAAGGGGCTCGGCGTCGGCGCGCTGGTGCTGGCGAGCGTCAATATCTTCGGCGGCTTTCTCGTCACCTCGCGCATGCTGGCGATGTACAAGAAGAAAGAAAAGCCGGCGGCAGGGCAGTCCAAATGAGCCCGTCTTTGCAGGCCGATATCGCCGCCATCGCGTATCTCGTTTCGGGCGTCCTGTTCATCCTGGCGTTGAAGGGCTTGTCGTCGCCGGCCTCGTCGCGGGCGGGCAACCGTAACGGCATGATCGGCATGGCGATCGCCATCGTCACGACGTTGTGGGTCGCGGGCGTCACCGATCCGGTGACCTGGGCGCTGGTGGTCGGCGGGCTGGCCATCGGCGGCGGCATCGGGGCGGTGACGGCGCGGCGCATCGCCATGACCGACATGCCGCAGCTCGTGGCGGCGTTCCATTCGCTCGTCGGCCTGGCGGCGGTGCTGACGGCCGGCGCGGCGCTCTATTCGCCGGACGCCTTCGGCATCTGCGTCGGCGATGCGGCGGGCCTGTGCAGCGGCGTCATCAAGACCCAGAGCCTGATTGAGATGTCGCTCGGCCTCGCCATCGGCGCCATCACCTTCGCGGGCTCGCTGATCGCCTTCGCCAAGCTCAACGGCAACATGTCCGGCGCGCCGATCCTGCTGCCGGCGCGGCATGCGCTGAATGTTCTGATTTTCCTCGGCATCATCGCGCTCGTCGTGCTGTTCGTGGCTCAGCAGCCGCTATGGGCGTTCTGGGCCATCGCGGGCCTCGCCTTCGTCTTCGGCATCACGCTGATCATCCCCATCGGCGGCGCCGACATGCCGGTCGTGGTCTCGATGCTCAACTCCTATTCGGGCTGGGCGGCGGCGGGCATCGGCTTCACGCTGGAGAATTCGGCGCTGATCATCACCGGCGCCCTCGTTGGCTCCTCGGGCGCGATCCTCAGCTACATCATGTGCAAGGGCATGAACCGCAGCTTCATCTCGGTGATCCTGGGCGGCTTCGGCGGCGAAGTCGCGGGGCCTGCGGGCGCCGTCGAGACGCGGCCCGTCAAGCAGGGCTCGGCGGACGACGCCGCCTTCATCATGAAGAACGCGGGCTCGATCATCATCGTGCCGGGCTACGGCATGGCGGTGGCGCAAGCCCAGCATGCGGTGCGGGAAATGGCCGACAAGCTGAAGGCCGAAGGCGTCAAGGTGAGCTACGCCATCCATCCGGTGGCGGGGCGCATGCCGGGGCACATGAACGTGCTCTTGGCCGAGGCCAACGTGCCCTATGACGAGGTGTTCGAGCTGGAGGACATCAATTCGCAGTTCCCGCAGACCGACGTCGCCTTCGTCATCGGCGCCAACGACGTGACCAATCCGTCGGCCAAGACCGATCCCAAATCGCCGATCTACGGCATGCCGATTTTGGACGTGGAGAAGGCCAAGACCGTGCTGTTCATCAAGCGCGGCATGGGCAGTGGCTATGCCGGCGTCGAGAACGAGCTCTTCTTCCGCGACAACACGATGATGCTGTTCGGCGACGCCAAGAAGATGACCGAAGAGATCATCAAGGCGCTGGGGTAGAGCGGTTTGGTTTGGGTTTACGCATTTAACGTCGTGGCCGGCTCCCCGGGATCGCGCCGAAGGCGCGACCCGAGGACAGGCTCTGTGCCGGCCATCCATGTATGCCACCGGCGACAATTTTCGCCGGCTGTTTTCATGGGTCGCCGGAACAAGTCCGGCGATGACGATTGGGTTTGATTCAACGCAATCCAAAAAGACTCTAATCCAGCGTCGCCGCCAGGGCGCCGAGCGCGCCGGCGGGATCGGCCTCGATCGGGTCGCCATGCGACACCAGGATGCGCCGCAGCGCCGGGTCGGCGGCCCAGGCGCGGAACTGCGCCGCCAGCGCGGCCTTGTCGTCCAGGATCGTCAGCTTCTCGGGCAGCGGGATCTGCGGCGTGTCGCCGGCAAAGCCCATCGCGCGCCACAGCCAGCCGGTGAAGCCGCCCGGCGCGTGCCGGATCCGGCATCTCGGCCGTTCCCACGACGGTGCGGATGTTGTCTTCGACCGCGGTCAGCTTGCCATGCGGCAGGACGGTCCATTTCCGATATGGGGCGGTCATGGCAGGCCTCGAAGCACGCTATGCTGCTGGCAACGTATGGGCGGCGGGCGGGTTGCACCGGGGCCGCCGGCAAGAGGAGCGCGGCCATGACGGGATTTCACCTACGCGATGCGGACCTGGCGCGGGACCGGGCCGCGATGCTGGACTTCATCCTGGGGCTGCAGCGCTTCGAGCATGGCTTCGAGCCCAATCGCCGGCTCGACGACGCGGTGGCGGAGGATTACCTGGCGCCGCTGCTGCGCACCATCGCGGAAAAAAGCGGCCGGATCATCATCGCCGAGGACGCGCAAGGCGCGCCGATCGGCTGGGGCGTGGTGCACGCGGACGCGGACGACATCTATGTGATCGAGAGCGAGCGCGCCTTCGCCTATATCGCCGAACTGTTCGTGGTGGAGGCGGCGCGCGGCCTGGGGGTGGGGCGCGCGCTGATCGGCGCCAGCGAGGACTGGGCGCGGGCACAGGGCCTGCGCATTCTCAAGATCGGCGTCCTGCCCGGCAATGCGCGGGCCAGGGCGATCTATGAGCGGGCGGGCTTTGCGCCCTATGCGCTGCGGCTGCGCCGCAAGCTTTAAAGTGGCGTTGGTTTGTGTTGAATCATTTCAATCACCATGGCCGCCCCCCGGGACCGCGCCGAAGGCGCGGCCCGAGGGCAGGCTCTTGAGGCGGCCACCCAGCGGCGCGCATCTGCGCGCCTAAAGACTCTTTTCTGCGGCGCTTGCGCGCCGACTGGGTGGCCGGGCCTCTTAGCGACAGCGTAAGAGGGCCCGGCCATGGTGAGTGGGGTGCATGGATAAACTCAAACCGAAACTGATCTAAACCCACCGCCGCGGACGCCGCTCGCTTCCCATGTCCGCCGGACAAAGAAAAAGGGCCGCGCCTTTCGGCGCGGCCCCTGATCTTGGTCTGTCTGCCGGATCAGAACTTGATCGACAGGCGGCCCGTCCAGGCACCGTAGTTGATGTCCCGGCGGCCCGACGTTCCGTCGTAGCGGGCCGTCAGCGTGGCGTCCGTACCCAGGAACTCGCCCAGGTCGAAGTCCGTGCCCAGACCGAACTCGGTGTAGGAACGGTCCGACTGCGGCTGCAGGGCGAAGGTCATGACCGCACCCGGAGCAGCGACGAACTGCGACGAGATCGTGCCTGCATTGCCGGCCAGCTGGCCGACGAAGAACAGGTGCACGTTCGGCTTGAACTTGACGTTGAAGATATCGAACGTCGTGCTCGAGTCGAAGCCGATCTTGGCCAGTGTCGTGGTGCTGCTGAAGTCGCCGAACGTCATCGCCGTCACGCCGGTCTCGGTGAAGCCGTCGATGCTGGAGCTGACATACTGCAGGCCGATCGACGGGACGAACCGCACGTCGCCGGTGAAGGCGTCGAAGTGGAACGCCTTGCCGACATAGGCACCGACCGACGGCGTGTCGCCGCCGGAATGGCCGACGACCGCGAACGCGAACGGGCCGACAATCGCGACCCGGCGGGTCTCGATGGTCTGGTGGCCGTAGGACGCGTAACCCGCCGCGAACCAGTTGCTGCCCCAATCATAGCGGCCATACGCGGCCACCTGGATCGAGTCGCTCTGGAGCGAGGCCGGCATCGCACGCAACGTCGAGGTCGCGTCCGAGTAGCCGAACGAGGCGCCGACCGTGAAGCCGTCGCCGACCGGCATGTCGAGACCGCCGGCGATCAGCATGCCGCGCACGTCGGCCTTGCCGCCGCCGCCGCCGATGGCAACCGTGCCGTCAAGCGAGGAGCCCGAGATGAAGCCGCCCATGCCGCCGGGCAGATCCATCCAGCCGCCGCTGGCCGCCGTCGGAGCCGCCGCCGTTCCCGTCGTCGGGATGACGTCGTTGCCGCCGCCCGGGTTGGTGGCGATGCTCGCCCCCAGCGCCATGAACTGCTGCGACTGGACGGAGACGCCCCGTGCCGAGTTCATCGCCGACTTCAGGCCGTCGGCGTCGATGTCGAGGCCGGCCGACTGGCCATAGCCCGCGGCGCCGGCGCCGATGCCGCCCAGATGCTGGACCAGCGTGTTGTCGAACGCGCCGGCTTCCAGCTCGCCCACCAGCGGAGCAGCACGCTCCGAATCGGGCGCCAGATCCTCAAGCCCCTGTGCGAGAGCCCCGTCGGACAGCGGATCGATCGCCGTGTAGAGCGGGAGCAGATCGTTGTAGTGGGCCGCGCGCGACGCATCGAGAGCCGCGGCGATCGTGTTCTGATCGGCCGTGCCCGTGCCGTTGAGCAGGGTCACGAAGGAACCGGCCTGGAAGCTGACGACTTCTTCCTGCACGCCGGCGACCGTGATCTTGGTCACCACCGGGATGAGCACGCCCGGGATCGAGTCCGGAACCTGGAACGCACCGGTGATCGTGCCCGTCACCGTCATGAAGAGGTGCGAGTCGTGCAGCTCCGCACCTTGCAGTTCGTGGAAGAACACGGAGCCGGCAAGGTTGGCATTGCCGGTCACGGCCAGGATGTCGGCGCTGGCGGTGTTGATGTCGATCAGCGTCGAGGAACCGATGTTCAGGTTCATCGTGGAATGGACGTTCAACGTTCCGATCGTGCCGTTCGTGCCCGGCGCAACCGCGCCGATCAGGAAGTCGACGCTCGGGGCGTTGATGACGCCGGTGCCGCCAATGACGCCGCCGAACATCGAGATCGAGCCGGTGCTGTTCAACGTGCCGTTGATGTACGCGTTGCCGGCGAACGAGTTGAAGTTGATCAGCGTGTTGAGCGTGGCAGGTCCCGCGACGACCAGATTGGCCGACGCGCCGAACACCGTCACCCTGTCGACGGTGATCGTGCCGGTGTCTTGCGTGACCGTGCCGGCCGCCCCGATCGTCACGTCGTAGTAACGGGCGGGAGCAAGCGTCAAGACGTTGGCGTTGGTGTCCTGGACGATCTGGCCGGGGGATGCACCCGGAGCGCCCTGGACGGTTTCACCGCCCACCGTGGCGCCGACATGCGCCGTGCCTTCGGGGTTGACCCAGTTGGACTGCGCGCTCGGCGTCACGTTCGACGAACCGGGCGTGCCGCCCGTGGCGTCGGGCGACAGGACGCTGCCGTCGGCCGGTGCGGCAGCGGGATCGCTGGTGATGAGCGAGGCATCGACGCGCTCGGGGCCCTGATTTGTCGAGGCGAGATAACCGTCAACAAGAGCGTCGAAGCCGGCTTGGCCAAGATGGAGGCCCAGACCGTTCATCTCACCGCCCGTCGGGTTCGGACCCGGCGGCGGCGTCGAAGTGGTGTGCACATGAGTCACGATGTTGACGCAATCGTCGAAGTAGCAGACCAAGCCGAAGCCCGGCGCGACGTTGGCCGCGCCTTGGGCCGCCGTCGTCGGAAGGGCGTTCACCAGATTGCCGCCGCTGACGGTGACATAGGCCGGGTCGAGCGCCATCACGAAGGTGCTGGCGTCGCGCCAGTTATGCGCACCGGCCGTGCTGGTGACGTATTTGTACGGGTTGTTGGCGAGGATCCAGTCCCAGTACAGGTACAGCGGCTGGTAGAAGGAGGTCGTGCCGTAGGACGCGCCCTTCTGGGCGTTGAAGAAGCGGTCGCCGCCCGAGAGCACGGCCGCGATGGTCGGGGCCGCGAACTGGTGGTCGATGATCAGCGGTCCGCCGGAATCGCCCGGGGCCGTGATGCCTTCGCCATGTCCGGTGGCCGAGGGCAGAACCGCCGTGTCGTGGAAGATGTTGAAGTCGAAGACGTTGGCGGCCGGCGTGTTGAACTTCGGATCGTTGAAGTCAATCATGTAGAGGTTGGCCGGCAAGCCGTCCGGCGAGCCGAACAGGGCCGTGTCCTGGTCGTCGAGCGAACCCAGCAGGCTGACGATGTTCTCGGCGGTGCGGCGCTTGAAGTCGATCGTGCCCTGACCCGTGGTGCCGATGCCGTTGTCGCCGTAGCCCGTGATGGTGGCATGGGCGGGGGCGCTCAGCGCGCTGAACAGCAGCGTGTAGGTCGGGATGCCGACGGCCGGCGTATCCAGGGCCGCCATCGCGACGTCGGACTGCAGGAAGTTGTTGCCGAGGCCGATGGTGCAGCAATTGGTGTTGTAGACGACGAAGTTCGAGTTGTAGGCGAACTCAGCCGTGCGAGTCAGATCCTTGGGACCGCCGCCGACGCCGTTCAGCCAGTGGCCGATCGCCGAATTGCCGGCCGCGTTGTTGTTGACGTTGAAGAAGAAGCCGATCGGCAGGCCGCCATTGGCCGAGCCGTAGCCGGCGCCGGACTCGAAGCCGTTGCCGGCCGGATTTTCGTTCACGCAATGCGAGGCGAAGATCACCGTACGCGGATTGATCAGCGAGACCGTGCAAAGGCCGATGAAGCCGTTTTGCTCGTCGACCACCATCTGGCCGACGCCGGTGATGGCGGTCGGATCGACGGCCTGGGTCGGCGTGAGGCTGTCATTGATGACGACCGCGGATGCCGGTGTCGCCAGAGCGGCGAAGCCCGCCAGAGCGGTTGCGCCCAGGAAGGCGTTACGGACGCGCGCCAGCTGGCGGCGGTTTCTATTTGTCATGGATAATCCCCTGCAGTGGCGGCACCAAGCCGTCCTTCGAACACGCTAGCAAAGTTAAGTGTTGCGTGGGTACCTCACTCGCCAAGATTCAGGCAAAAAAGTGAGGAAACTCAGGGCTTAATCGAGGCATCTGGAACCTGTTGAAATATTCGGTCGCGTAATTTATCGTTTGTCAAATAATCTGTCGTTAGCGACAAGAGCCGCGGGTTTGGTCCGGTGGATCCGGCACGAATAAGGGGTGCGGTCTTTGCGAGTCGGGCCAAACGGGCTAAGGCCCGGGCCGCATTATCGGCAGGCGGCGCGATGAACGATTCCGAACCGAATATCCGGGCCCTGCGGCGCGAATGGCTGGCGGCACGCCTTATGGCTGCACTCGGCGCCCTGCTGCTGCTCGCCGTCGTGGCGGTGATCGTCATGACCGAGATGTCGGGCACCGTGGCGCCGCCCGCGACCGCGCCGACGGCGACCGCCCCAGCGCCGGACACACGCGAAGCCCGCCGCGCCGAAGATATCGCGCTGTGCGATGCGGCACTCGGGGCGGCGCAGTCGGTCGGCCTGGTGCCCGGCTTTGCGGCGCGCGACGGCGACGCGGCGGCGCCAGGCGACGCGCAAGGCCGCTATGTCTGCCGCGCCCGGACGGACGCCGCGAAATACACGATCGCCTTCGACCTGGCCTGCACCCATCTGGGCGACGCCAAATGCATCGTGCTCTACAGAATCGCGCAGGACGGCGGCGGCGTGCTCTATCAGCGCCGCTGACGCGAGGCCCACCGGTGTGTAGCCTGCCGCTTCGGGATGGGTCATGACGCACGACGTTTTCATCAGCTATTCGTCGAAGGACAAGCTGGCCGCGGAGGCGGCTTGCGCGGTGCTCGAGGCCAAGGGCATACGCTGCTGGATCGCGCCGCGCGACATCGCGCCGGGCGCCAACTGGGCGGCGACGATCTCCGACACCATCGGCGGCTGCCGCGTCTTCCTCCTGATCTTCTCCAACAACGCCAACGCGTCGGAGCAGGTGCAGCGCGAAGTCGATCTCGCCGCCAATCACCGGCTCAGCATCATTCCCTTGCGCATCGAGAACACGCTGCCGCAGCGCTCGCTGGAGTATTACCTCAACCAGCGCCATTGGCTGGACGCCTTCACGCCGCCGCTGGAGCAGCATCTGAACCGGCTCGCCGATGCGATCGGTCTGCTGCTGGGCGGCGAGGCCGCTCCGGCCGGCGCCGAGATTCCGCAAGCGATCCGGGCCGCCGAATGGCGCGAGCGCAAGCAGTTTGGGCCCTATCTGCTGGGCGCCGCGGCGCTGCTCTCGGTCGCCCTGGTCGCGTTCGGCTGGGTGGCCTTTCGCCATGACGCGCCGGCCGCGCCACCCGCGGTGGCGGGCGCAGCATCGCCGAATGCCGATTTGGCGATGACGGATGCGACGACGCACAAGGCGACCATCATCTATCCGCGCGCCGCGCAATGTGCGGCGACGCCGGACGGCGACGCGAAGGTCTGCGTCAGCTCGATGCTGGCGTCGCAGCATGACGCGGCGGGCGCGGCGAACGCCTATGGCCCGCAGAATCTCTTCGACGACAATCCGGCGACGGCCTGGTGTGAGGGCGTTGCAGGCCCCGGCAACGGCCAGGAGATCACGATCGAATTCGCCCGCGCCGTGATCGTCGCCCAGATCTCCGTCGTCAACGGCTACGCCAAGTCCGAGGCGACCTTCGCCAGGAACAACTCGGTGCACACGCTGACCGCGATCTGGCCGGACGAGTCGACGACGGCGCTCGACCTCGGCGACAGCATGACGCTGCAATCGATTGCGACCGGCCATGACGCGCCGGTGCGGCGCCTGCGCCTGCGCATCGACACGGTGAACGGCGGCAGCAAGTGGCCGGACACCTGCATCAGCGAGTTGAAATTCGATTTGCGCGCGCCTTAAGAGCAGGCGCGCAATTTACGGGTGAAGCTGAAGTACGCTTCACCCGATTGCGCTCTGGCGGCTACTTCACGCCGCCGAGCTTGCAGATGTATTTCCAGGCTTCGGGCGTCACCGGCTGGACCGACAGGCGCGCCTCGCGCACCAGCACCATGTCCTTCAGCTTCGCATCGGCCTTGATCGCGGCCAGCGTCACGGGCCTCGGCACGTCCTTCACCGCCTTGACGTCGACCAGGCCGAACTTACCTTTTTCGTCGGTCGGATCGGGACGGTATTCGCCGATCACCTCGACGATACCGACGATCTGCTTCTCGTCGCCGGTGTGATAGAAAAAGCCGAGATCGCCTTTCTTCATCGCCTTCATGTGCTTGGCGGCGGCGTAGTTGCGCACGCCGCTCCACGGCTCGCCCTTGGCGCCGCGCGATTTCTGCATCTCCCAGGAAAAGGTTTCGGCTTCGGTCTTGAACAACCAATAGGCCATGGCCGTGTCCTCAGAGCTTGGCGTCGCAGCCGTTGAACGTCATCTTCCAGGGCCGCACCTCGGAATGCGCGAAGAGACCCGCCTTCACATAGGGATCGCCCGCGTGCCAGGCCTTGGCGGCGCCGAGATCGGCGGCCTCGAAGACGATCAGGCTGCCCGCCATTTCGTCCTTCGCGTTCAGGAACGGTCCGCCGAGGCGGATGACGCCGGTTTCTCGGGCATAAGCGAAATGCGCCTCGCGCGTCGCCAGGCGCAGGGGCAGCGCGTTTTCCTTATCGATGGCGGTGACGACGAACAGCATGGGGACTCCTAGTGGGCGAGACGCGCCTGCAGCACCGGACGCAGCTGGGCCCAGACTTTCGTCTCCCAGGCCCGTTCGCCGGCGCCTTGATAATGGATGCCTTCGGGATCGCCGCGAAGCACAAAATTGCGGTCGCTGAGCGGATTGCTGTCGATATAGGCGCAGCCCGCGGCGCGCGCGGCATGGCCGACATCGGCGCTGAAGCGCTCATAGTCCTGGGCCGGCTTGGTCTTCTCCGCGGTCTGCGGCGGCCCGATCCAGATGCATTGGCTGTGGCCTTGCGCGATCTCGCCCGCGAGATTTCCCACCTGTGCGAGATACGTCGCGTAGAAGGCGCGGAACGACGACGCCCGGTTGGTCAACATGTTGGAGCCGAGCGACAGGATCGTAAGGCGCGGACGGATGCGCGCGAGATAGTCGCGCAGCGCCGAATAGCGCACGCGGCCCGGGCGGTCGAAGGGGCCGTGGTCGCGGGCACAGTCGCCGGCGCCGTTGCAGGTGCGGATGCCGCAATAGGAGACGCCGCCGCGCATCCAGCTCGACACGTCCGAGCCGCAGATCCAGAAGCTCCAGACCTTGAGCGGCCGGCCCGATTTGGGATCGGGCTCGCTGGCGAGCGAGCGGTAAAGCTGGGCGCCGAAATAGCCGAGGCTTTCGGAATCGCCGATGAACAGGACATCCGCCGGCTGGATCCAGTCGCCCTCGACGATGTCGGGATTGTCGGTGCGATCGGGCCTGTCGCGCGCCTGCGCGGTTCCGATTGCCAGCACGCACAACAATGCCGCCGCCAGCAGCGGCCATCGCCTCGACATACGCCCCCCTTACTCCGGCCTCAGCGGCCGCGACATCAGTCTTTCCAATGCCGCAAGCGGCGCCAGGGCGCCATCCAGAACCGCGGAAATGGTTTCGGCGATCGGCAATTCGACGCCTTGCGCCTTCGCGCGCGCGACCAGCGCGGGCGCGGTCTCGACGCCTTCGGCGAGCGGCGTGCCGGGGCGGCGCAGTTCGGCCAGCGGCGTGCCGCGGCCCAGTTTTTGTCCGAAGGCGAAATTGCGCGAGGACGGGCTCGACGCGGTCAGCACCAGATCGCCGAGGCCCGACAGGCCCATCAGCGTCTCGGCGCGCGCACCCAAGGCTTCGCCGAGACGGGTCAGTTCCGCGAAGCTGCGCGCCAGCAGCGCGGCGCGGGCGCTTTCGCCGAGGCCGAGGCCGTCGACCACGCCGCAACCGATGGCATAGACGTTCTTGGCCGCGCCGCCGAGCGCCACGCCGACGATGTCGTCGCTGGCGTAGGGACGGAACTGCGCGTGCGCCAGCGTCGCCTGCAACGCGCGCGCGATGTCGATGCGAGCGGCGATGGTCACGGCGGTGGGAAGACCGACGGCGACGTCATGGGCGAAGGAGGGTCCGGAGAGGATCGCGGGTTCGGCATTCGGCGCCGTCTCGCGCAGCACTTCGGTCAGCAGCAGGCCGCTGCCGCGCTCGATGCCTTTGGCGCAGAGCATCAACGGCGTGCCGGGCGCGACGCGCGGCGCGAGGTCTTTCAGCACGTCGCGCAGATGCTGCGCCGGCACGACGATGAGCAGTGCCGGAGCCTGCGCCGCCTCGGCCAGGTCGCCGGTGGCGACGATGGTTTTGGGCAGGGCGATGCCGGGGAGGAATTGCGCGTTCTCGTGGCTTGTGTTGATCGAATCGACCACCGCCGGTTCCCGTGCCCAAAGCAGGGCTTTTGCCCCGGCCTGCACCGCCGCGAAGGCCAGCGCGGTTCCCCAGGCGCCACCGCCGATCACGGCGATGTTACTGTAAGCCTTTGCGGTATCGCTGTTTTTCGCCATATCCGGAGCGCCGGTTCCCAATGGAAGATTGAACGATTTGTTGATTATTCAGATTTAGTGCCTATCTTATCCCTACAACAAGAAACTCGCTTGGGTAGGCAACACCAGATGGCCGAAAAAGACACCGTCAAGGATCAGATCGTCGACGCCGCCAAGAAGCGCTTTTCGCATTTCGGCTATGCCAAGACGACCATGGCCGAAGTCGCCAGCGACTGCGCCATGTCGCCGGGCAATCTCTATCGCTTCTTCCCCGGCAAGCTCGACATCGCCGAGGCGATCGCCACCGAGGACTATTCCAAGCACCTGGAGCATCTGCGCAAGCTCGCCGTCCAGCCCGGCAAGGATGCGCGCCAGCGCCTGCACGACCTGTTGTTCGAAGAACTGCGCCGCACCTACCACAAGCTGGAGAAGGACCCGCGCGCCTTCGAGATGGCGCGGGTGATCTCCACCGAGCGGCCGAAATTCGCCAACTGGATGCTCGAGAACGAGCGCAAGATCCTCATCGAGCTGCTCGACGAGGCCGAGCGCCGCGGCGAGTTCACGATGGACGACAAGGAATTCACCGCCGAGATGGTGCAGGCCGCGACGATGAAATTCCGCTATCCGCAGCTGTGGTCCAAGCTGACCCTGCCCAAGCTGGAGCGCGAGCTGGAAGGCGTGATGAACCTGATCGTGATGGGCCTGTGCCCGCACATGACCGAACTGCGCCGGAACGCGCATGGCGAGGCGGCCTGACGCCGGACGCCTAGCTACCGCCACAAAGGCCGGATAAGAAACGGCATGCGCCGCTTCGCCCTTGCCGTGCTTGTCGCCGTCGCCACGCCGCTGCTGATGGCGGGCGGGGCGGCGCCGCCGCCGCGGCATCTCGACCTCAGCGAGGCGGACCGCGCCGAGCTCGACGGCATCAGCGCCTATCTCAACGGCATCACGACGCTGAAGGGCGGCTTCGTGCAGATCGAGCCCAACGGCACGGCCGACGAAGGCACGTTCTACATCTCCAAGCCGGGCAAGATGCGCTTCGCCTACAATCCGCCGTCGCCGACGCTGATCGTTTCGGACGGGCATACCGTCGCCGTCGCCAACACGCGGCTGAACACGGTCGACCGCTATCCGCTGTCGGAAACCCCGCTCGGCCTCGTCCTCAACAACAACATCGATCTTCGGCACAACTCCCAGCTCGTCAGCGTCGAGCACCAGGAGGGCGCCATCGTCATCGGCATGCGCACCAGCGACAACCGCACCAAGGCGAACATCGCGCTGGTCTTCTCCGAGCCCGAATTCGAGCTTCGGCAATGGACGATCATCGACAATCAGGGGCTTTCCACCACGGTAGCGCTGCGCGCGCTGGTGCCCGGCACGGCGCTGCTGCCGTCGCTGTTCATGCTGCCCGACAAGAATCCGTTCTCGCACCGGCGCCAGGACTAAGGCGATGCGTATCGGCCTCCCCATCGTCGGCTTTTCCTGCGACCGGCGCATGATCGGGCCGCATCCGTTTGATGTGGTGGGCGAGAAATACATCACGGCCGTGCGCGAGGGCTCGAACGCGCTGCCGCTGCTGATCCCGGTGCTGGAGCCGGCGCTGGCGCCGGAGGATATTCTCGCCGCGGTCGACGGCTTGCTGTTCACCGGCTCGCCGTCGAACGTCGCGCCGAAATTGTATGGCGGGGCGGCGCCGCGTCCCGGCGTGCTGCAGGACGAATATCGCGACGCGACGGCGCTGCCGCTGCTCAACGCCGCCATTGCCCTGGGCAAGCCGGTGCTGTGCATCTGCCGCGGCTTCCAGGAACTCAACGTCGCGCTCGGCGGCACGCTGTACCAGCACGTCGAGGAAGTGCCCGGCCGCATCGATCATCGCGAGGCCAAGGACGCGCCGCTGGAAGTGCAGTACGGCCCGGCGCACGAGGTGACGGTGGAAGAGGGCGGCCTGCTGGCCGGATGGGTGCGCGAGCGGACCTTCGCGGTGAACTCGCTGCATTCGCAGGGCATCGACAAGCTGGCGCCTTCGTTGCGCGCCGAAGCGGTGGCGCCGGACGGCCAGATCGAGGCGGTGTCGCTGCCGGCTGCCCGGGGCTTCCTCTTCGCGGCGCAGTGGCATCCGGAATGGGCCTATAAGGACAATCCCGTATCCCGGGCGATTTTCGCCGCTTTCGGCCAGGCTTTGCGCGGTATCGTACAGAACTGAGTCCCGGTTTTTACGCATTTCTAGGGTTTGCCGCGCGAAACTGCGGGCGCAATTCTCGACTGCTTCCCATGATCGACGCCGCCCGGTTGCTGGGCTTTGCATTCGCCAATGCCGACTTCCTGTTCGAAGTGGATGGGAACGGTACCATCATGTTCGCAACCGGCGCGGCGCGCGAGTTCGTCAAGGACGGCGGCGAGGTCGTCGGCAAGCCGGCGGCGCGGCTGTTCCAGACCACCGAGGCCATCAAATTTGCGACGCTGACGCGTTCGCTCGCCAAGGGCGATCGCGCCGGGCCGTTCCGGCTGAAGCTGGCCGGCGGCAAGGACGTGGCGCTGTCGCTGTTCCGTCTGCCGCAGACCGGCAACCAGGTGTGCTGCACGCTGTCCAATCCCGGCGTGCGCGCCATCCGCGATGCCGATGCCAAGACGGGTCTTGCGACGCGTGACGGCTTTCTCGCCGCGGCGAGCACGATCGCCGGCGAGAACGACGCGCTGGCGCTGGTCAACCTGCCGGACCTGCCGAAATTGTGCGACGGCCTTGGCGAAGAGGATTCGAGCAAATTGCTCGGGCGCATCGGCACCTCGCTGGCCAAGATCGGCGCCAAGGCGGCGGGGCGCCTGTCGCCGTCCAGCTTCGGCATCATCGCCGATGCGGTGGGCGGCACGGCCAAGCTCGGTCAGCAGATCCGCGCGGCGCTCGCCGAGAGCGGCGCCGGCACGCTGGCGGTCGAAGAGACGCTGATCTTGCTGAAAGGCAAGGACCTCAGCGACGGCCAGCGCGACCTGGTGCTGCGCTATGTCGTCGACAAATTCGTGGGCGGCGAGTGGACCGGCGGCGGCGGCGAGAGCGACGCCGCGACGTTGTTCGGCAAGATGATAGACGAGACGCAGCAGCGCCTGCGCCGCCTGACCGAAACGGTGGCGGAGGGCTCCTTCAGCCTCGCCTATCAGCCGATCGTGAACCTTTCGACCGGCGAGACCTCGCATTTCGAGGCGCTGGCGCGATTTGCCGGCGGCAATACCGGCGAGACCATCCAGTTCGCCGAGGCGCTGGGCGTTTCGGATGCGTTCGATCTTGCCGTCGCGGTCAAGATTCTCGCGGTCGCCGAGTCCAAGGCCTCGCACGGCCAGCAGATCGCGTTCAACATTTCCGGCCGCACGATCTGCGCGCCGGCCAATTTCGGGCTTCTGGCCGGGCTGCTGGCGCGCAAGCGCTCGCTCAGCAGCCGGCTGCTGATCGAGATCACCGAGACCGCCGAGATCACCGACATGGACGACGCCGCCAAGGCGGTCGCGGCGCTGCGTACCCTGGGCTACCGCGTCGGGCTCGACGATTTCGGCGCCGGCGCGGCGTCGCTCAACTATCTGCACGCGCTCACCGTCGACTTCGTGAAGTTCGACGGCGCGCTGATCCGCAAGCTCGGCGTGTCCCGGCGCGACGACGTGCTGCTCGCGGGCCTCGTCAAGCTCTGCGGCGAACTCGGTGTGCGCACCATCGCCGAATGCCTGGAGACCGCCGGGCAGGTCGATGCGGCCAAAGCGATGGGCTTCGATCTCGGCCAGGGCTACCGCTTCGGCGCCGGCGTGGCCGAACTCCCGGTGCCGCTGCCGAAGGCCGCGGCGAAGCGCAAAGGCGTGACAGAGACCTGGGGCTGACGTCCTTTCACCTTCCCAGCGGAGGAGGTGAAACATCCGCTTGACACAGTGTAAGTTAATACTTACCGTTAGCTATGGCTTACAGAATTGCCCTCGAAGCATTGGCGGATCCGACCCGGCGGCTTGTGTTCGAGCGGCTGCGGCAGGGGCCTTCGGCGGTGGGGCGGCTCGCGGCCGGCATGCCGGTCAGCCGCCCGGCCGTGTCGCAGCATCTGCGCGTCCTGAAGGAGGCCGGTCTGGTGACGGAGGAGCACGAAGGCACGCGCCGCATCTACCGCATCGATCCCAGGGGGCTGGGCCAGTTGCGCGCCTGGCTGGATCAATTCTGGGAGAGCGCTCTCGACGCCTTCAAGGCCGAGGTCGAAAAAGACGAAGGGGACAAACGGGCATGAGCAGGACCATCCAGATCGCGCCGGTGAGCAAGTCGGTCACGGTGAACGCCGCGCAGGCGCGGGCCTTCGACGTCTTCACCAACGGGCTGGACCGCTGGTGGCCGAAGACGCACGGCATCGGCAATGCGCCGATCAAGCGGTCGCTCATCGAGCCGCGCCAGGGCGGACGCTGGTTCACGCAGCACGAGGACGGCAGCGAGACCGTGACCGGCCGCATGCTGGTCTGGGAGCCGCCCAGCCGCATCGTCTTCAGCTGGGACATCAACGCGCAATGGAAGCCGGACACCACGGTCGGCTCCGAAGTGGAAGTGCGCTTCGTCGCCGAAAGCCCGACCCGAACGCGCGTGGAGCTCGAGCACCGCAAATTCGAAGCGATGGGCGAGGAGGACGGCACCAAGATGCGCAACGGCGTCGATGGCGGCTGGCCCGGCATCCTCGAACTTTTCAAGCAACAAGCCGAAGCCTGAACCCTTTAGGAGGAGGTCCCGATGTCACGCGTCGTTCATTTCGAAATCCACGCCAGCGATCCGGCCACGCTGTCGGCGTTCTATGCCAAGGCGTTCGACTGGAAGGTCACGCATATCCCGGCGCTCGATTACTACATGTTCGACACCGGGACGGACGACGGCATTAATGGCGGCATGCCCAAGCGCATGGGGCCTGCGCCGGCGGAGGGCGCGGCGGTCAACGCCTTCGTCTGCTCCCTCGGCGTCGACTCGGTCGACGAGTCGCTGAAGCGGGCGCTGGCGGCCGGTGCGAGCGTGGCGCTGCCCAAGATGGCGATCCCCGGCGTCGGCTATCAGGTCTACATCAAGGATCCGGACGGCAACATCGTCGGCCTGCACCAGCGCGATCCATCCGCACACTGAGCATTAACGAGGGGAACAGCATGCATCGCCTTTTCCACGCCGCGGCCGGGTTCGCGGTCGCGCTCGCCCTGACCTGCCCGGCGGGCGCCGCCGTCATCGAATCCGCTCCCAACGGCTTTGCCATCGAGCAGACGGTGCATGTCGCGGCGCCGCCGGACAAAGTCTACGCGGCGCTGATCCGGCCCGCCCTGTGGTGGAGTTCGGCGCATACCTTCTCGCACAGCGCCGCCAATCTCTCGCTCGATGCGCGCGCCGGCGGCTGCTTCTGCGAGACGCTGGCCAATGGCGGATCGGTGCAGCACGCCGTGGTGGTGGACGCCGATCCCGGCGCCACGCTGCGGCTGCGCGGACCGCTCGGTCCGTTCCAGGGCCAGGGCGTCGACAGCGCGATCACCTTCTCGCTGAAGGCGGCCGGCGGTGGCACCGACCTCGTGCTCGACAACAATGTCGGCGGATTCATGAGAGGCGGCTTCGGCGAATGGCCGGCGCGGGCCGATGCGATGCTGGCCGAGCAGGTGGCGCGGCTGAAGGCCTATCTCGAAACCGGCTCGCCCGAGCCGAAGCCGTGACGCGTGGATTTCCGCCTCTGCCGCGACAGGGGAAGTAAAAAAGAGCGCAACGTGCTATCGTCGCGCATGTCTGCAAAGCATGCCCTGCTCATTCTTTGCGCGCGGATCGGGTTCAATCCCTGACAGGCCGCCGGCCGCGTGCGCGTGGCCGGAACGGATTTTCCCGATCCTCTCAGGAGTGCGCACCGCATGTCCGGCAGCAACCAGACCAAGCATTGGCAGGCGCTCGACGCCGCCCATCACATCCATCCCTTCTCCGACACCGCCGCGCTGAACAAGGAAGGCGTGCGCGTCATCACGCGCGGGCAGGGCGTTTATCTCTGGGACTCCGAAGGCAGGAAGATCATCGACGGGATGTCGGGCCTGTGGTGCGTGCAGGTCGGTTACGGCAACGCCGAGCTGGCGGAGGCGGGGTACGAAGCGCTGAAGGCGCTTCCCTATTACAACCACTTCTTCAAGACCTCGAACCCGTGGACGATCGAGCTGGCGGCCAAGCTCGCCTCGCTGCTGCCGGACGGGCATGACCGCGTCCTGTTCGCCAATTCGGGATCGGAGGCGAACGACACGGCGCTGAAGCTGATCCGCTATTACTGGAATCTCAAAGGCCGGGTGGACAAGAAGATCCATCTGTCGCGCGACTATTCCTATCACGGCGTGACCTTCGGGGCGGCGTCGCTGTCGGGCCTGACGCCGATGCATCCGCAATGGGACCTGCCGCTGCCGGGCTTCGACAAAGTGCCGGCGCCCTATTGGTACGGCGCCAGGGAGGCCGGCTACGGCGACATCGAGCCGGCCGAGTTCGGCCTGCGGATCGCCAAAAAGCTGGAAGAGAAAATCCTGGAGCTCGGCGCGGACCGCGTCGCGTCGTTCTCGGCCGAGCCGGTGCAGGGCGCGGGCGGCGTGATCTTCCCGCCGGCGACCTATTGGCACGAGGTGCAGCGCATCTGCGCCAAATACGATGTGCTGCTGCACCTGGACGAAGTCATCACGGGTTTCGGCCGCACCGGCGAATGGTTCGGGGCGCAGACCTACCGGATTGCGCCGGACATCATGACGATGGCCAAGGGCCTTTCGTCCGGCTACCAGCCGATCTCGGCGATCTCGCTGGGCGCGCGCATGGGCGAGACGATCCTGAACGCCAATGAGGAGATGGTGCACGGCTTCACCTATTCGGGGCACCCGGTGGCGAGCGCGGTGGCGCTGAAGAATCTCGAAGTGATCGAGAAGGACGGTCTCGTGCCGCGCGTGCGCAGCGAGATCGGGCCCTATTTCCAACGCCGGCTGCGCGAGACGTTCGAGGGCCATCCCATTGTCGGCGAGGTGCGCGGCATCGGCTTGCTCGCGGCGGTGGAGCTGGTGCGCGACAAGGCACAGCGGCGCTTCTTTCCGGATCCGGGGACCATCGGCACGCTGTGCCGGAATTATTGCTTCAACGACGGCCTGGTCTCCAGAGCCATTCGCGACACGATGGTGCTGGCGCCGCCGCTGGTGATCGCGCAAGGCGAGGTCGAGGAGATCATCGCCAAGCTGAAATCCGCGATCGACCGCACCGCCAGGGACGTGGCCAAGGCATGAAGCTGCGGCTGCTCTCGGTGAATGTCGGCCTGCCGCGCGTTCTGGCGACGACGCAGGCGGGCGAGACGATCCTCTCGGGCATCGCCAAGGCGCCGGTCAGCGCGCGCGAAGTCTTCGTCGGCCGCAGCAACATCGAAGGCGACGGCCAGGCCGATCTCACCGTGCATGGCGGACGCGACAAGGCGGTGTATGCATACCCCGCGGATCACTGGCCGTGGTGGCAGGGCGTGCACGATCTTCCCTGCGAACCCGCGACCTTCGGCGAGAATCTCACCATCGCGGGCGCCGACGAGAACGACGTCGCGATCGGCGACCGTTTTCGCTGGGGCGCGGCGCTGCTCGAAATCTCGCAGCCGCGCGCGCCGTGCTTCAAGCTCGCGATCCACGCGCGCGACGACGTTCCCGCGCGCATGACGCTCTCGGCGCGTTGCGGCTGGTATTTTCGCGTCGTCGAAACCGGCTTCGCGCCGGTGCGCGGCGAACTGGTGCGCGAGCATGACACCGGTGGACCCTCGGTGCGCGAAGCGTTCGTCGCGGCGCTGCATCCGCGCGCAGAGGAATCTTCACGTCTTCGTGTTCGCGAAGCGGCGGGTTTATCGCCCGCATGGCAGCGCATGCTGCGTCAGGTTCCGCGCGAAAAATGAAGGGATTCCGCGTTTGTTGGCGCTAACTTTCAGTGATGCAAATTTGCCGCTGTCATTAAAAATAATCCAATTTCGCGAATTGCGGAGAAAATAGTTGCAAACTGTGGCTTCGGTGCATAGGTTACTCATCGAAGGATGAACCATCGTCCGGCAAGCACTGCCCCCCCGCTCGCAAGCCGGGTGACGTCCTTCGAAGGTGCCGGTCATCCCCTCCCGGCACCAGCGCGTAACGGCGCTTAAAAGGCGCCCGGTCGGCCCCCCGACCGGGCGCCACTTTATTTGGGGCTACGCGGATTTGGGGTTCACGCGGCGCAGCGTGAGATTGATCCGCCCGCCCCCCGGCAGCAGCGTGGAACTCGCCGGCACGATGCGGTCGATGCCGTGGAACATCAGCCGCGCCGGACCGCCGAACATCAGCACATCGCCGGAACTGAGCTTGACGTTCTGCGTCGGGCCCTTGCGCGCCGGGCCGCCGAAGCGGAACAGCGCGTCGTCGCCGAGCGAGACCGACAGCACCGGCGCGTCGACCGCCGGCTCGCGGTCCTGGTGCAGGCCCATCCTGGCGCCGGCGCGGTAGAGATTGACGAGACAGCACTCGGGCGGCGCCGGATATCCGGTCAGGGCGTCCCATAGTGCGAGCAGGGTCGCCGGAATGTCCGGCCACGGTTTATCCGTGTACGGATGGAGCGGTGCGTAGCGGTAACCGCTCCGCTCCGAGACCCAGCCGAGCGGGCCGAGATTGGTTTCCTCGACCGAGAACGGCGCGCCGGTTTTCGGCATCACCGGCTTGTAGAACGGCGCTTCCACTTCGCGCGCCAGAACCTCTTCGACGAGGGCTTTTTGTTGCGCGCGCGCGAAATATTCGCGCCACAGAAGGACGCCGGGCGCGAGCGCAAGCGGCTTTACCATTGCCATTTGCTGGAATTGGGCTTGTCGAAGATGTTCTTGTAGGTGCCGGCGTAGCCGTTGGCGTCCAGCCAGTCGCGCAGGCGTTCCGGCGTATAGGTCTCGCGCACCCAATCGGCGATGGGACGGCCGCCCGCATCGGGGGCCGCGAAATCGAGGAACCGCTGCAGCCAGCGCTGATGTTCCTTGGGAAAATGCAGATACGGCCAGCGTGCGAATTGCGCCTGCGCCGTCGCGCGCGCCGCCCAGCCGCCGCGATGCACCAGATAAAGTGCCGCCGCGAGGCTGGTGCGGTCCTGCCCGCCGGAGCATTTGACCAGGAAAGGCCGCGGCGCGGTGTCGAAGGCGTCGAACAGGCGGCCGAGCATGGCGCGCGTCGGCAGGCTGCGCGAATCCAGCATGACGTCGAGATGCGCCGCGCCGCGTTCGGCGCTGACGCGCGTCTCATAGCGCCACCAGCCATAGCGAGGATTGGGGCCGCGCAAATTGATCACCGCCCTGATGCCGTGGCGGGTGAGGAAAGGGCCGAGGAAGCCGGCATAGGCCTGGGCGCTGCGCGCCGCCTCGCCGGGGACGATCCAGTGAAAATTATAGAGAACGTCGCGCGGGTCCCGCATGGCGGATGTGTAGCGGCGCACGCTATCATCCGCAAATAGCGGGAGGGACCGATGCGGCTGCGGACTTTGATACGCCTGTGGGTGTGGGTGACGCTGATGGCGATTGCCGCCTTCGTGGTGCTGGCGGTGCTCGACCAGCGGCTGAAGGCCGCGACCGGTTTCGGCACGCTCGACCTGCAATCGGGCCGCACCGCGATGGACTACAAGCGCGCCTTCGCCGCCTGGATCGCGCGCGAGCATTCGGGCACCGCCGGCTTCAGCCTCGGCTTCGACTACCTGTTCATGCCGCTCTACGCGATGTCGTTCTACTTCTCCGCCATGCTGGCGCGCGAGGCGTTCACGCCCAAGCGCGGCCTGGGGCGCCGGGTGATCGACTATCTCGGTTTCGTGCCGCTGGCCGGCGCCATCGCCGACGCGGTGGAGAACGGGCTTGAGTTCACCATGCTGTCGCACGGCGCCACCGACGGCATGGCGGCGGCGGCGTTCCTCGCGACCAATATCAAGACGACGTGCTTCTATGTCGGACTTCTTCTGCTGCTGGCGGCGATCGCCGGCGTGATCAAGCTGCGGCTGCCGAAGAAGGAAGATTCATCCTCCCCTTGAGGGAGGGTCGAAATTTGCATCGCAAATTTCGACCCTCCCTCAAGGGGAGGGTAGATTTTTACCCATGCGGATCAGCGGCACGCGCACGCCGGACGGCGTATCGCTTTGGAAGGCCTCGATCTGGCTGTAGCCGCAGGCGCGATAGAGCGGTTCGCCGGCCAGCGTGGCGGCGAGTTCGACGCGCGCGAAGCCGGCGCGCGCCGCCGCTGTTTCGCACAGCGACAGCACCAGGCGGCCGACGCCGCGGCGGGTGAAATCCGGATGCGTGTACATCGCCCGCACCCGCGCCGCGTCGCGTGCGGGGTCGAGCAGCGCCGCATCGCGTCCCGCCGAATGATCGCCGCCGAACAGCGTGGCCCTGCGGCTCCAGCCGCCGCAGCCGGCGATCGCGCCGCCGCATGCGACGACGAAGTAGGTGCCGTCGTCGATCAACTGAGTATCGAGGCCCATGATCGAGAACGAGGCGGCAACGGCATCGGGCGGCAAATACGGTTTCAGCAATTGCCCGATCGCCGCGTCCATCAGCGGCTTGAGCGTGGCGACGTCGCCGCGGCGCGCCAGGCGGTGCGAGAGGGTATCGGTCATGGAAGCAGTTTCGCCCGGTCCTGACGCCGCGTCGAATCCGAATTAGGATCGCTGCGCAGGATCATGCGGAGCTGACGACGTGGATACCAGTGCCATCGCGAAACGGACGCTGGCGCGCATTCGCGCGCTGCCGAGCCGCTATACGCCGTTCATCCGCGAGGTGCGCAAGGAGCTTTCGCGCGCGTTGCGCGGTGCGCCGGCGCGCGACGTGGTCGCGGTCGGCGAAGCGCTCGCGGCGTACACGCCGCGCTGGGTCGGCTATGAGATCATCGCCAAGCATCGCGCGGCATTGGCCAGCCTGCGCATCAAGGATGTCGAGCGGCTGGGGCTGCTGGATTCCTGGTACGCGGTGGATGCGTTCGGCATTGCCATCGCCGGTCCCGCCTGGCGCGACGGCCACATCCAGGATGCCGATATCCGCCGCTGGGCGAAATCGAAGGATTTCTGGTGGCGGCGGGCGGCGCTGGTCGCGACGGTGCCGCTCAATGCCAAGTCGCACGGCAACGGCTTCCAGACGGACAAGACATTGGCGGTCGCGACGCTGCTGATCGACGACCGTGAGGACATGGTGGTGAAGGCGCTGAGCTGGGCGCTGCGCGTGCTGGCATCGCGCGATCCCAAGGCGGTGCGCGGGTTTCTCGACACCCATGCCGACCGCCTGGCGGCGCGGGTCAAGCGCGAGACCAATACCAAGCTGGTGACGGGCACGAAGAACAAGCCGAAGAAGAAATAATTGATGTCCGCGGCGTGAAGCGATAATCGAAGCGTTACCGGTGTTCATGCCTGCTGACTGTGCAGCCATTGCCTGTCAGCTCGTCGCGCCAAGGCGTCAGTTCACCATAGAAGGACAGCAGGCGCGAAATTTTTTCGATTTGCGGGGGCGAGAAATATTCCCGTCCCCGTCCGGGAACTGCTTTGTTGAAGCGATGGTTTGCGCGCTCGGCCCAGACCTGCGCCAAGGCGCGCTCGCACCCGGCGGCCGACACGGAAAATCCCGCATGCGTCAGCGCCTTGTGCAGCGCATCGGCCGGCGAATCGCGAAAGCCGCGATAGCGCAGCACGCACACCGCATCCGGCGCGTCGTCGCAATATGCCTTCCAGGTGGCGAAATAGCTCGCATACCAGGGCGCGATGACGTCGATCAGGAACGCGCTTTTTTGCGCGCGGCCGAGCGCGGCGAAATCCGCGGGGATCCGGCAGTTCAGGCCTTCGGCGCGCGCGGCCGGATCGGTATCGAGCATGTCCCAGAACGAAGCCAGCAGATCGGGCAGGTTGCGCAGCATGATGACCGGCTTCAGACCCAGGGCTTCCATGAAATGCCGATTGGCGGTCAGCGCCTGCATATGCAGATGCATGACGGCGGGCGGCGCCTCCCTGTCGAGATAGCAGGCCAGGAAGTTCGGCAAGTAGGGCGTCCCGTCCCGCCCGCCTTGGGCATGGGTGCCGCGGATAAGCTGCCCGCCGATGGCGTTGATCGCCGCCTGGCGGAAATAGGTTCCGGCGGCCTTGGGCGCGAAGGCCAGCAACAGGATGGGCCGCTGCGCGCCGACCGCTTGCAGATATTGTTGCGCGGGCGCCGCGAACGAACCATCCGGCAGGGGCCGCTCGAAAATTGCGTGCATGGCGCTGGCGTCGATGATCGCGGACACGACCGGTTCCTCGCAGTAGAAGAGCCTTTGCCTAATTGGCTCGCCCGTGCGGGGAAAGACGGCGATCTACCCGCGTATAGTGCGAAGCGGTCCTTCGAACTGGGTTGCCGGCGCGGCCGCGATGGCGGCGAAACGGGTCTGGGCAATCACGCCTTGACCCGGCGACTTCCCTCAGTATATTGCGCCGCTCCTCACGGACTCGCGTCTGGCGGGAAATCTATTCTATTCAAGGACTTAGGCTCATGTTCGCGGTTATCCGCACCGGCGGCAAGCAGTACAAAGTGGCCCAGGACGACGTTCTGGTCATCGAGAAGGTTGCCGGCGACGTCGGCTCGACCCTGACCATCGGCGAAGTCCTGATGCTGGGCGGCGACACGCTGACCCATGGCGCGCCGCTGATTTCGGGCGCCTCGGTGGCCTGCGAAATCCTGGCCCAGGGCAAGGGCGAGAAGGTCATCGCCTTCAAGAAGAAGCGCCGCAAGAACACCCATCGCAAGCGCGGTCACCGCCAGCCCTTCACCAAGGTGAAGGTCATGGCGATTTCGGCGGCGTAAGGAAACACTCCCATGGCACACAAGAAGGCAGGCGGTTCTTCGCGCAACGGCCGCGACTCGAACCCCAAGATGCTCGGCGTGAAGCTGTATGGCGGCCAGAAGGTCGCCGGCGGCAACGTCATCGTGCGTCAGCGCGGCACCAAGTTCTGGGCCGGCGAGAACGTCGGCATGGGCACGGACCATACGCTCTTCGCGCTCACGGAAGGTCAAGTCGCCTTCAAGTCGGGCTTCAAGCGCCGCACCTACGTATCGGTCGTGAACGCTTCGAATCCGGCGACGAAGAACGCAGCGGAATAAGGCGGCTGAAGACATAGGCCGCCACGAATTGGCGGCCCGTTATCAGGAGGGAGATGGTCCGCCATCTCCCTTTTTTGTCCCTCCCAGGAGGGACGTGCCATGACCTGCATATTGGAGACCGAGAGACTGCTGTTACGCCCGCACGAGCGGCGCGACATTCCCGCACTCGTGCCGCTGGCGAACAATTATGCCGTCGCCAAAAACCTCTCGAAGCTGCCTTACCCCTACACCGAGGCGCATGGCGAGGACTTCGTGGTGCGGGCCGCCGAGCAGTGGGAACAGGGCAGCGACTATCCGTTCGCCATCACGCGCAAGAGGGACGGCGCCTATCTCGGCGGCTGCGGGCTGCACCCGAAGGAAGGCCAGTTCGAGTTCGGCTATTGGCTCGGCCAGCCGTTCTGGAGCCAAGGCTATGCCACCGAGGCGGCGCGGCGGCTCGTCGTGTTCGCGTTCCAGGAACTCAACGCGCCCCGGGTGTGGGCCGGCTGGTACTGGGACAATCCGGCCTCGGGCCATGTGCTGGAGAAGGTCGGCTGCAGGCCGGACGGGCTGGAGAAGCGTTCGTGCCTGGCACGCGGCGCGGACGTCGATTGCAACATCGTGGCGCTGAGCCGCGAAGAGTTTTTGAGCAGGAGGGCGGCATGAGTTTCCATCCAACGACGCAGCGCCTGATCCTGCGCGCGCCGACGATGACCGACATGCCGGCCTTCGTGGCGATCCTGAACGACTACGACGTGGCGAAGAACCTGCGCACTGTGCCGCATCCCTTTACCGATACGCTGTTCCGCGAGGCCCTTGCGCGCATCGATGGCGAGCGGCGCGACGGCACGGACTTCGCCTTCGCCGTGACCCGCGCCATGGACGGCGCGTTGATCGGCTTGTGCGCAGTCAATCGCGGCGCGATGGGCGCGTGGGAGTTCGGCTACTGGTACGGCAAGCCGTATTGGGGCCAGGGCTATGCCACCGAAGCGGCGCAGCCGGTGATGCGTTTCGCCTTCGAGGACATGGGGGCGGAGCGGTTGACGGCCGGCTGGTTCGACGACAATCCGGCCTCCGGCGCCGTGCTGCACAAGCTTGGCTTTACGGTCACCGGCGTGGCGCGGGTGCATTGCGTCGCCCGGGGCTGCGAAGTGCTGTCCAACCGGGTCCAGTTGACCAAGGCGCAATTTGCGCGGAAGAAAGCCGCATGAAAACCGCCTATCCCTCGCGCCGGAACGGACCCACACGATGAAATTCCTCGATGTGGCGAAGGTCTATGCGCAATCCGGAAACGGCGGCAATGGCTGCGTCGCGTTCCGGCGCGAGAAGTTCATCGAATACGGCGGACCCTGGGGCGGCAATGGCGGCCGCGGCGGCGACGTCGTCGTCGAGGCCGTCGACCACCGCAACACGCTGATCGATTTCCGCTTCCAGCAACATGTCCGCGCCAAGAACGGCGAGCCCGGCATGGGCAAGGAAATGACCGGCGGGCATGGCGACGACGCCATCATGAAAGTGCCGCCCGGCACGCAGGTCTATGAAGAAGATGGCGAGACGCTGATCGCCGACCTCGCGACGGTGGGCCAGCGCATCAAGCTGCTGCGCGGCGGCAACGGCGGCTTCGGCAACGCCCATTTCAAGAGCTCGACCAACCAGGCGCCGCGCCACGCCAATCCCGGCCAGCCGGGCGAGGAAAAGACCGTCATCCTCAAGCTGAAGCTGATCGCCGATGCCGGACTGATCGGCATGCCGAACGCCGGCAAGTCGACGTTCCTCAGCCGCGTCTCGGCGGCGCGGCCGAAGATCGCGGACTATCCGTTCACCACGCTGGAGCCGCAGCTCGGCGTGGTGCGCATCGACGAGACCGATTTCGTGCTCGCCGACCTGCCGGGCCTGATCGAGGGCGCGCATGAAGGCGTCGGCCTCGGCGACCGCTTCCTCGGCCATGCCGAGCGCTGCAACGTCATCCTGCATCTGATCGACGGCACGCAGAGCGAGATCGCCAAGACCTACAAGACGATCCGCGCCGAGCTCGAGGCCTATGGCAACGGCCTGGAGAGCAAGCCCGAGATCGTCGCGCTCAACAAATCCGACGCGATCCCGGCGACGGCACTGGCCAAGAAGCGCGCGTCGCTGGAGAAGGCCTGCGGCCACAAGGTGATGGTGATTTCGGGCGTGTCGGGCGACGGCATCGAAGGCGTGCTGCGCGCCATCGCCAAGGAGATCGTGAAGAAACGCGTCAAGGCCGCCAAGCCGGTGCGCCCCGTCAAGGAGGACTGGTCGCCGTGAGCGATCCCTTTGCCGCGGCGAAGCTGATCGTCGTCAAGGTCGGCTCGGCGTTGCTGGTCGAGGCCGCGACCGGCGCGCTGCGCCGCGACTGGCTGAAATCGCTGTGCGCCGACGTCGCCGCGCTGAAGCGCGAGGGCAAGAACGTGCTTCTGGTGTCGTCCGGGGCGATTGCGCTGGGGCGCCGCGCGTTGAAGCTGCGGGACGGCGTCTTGAAGCTGGAGGAGAGCCAGGCGGCAGCAGCGGCGGGACAGGTGCGGCTGGCCGAGGCCTATGCCGACATATTGGCCGGTGAGGGCATCGTCGCGGCGCAGATCCTGCTGACGCTGGGCGATACCGAACAGCGCCGCCGCTATCTCAACGCCCGCGCGACATTGAAGACGCTGATCGAACTCGGCAGCGTCGCGGTGATCAACGAGAACGACACGGTGGCGACGGCGGAGATCCGCTATGGCGACAACGACCGCCTGGCGGCGCGTGTCGCCAGCATGATGGCGGCGGATCACCTGGTGCTGCTGTCCGACGTCGATGGGCTTTACAGCGCCGATCCGTCGCGCGTTCCGGATGCGCAGCACGTCCCCGAAGTGCCGGCGATCACGCCGCTGATCGAGGCGATGGCGGGCGAGTCCGTGTCCGGTTTCGGACGCGGCGGCATGGCTTCTAAATTGGCGGCCGCCAAGATCGCGACCGCTGCGGGCTGCGACGTCATCATAGCCAAGGGCACGAGTGATTTTCCGCTGTCGGCGGTGCGCAAAGGCGCACGCTGCACGCGTTTTGCGGCGAACGGCACGCCGGCTGCCGCACGCAAGCGCTGGATCGCGGGCGTGCTGAAGCCGGAAGGCGCGCTGATCATCGATGCCGGTGCGGCGCGGGCGTTGGCCGACGGCAAGAGCCTGTTGCCCGCCGGCATCCGCCAGATCGACGGACGTTTCGAGCGCGGCGACGCCGTGCTGGTGAAAGACCAGGCGGGGCGCGAGATCGCGCGCGGGCTCGCCGCCTATGGTGCCGCCGATGCCGAGCGCATCGCCGGCAAGCGCACGGCGGAGATCGAGGCGATCCTGGGCTATCGCGGCCGCGACGAGATGATCCATCGCGACGACCTCGCGCTGACGGTGGCGGCCCCATGAACGCGCCGGACCATTCCGCACTGGCCGCCGACATGCTCGCGCTGGGCAAAAGTGCGCGTGGCGCGGCGCGCGCCCTGCGTGAGGCATCCACTGAGATAAAGAACCGGGCATTGCTCGCTGCCGCTGCGGCGATCCGCGCGCAGGGCAAGGACATTCTCGCGGCCAATGCGCAAGACATGCAGGCGGCGATGATGTTGACGCCCGCTCTGCGCGACCGGCTGATGCTCGACGCCGCTCGCATTGCGGCGATGGCCAAGGGCGTGGCGGACGTCGCTGCGCTGCCCGATCCGGTGGGCCGCGAACTGGCGCGCTGGACGGTGCCGAGCGGCCTCGACATCGCGCGTGTCGCGACTCCCATCGGGGTGATCGCAATGATCTATGAGAGCCGCCCGAACGTGACGGCGGATGCGGGCGCGCTGGCGCTGAAGGCCGGCAACGTCTCCATCCTGCGCGGCGGTTCGGAGTCGGCGCATTCCTCGGCGGCGATCCATGCCGCGATGATCGAGGGCCTGCGCGCCGCCGGCCTGCCGGACGCCGCCATCAGCCGCGTGCCGACGACGGATCGCGCGGCGGTCGGCATGATGCTGGAGGGCCTCGGCGGCACCATCGACCTCATCATCCCGCGCGGCGGCAAGGGCTTGACCAGCCGCGTGATGGCGGAGGCGCGGGTGTCGGTGCTGGCGCATCTGGAAGGCATCTGCCACGTCTACGTTCATACCGGGGCCGACCTCGCCAAGGCGCGCGCCATCGTGCTGAACGCCAAGATGCGGCGCGTCGGCGTCTGCGGCAGCGCCGAGACTCTGCTGGTCGACCGCGCCGTGCTGAAATCGCACGGCCTGCCCATCCTGCAAGACCTCGCCGAAGCGGGTTGCGAAATCCGGGGCGACGATGCCGTCCGCGCGATTTTTCCGGCGGCGAAACCGGCGAGCGAAGCCGACTGGAGCACCGAATATCTCGATGCGATCATTTCCGTGAAGGCCGTGGACGGTCTCGAATACGCCATTCGCCATATCGAAACCCATGGCTCGCATCACACCGAGAGCATTGTCAGCGAAGACAAGGCCGCGGCGGAGCACTTCCTCGCGGCGCTCGACTCGGCCATCGTGCTGTGTAACGCCTCGACGCAATTCGCCGACGGCGCGGAGTTCGGCATGGGGGCGGAGATCGGCATCGGCACGGGGAAATTGCACGCGCGCGGGCCGGTGGGCGTGGAGCAGCTCACGACGTTCAAATACGTCGTGCGCGGCACGGGGCAGATCCGGCCATGAAATTTCCTTTCGGTGCCAAGCCAAAACTGGAACGGCCGCACGCCAATTGGGTGCGTCCGCCGGGGCCGATCGCGCCCGGCATGCGGATCGGGCTGCTCGGCGGCTCGTTCAATCCGGCGCATGAAGGGCATGTCCATGTCAGCGAGGTAGCGCTGAAGCGCCTCGGCCTCGACTATGTCTGGTGGCTGGTGACGCCGCAGAACCCGCTGAAATCGACGCAGGGCATGGCGGCGCTGGCCGACCGGGTGCAGAGCGCCCGCCTCGTGGCGCGTCATCCCCGTATCGTCGTGATGGATATCGAGCACGATTTCCGCACCCATTATTCCTACGACACGCTGTGCGCCTTGCAGAAGCGCTTCCCGCTGGTGAAGTTCACCTGGCTGATGGGCAGCGACAATCTGGCCATCTTCCGCCGCTGGCACCGCTGGGCCGAGTTCGCGCGCAAGGTTCCCATCGCCGTGATCCAGCGCCCGGGAACCATACTGGCGGCGCTGCATGCCAAGCCCATCCAGCGCTTCGGCCTTGCCCGCATGGAGCGCGGGCTGTGCGGCGCGCGGACCCCGGCCATCGCCATCATCGACGGCAAGCGCAATGCGCAGAGCGCCACCGCCATCCGCGCCTCGCAACGCTTCGCCGAGGGCTTTGTCGGGGCGCTCCCCACGTGATAGATAGCAATGCTCGCGCGAGAGGCGCGACGGAGGACAGACACTGAGCGTCAAGACAACCCGCGCCAAGAAGGCGCCCGCGAAGACCAAGGCTGCTGCCAAGACGACCAAGTCGGCACCGAAGAAGCCCGCCAAGAAACCGATTTCCAAGAAGGCCGCCCTCAAGAAGGCGGCGAACCAGCCGCTCTACGCCGCCGACGAGGCGTTGCTGGAGCGCATCCGCATGTCGCTGGACGACGACAAGGCGGAGGACATCGTGACGATCCCGATGGGCGGCCGCTCGTCGCTGGCCGACGCCATCGTCATCGCCACCGGGCGCTCCTCGCGCCATGTCGCGGCGATCGCCGAGCACTTGGCGCGGCGGCTGAAGGATGCGGGCTACGGCACGCGCCCGGTCAACGGCGCGCAGCAGGGCGACTGGGTGCTGGTCGATGCCGGCGACGTCATCGTCCATGTCTTCCGGCCCGAAGTGCGCGAGTACTACAATCTCGAAAGCATGTGGTCGGTCGAAGAGCCGAAGCGCAGCCGGGCTTAGGGGGTTTCGCTTGTCATCCTTCGACAAGCTCAGGATGAGGTGACTTCGGAGTTTCCTCATCCTGAGCTTGTCGAAGGGTGACCGCACCGCTTTGCAAATATCAGAGTCGGAAATAGTCATGCGCCTTCACATTCTCACCATCGGGTTTGGGCGCAACACGTCCGAAGGGGCGCTGACGGGGGATTTCGTCGGGCGCGCGGCCCAGATGGGCAAGCGCATGGGCTTTCCCGCCGTCACCTGCGACGAGCTCGCGGTCTCCAAGGAGCGCGAGGTCAAGAAGCGCATGGCCGACGAGGCCGAGCGCCTGGCGCGCCGCGTGCCGGACGGGGCGCATGTCGTCCTGCTCGACGCCAAGGGCAAGGGCATGACGAGCGAGGATTTCGCCGAGATGCTGGGGCTTTTGCGCGACGCCGGCACCAAGGACCTCTGCTTCGTCATCGGCGGTCCCGACGGGCTGGCGCCGCTGCCGGGCAAGAAGGCGGGCCGCAGCCTGGCCTTCGGGCCGCAGACCTGGCCGCATCTGCTGGTGCGCGCCATGCTGAGCGAGCAGATCTATCGCGCCCTGACGATCCTGGCGGGGCATCCCTATCACCGCGCCTAGCGGCAGGTGTTAGCCGTTCCTTAACCACAACCTGCGATCTTCCTGTGTCGCAATGGGACGATGCCCATGGAGATCAACGGACCCAAAAGGATCGAAACCGGCCTCGTGCGCCGCGCCGGCAAACCCGCGTCCGGCACGGGCGGCACGTTTTCGGTGTCCGATGCGGGCGACGTCCGCGGCGCCGTGGTCAGCGGCCCCGGCCCGATCGGCGCGCTCGATTCCATCCTGATGCTGCAGGGCCTGGACGATTCCACCGACGGCAAGTCCAGGGCCGCGGCGCATGGCGAGAAACTGCTCGACATGCTGGACGAAATCCGCGACGGCCTCCTGGCCGGCGGCGTGCCGCGCACCACGCTCAACCGGCTGGCCAACGCGGTGACGCGCCGCCACGACCAGTTCAACGATCCCAAGCTGCAAGGCGTGCTCGACGAGATCGAGCTGCGCGCCCATGTCGAGATCGCCAAGCTCGAGATGATGGACAAGCGCGTCGCTTAAGGGATCAACCCACCACTTCACCATGGCCGGGCTTGACCCACTGCTGTCCGGTTTAAATTGGTGGACAAGGCGCATGGCGTTGATTCTTCTGTCTTCCAAGCGTTTGGC
>OLLF01000313.1_pt1 | contig 32244 bp, 30 predicted proteins | sample 1604471 | NCBI WGS metagenome assembly OLLF01 (sample SAMEA104055714, study PRJEB20765) | soil metagenome | isolation source: soil
ACAAAAAGACTTCGATGCGCCTCAAACTTAAACGCGCAGGATGGGATGAAGCCTTCCTCTTCGACCTAATCCGACATATGCGATAGCCCTGCCCCTGCGGGGGGCAAAACGCCGGTCCGGCGCGCTTGGCGCCGTGCCGCCAACGTGAATGCCGCCCATTTCGGGCATCTGCGGCAGATGGCGCGAGACGAGATGCCGGAGGCCGTGCTCAGCCCAGCGCGATCTTCGCCATGAACGCCAGGGCGATGATCGCCACCGCCGCGTTCACCGCGCGCCAGCGCCCCGAGACGATCTTGATCGCCGCATAGGCGATGAAGCCGATGCCGATGCCGCCGGCGATGGAATAGGTGAACGGGATCGCCAGCGCGGTGACGAGGGCCGGGGCGCTTTCCGTCATGTCGTCCCAGGCGATGTCCTTCAGGCCCCGCGCCATCAGCGCCGCCACGAACACCAGCGCCGGCGCCGTCGCGAAGCCCGGCACCGCGCCCGCCAGCGGCGCGAAGAACAGCGCCGCCAGGAACAGCGCCGCCACCACCGCTGCCGTCAGCCCTGTGCGCCCGCCGGCCTGCACGCCCGAGGCACTCTCGATATAGGCGGTGACCGGCGAGGTGCCGAGCGCCGCCCCGATCATCGTGCCCACCGCGTCCGCCGCCAGCGCCCGGCGCGCGTTCTTCAGCCGGCCATCCGGCTCCAGGAGACTCGCCTGCTGCGCCACCGCCGTCAGCGTTCCCGACGTATCGAGCATGTCGATGAGCAGGAACGAGAACACGGCAACCGCGATGGTCGCCCCTGCCGCGCCGCCGAATTTCATCTGCAACAGCGTCGGCGCCAGCGACGGCGGCATGGCCAGCGCCGCGCCCGGCGCCGGCGTCAGGTGCAGCAGCACCGCCACCACCGTCGCCGCCACGATGGCGATCAGCACCGCCCCGATCACGCCGCGCGCGACAAGCGCGAACATCAGCACGAAGGCGCCGGCCGCGATCAGCACCTTGGGATCGCTCAGCACGCCCTGCTGCACCAGTGTCGCCGGACTCGCCACCACGATCCCGGCGTTCTCCAGCCCGATCAGCGCCAGGAAGAACCCGATCCCCGCCGCGATGGCGAGTTTCAAGCTCTGCGGGATGGCGTTGATCAGCCATTCGCGCGCCGGCGTCAGCGACACCGCCACGAACAGGATGCCCGACAGGAACACGCAGCCCAGCGCCAGCCGCCAGTCGCCGCCCAGCGCCGGCACCACGGTGAAGGCGAAATAGGCGTTCAGCCCCATCCCCGGCGCCAGCGCCACCGGCAAATTGGCGTACAGCCCCATCAGCAGCGTCGTTGCCGCCGTCGCGGCGCAGGTCGCGACGAACACCGCGCCCGGATCCATCCCGGCGCGCGCCAGGATCTCCGGGTTGACGAACATGATATAGGCCATGGTGAGGAACGTCGTGGCCCCCGCCACGATCTCGCGCCGCACCGTCGTGCCATGTGCCCGCAATCCGAACAGCCGCTCGAACATGATGACCCCCGCGCGATTCGCGCCGCGGCCTCGATGCTTGCGGATATGCCGGAAATGGGAAAGGCCGGTTGCCCGGCCTTTCAACCCGCCTTGAGCGGCCCTTTTTTTGGACCGCCTTTGGTGGACAAGTCTCCCCGAACTTGGCCGCTCTGATAGCGCCTTACGTTCTATTTATGGGTTCGCTTCATAATGCAGTTCCGCGGAACTGTCACGAAATATCTGGCTAGGTCATGAAGATGTCCACGCAAGAATATGGCAAACGGTCGCTCGGGCGAATTTCGTTCGCCGCCGCAGCCTTCCTGCTGCTGAGCCCGGCCTTTGCGGCCGGCCCAGACCCGATCCTGTCCGGCCCCGCACCCGGCCCCTGCGCCGCCCAGGCCGCGGGCGCGGACTATGTCGATGGCGTCGACGCCACCGGCAATCCGGTCATCCCGGCCGAAGGCCCCGGCGCAAGTTCCGCGATGGGCAACGGCACCGTCGAGCTGAACGTCGCCCGCCGCCATGGCAGCGATGTCACGGTGCCGGTCCATCTCGCCGATCTCGCCCCGCCATCCTGCCCCGCCCACCCCGCGCCCCATTCACCTCGCTGACCGAACCGCCTTGACTTGGCCACACCACGCCCGGAGCGTGGCGCCTGGGTCTTGGCGTTCAGGGGTTCATGCGCGCGCTTTTTCTGGCGATGTTGGTTCTGTGTCTGGGCGCCGGCGGCGCCGAGGCGGCGGGCGGCTGGCGCATCACCAAGGATCATTGGAGCGAGGCCGACGAGGCCGGCTTCGGCAAGTTCGTCGCCGCCATCGGCGCCAGCAATTGCAGCTCCTCGCAAAGCTGCCTGCGCGACCCGGCCAACCCCTACCGCGACAGCGACCAGAACTTCGTCGACATCGACGTCGACTGCGCCAAGCTGCCTTATCTCCTGCGCGGCTATTACGCCTGGAAGAACGGCCTGCCGTTCGGCTACGTCAACGGCGTCAGCGGCGAGGGCGGCGATCTGCGCTACACCCACACCGCCAACCGCGCCACCTCGCGGCATGAGATCACCGACCACGGCAACGGCATCGACGGCCCCGAGGCGCTGCGCGAGATGCTGGGCACCGTCTTCTCCGGCACCTACCGCACCGACGCGAGCGAGAAGCACGGCGTGCTCTCCGACTTCTATGCGCCGGCGCTGCAACCGGGCTCGATTCATCCCGGCTCCATCGTCTACGACGTCAACGGCCATGTCGGCATGGTGTGGAAGGTCGATGCCGACGGCCGCATCTACTACATGGACGCGCATCCCGACTACACCATCACGCGCAGCGTCTATGGCGCGCAGTTCGGCCAGAGCCCGCTGCGGCTGGGCGGCGGCCTCAAGAACTGGCGTCCGTTCAAGCTCATCGGCGCCAAGCATGACGCCGCCGGCCATCTCCTCGGCGGCCGCCTCGCCTATGCCGAGAACGACCAGATCGCCGATTTCTCGCTGGTCCAGTATGTCGGCACCGAGCCGAACCCCAAGCAGGACGTGACCAAGGCGCAATTCATCTACGACGGCCAGCAGCTCGGCTTCTACGAATATGTCCGCGTCGCGGTCAGCGGCGGCCGGATGGATTTCAACCCCATCTATGAGCTGAAAGCGACCATGAGCACGCTGTGCAACGACCTGCACGACCGCGCCCAATATGTCGACCTCGACCTCAAGGACGGCATCGCCGTGAAGGAGCATCCCTCGCGCCTGCCGGACAACATCTATGGCTCGGCGAACCTGGAATGGGAGACCTATTCCACGCCCTCGCGCGACGCCCGCATCAAGGCGGCCTTCGTGCAGTTCTACCAGGACCTCGCCGACATGATCGACATGTGGGTCAAGCGCGACCCGCGCATCGTCTATGACGGCAGTTTCCTCAAGGACGATCTCGCCCGTGCCTATGCGCAGCAGAGCGAGGCCTGCACCATCACCTATCTGAACTCGTCCAAGCGCCCGGTGCCGATGACCTTCGACGACATGGTGCACCGGCTCTACACCATTTCATTCGATCCCTATCACTGCGTCGAGTTGCGTTGGGGCGCGGCGGGCGACGAGCGCGAGAGCTGCACCGACGGCAAGGCCAAGCAGCGCTGGTACGATGCCGAGCAGCGCCTGCGCAACCAGTCCGACCGCACCTACGACATCGCGATGGCGTTCGACCTCGACGATCTTGGCCATCACGTCAAAGGCAGCGGCATCGACCACCCGCCGCCCGTCGACATCAAGAACCTGATCGACACCATGCCCGAGCGCATCAACTTCGAGGGCATGACGCCGGTGGGGCGGTGACGCGAGCGGATGGGCATTACTAACTCACCATGGCCGGGCTTGACCCGGCCACCCAGCCGCTGCGCGTCTGCGCAGCGAAAAGACTCCGATGATTGGCCGCCTCAAGAGCCTGCCCTCGGGCCGCGCCTTCGGCGCGGTCCCGGGGGGCGGCCATGGTGAATTGAAGGTTTGGCGCAAACGGTTCAATGCGCGCTGAGGTCAGTACCGAGCAGCAATTCGAACGACGCCGGTCACGGCGTCAGCAGGAACCCCGCGCCGTCACCGATCCAGTGCGCGATCATGTTGGCCCAGAGGTTGCGCCGCCACAGGAACAGGACCGTCAGCAGCACGCCGCCATAGCCGGCGACGATCAGTTGCGCCGCCCCCCAGCTCGAAAGATGCGCATAGGTGAACGCGGCCCAGGGCAGGACCGCCGCCAGCACCTTGCTCGCGGGCCATTCCAGGAGGCGCGTTATCGGATAGCCGCGGAACAGGAGCTCCTCGGCCACCGCCGCGCGCGTCACCAGCAGCACGCGGTACCAATAGGGCGTGTGCAGCAGCGCCGCCATCTGTCCCGCGTTCATCTTGATGTGCAGCAGCGGGAACAGCGTGAAATAGATGAACACGATCCCGGCCGTCAGCAGTACGCCCGTTATCACGGCCAGAACGATGTCGCGCCAGCCGGGCGCGCGAAAGCCCAGCGAGCTGAACGGCATCTTCTCGACGAACGCCACATAGAGCAGGACCAGGGCGACCGCGACCCACCACAGGACTTCGCCGCCGAGCAGCGGCCCAAGCCCGCCATAGGCCTTGCCCCACCGACCCAAGGGCAACAGCGCGACGCCGAGCGTCAGCAGCAGCCCGATGACGATCTGGATGCGGCGTGCAGCGGTCATGGCGACCCTCCAGGCTCAGGTATGAATGCGGCGTCCGGGCCTAGTATGCCCGGCTGATCAGCACCTCTTCAACACCCGGCCGACCCGTGAAGATGCACGCGCCGAACGTCGCCGGCTGGTCCAGCGGCGCATTGCGCAGCGTGAGCTTCAGCGTCTTCAGCCGCGTTTCGATGGCGTCCAGCTCCGCGCCCGTCGGCTTGCACCACGGCGCCCGGATCCAGCCCTTGAACTCGCCCGCGTCCTCGTCGTCCGCCGCCGCGCCGAAAAAGTCGGCGAGCCCCGCGAAGTCCGTGACGCCCGTCTTGATGTTCGCCTGCAGCCGCGCCTTGGCCTCGGCGAACAGCGTCGCCTGGATCTCCGCCAGCAGGCCCGGCACCGCCGCCACGAACGCGTCGCGCGGCAGGGCGTGGCTCTTGATCTTGTCGCCGTCGCGCAACACGTCGCGGCGCATGAACGTCACCGTGCCGCTCGCCGCGTCGCGCGGCCCGATCTCGACGATGAGCGGCGCCCCCCGCCGTACCCAGTTCCAGCGCTTGTCCGCCGATTTCGTCGCCCGCTTGTCCACCAGCACGCGCAGGCGCTCGTCGAACGCGCGCTCCGCCTTCAAGGCCGTGGCCAACCCTTCGGCGAATTCGAGCACCGTCGCGTCCTCCGGCTTGTCGCGCAGCATCGGCACGATCACCACCTGGCGCGGCGCGATCGCCGGCGGCAGGCGCAAGCCGTCGTCGTCGCCATGGCTCATGATCACCGCGCCGATCATGCGCGTCGAAAGCCCCCAACTCGTCGTGTTGCAATAGGCGAGCTCGCCCGCATCGTTCTGGAAGCGGATGTTCTGCGCTTCAGCAAAATGCGTGCCCAGGAAATGCGAGGTGCCGGCCTGCAGCGCCTTGCCGTCCTGCATCATCGCCTCGATCGACCAGGTGCCGACCGCGCCGGGGAAGCGCTCGTTCTCCGGCTTCTCGCCCGCGATCACCGGCAGGGCCAGCGTGTCCTCGGCGAAGGCGCGATAGACCTCGAGCATCTTCATGGTCTCTTCGACCGCCTCGGCCTCGCTCGCATGCGCCGTGTGGCCTTCCTGCCAGAGGAATTCGGTGGTGCGCAGGAACAGGCGCGGGCGCAATTCCCAGCGCACCACATTGGCCCACTGGTTGATCAGCATCGGCAGGTCGCGGTGGCTCTTGATCCAGCGCGAGAAGGAATCGCCGATGATCGTCTCCGAGGTCGGCCGCACGATGTAGGGCTCCTCCAGCTTGGCGTCCGGATCGGGCACCAGCTTGCCGTCGATGTTCTTGAGGCGGTGATGTGTCACCACCGCCATCTCCTTGGCGAAGCCCTCGACGTGCTCGGCCTCCTTGGCGATGAAGGAGAGCGGGATGAACAGCGGGAAATAGGCGTTCTCGTGCCCGGTGTCCTTGATGCGGCGGTCGAGGTCCTTCTGCATCTCCTCCCACACGCCATAGCCCCAGGGCTTGATCACCATGGCGCCGCGCACCGGCGACGGCTCGGCCATGTCGGCCTCGCGCACCACGGCCTGGTACCACTGGGCGAAGGTCGACCGGTTGCCGGTCATGCGGGACACGCTGAGGGCGCGCTGTGACATGGTGTTCTCGCGAATTGCTCTGTTAACCCAGGTTTCGTAAGAAGGAACGCGCCGATTTGCAACATTTCCCGTCGGGTGGCGCTGCCCCGGGGCACACTTGACTAACGTATCCGAAAGGATACAAGAGCTATGTTCCAGGTTCGTGAAACGTCGGTTTTCCGGCATTGGCTCGACGATTTGCGGGACTTTAACGCTCGTGATCGCATCAATGTTCGGATTCGGCGCTTGATCGAAGGAAACCTTGGCGACGTCAAATCGCTTGGAAGAGGTCTTTCCGAACTCAGGATTAATTATGGCCCGGGATATCGGGTCTATTTCACGCGGCGTGGGAATGAAGTGATCTTGTTGCTTGCGGGTGGCGATAAACGCAGCCAGTGGAAGGATATCGAGACAGCCCGCGACTTGGCGCGCAGCCTAACGGAGTGAATGATGAAGGCTAGTCCAAAGAAAGTTCGAACATATAAATGGGACCCTGCGCGTCATTTGAAAAATGACAAGGACAGGGTGGCGTATCTGGATGCGGCACTGGAAGATGGCGATCCTGGCGTTATCGCCGCGGTGCTTGGAGACATTGCGCGCTCCAAGGGCATGGCGCGCGTCGCCAAAAAAGCAGGTTTGGGCCGCGAAAGTCTTTATAAGGCGCTGTCGCAGGGTGGCAACCCGAAGCTCGATACTTTTATGAAAATCACGCAGGCGCTTGGCTTTAAGCTCGGCGTGACATTGGGCAAGCATGACCAAGCTCGCGCAGCCTGACGCTCTCGCCGCCCGCATCGCCGCCCTTGGCGCCGCGGCGGAGGCGGCCGTGGCGCCGCCGGCCCGGGCCACGCGGCCCTTCGCCGCCTTCGAGTGGATGATCGCGCTGCGCTATCTGCGCCCCACCCGCAAGGAAGGCTACGTTTCGATCATCTCGATCCTGTCGCTGATCGGCATCGTCCTGGGCGTCGCCGCCCTCATCATCGTCATGTCGGTGATGAACGGTTTCCGGCACGAGCTGCTGGGCCGCATCCTCGGCCTGCAGGGCCATGTCATCGTCCAGGGGCTCGGCGGCAATTTGCCGGACTTTGACGCCATCACCGCCCGCGTCCGCGCCGTCCCCGGCGTGACGCGTGCCGCCCCCATCACCGACGGCCAGGCCCTGGCCTCGGGCGGCGGCGCCTCGCCCGGCGTCATCGTCCGCGGCATCCGCGAGGCCGACCTCAAGCAGCTCACCACCGTGGCCAGCTCGCTGACGCCCGACGCGCTCAGCCTCTTCCACGGCGGCGACGCCGTCATCGTCGGCTCGCGCCTGGCGCGCAAGCTCGGCCTGGCGCCCGGCGGCCAGATCACGCTGATCGCGCCGCACGGCAACGTCACGCCCTTCGGCGTCACGCCGCGCATCAAGACCTACACCGTCGCCGGCATCTTCAGCATCGGCATGAGCGAATACGACCAGACCTACATCTTCATGCCGCTGGACGAGGCGCAGGCCTATTTCAACATGGGCGACACCGTCACCGGCCTCGAGGTGATGGTCACCGACCCCGACGCCGTCAACGCCATGGTGGGCCCGATCGCCCAAGCCGCCGGCCCCTACGCCCGCGTGCTGACCTGGCAGTCGATCAGCTCCAGCCTGTTCGAGGCGCTGGAGGTCGAGCGCAACGTCATGTTCATGATCCTGACGCTGATCATCCTGGTGGCGGCGCTCAACATCATCTCCGGCCTCATCATGCTGGTGAAGGACAAATCCGGCGACATCGCCATCCTGCGCACCATGGGCGCGACCAAGGGCGCGGTGATGCGCGTCTTCATGATCGCCGGCGCCAGCATCGGCATCGTCGGGACGTTCCTGGGCTTCGTCCTCGGCGTGCTGTTCTGTGAGAATATCGAGAACATTCGCCAGTTCCTCTCCTCGCTGACCGGCACCACCCTGTTCAATCCGGAAATCTATTTCCTCAGCCGCATGCCGGCCGAGATGGATGCCTGGGAGGTCGCCTCCGTCGTCCTCATGTCGCTGGCGCTGACCTTCCTCGCGACGCTCTATCCGTCCTGGAGCGCGGCACGGCTCGATCCGGTGGAGGCGCTGCGCTATGAGTGAGGCGCTGCGCCTGGACAACGTCACCCGCACCTTCCCGCAGGCCACCGGCGTGCTGGAGGTCTTCCGCGGCCTCGATCTCACGCTGCAACCGGGCGAGCTCGTCGCCCTGGTCGGGCCCTCCGGCTCGGGCAAGTCGTCGCTGCTGCACATTGCGGGCCTGCTCGAAGCGCCGACCAGCGGCGAAGTCTTCATCGGCGGCCTCGCGGCGTCGGCGCTGCCCGATGCCGAGCGCACCCGTATCCGCCGCGACACGATCGGCTTCGTCTATCAGGCGCATCACCTGCTGCCCGAATTCAGCGCCCTGGAAAACGTCGTCATGCCGCAGCGCATCGCCGGCAAGCCCCGCGCCCAGGCGACGCGCGATGCGACGCACATCCTCACCCATCTCGGCCTCGGCGAGCGCCTGACGCACCGCCCGGCGCAGCTCTCCGGCGGCGAGCAGCAGCGCGTCGCCATCGCCCGCGCCCTCGCCAACCGGCCGAAGATCCTCCTGGCCGACGAGCCGACGGGCAATCTCGACTCCAAGACCTCCGGCGGCGTCTTTGCCGCGCTGGTGGACCTGGTGCGTTCGGAGGGCCTCGCCGCACTGGTCGCGACCCACAACCTCGAACTCGCCGCCCGCATGGACCGCGCCCTGGTGCTGCACGAAGGCAAGCTTCTCGACGCCGGCAAGCTCGGCGCGCGCCAGCCGGCGTAGAGCGATCTTCATTTCGATGTGTTCGTCCTCCAAACGTCACCATGGCCGGGCTTGACCCGGCCACCCAGCCGGCGCGTCAGCGCCGCAACAAAGAGTCATTGGCGCGCCTGCTGGGTGGCCGGCTCGGAGGCCGGCCATGGTGAGGTTGGCGGATTGAAACGGAGCTACTGCACCGGCTCTCCGCCGGCCACGGCATGGAATGATGTGGAATGCGAGCACGACTCTGGCCGGACCCGCGAAATTCGATTATAGGATTCCACCCATGAGCGATATCGACGCGAACAATATCCGCCGCCTCGACGGCGGCCTGCTGCTGGTGTTCCGCGGCCTCTTGCGCCGCCGCAGCACCACCGCCGTCGCCAGGGATCTCGGCCTCAGCCAGTCGGCGGTCAGCCACGCCCTGACGCGCCTGCGCGACGTCTTCGCCGATCCCCTGTTCACCCGCCGCCCGCATGGGCTTGAGCCCACCCGCCGCGCCCTCGATCTCGGCCCGCGCATCGACGCGCTGATCGATCGCATGGGCGAGACGCTGCGCCGCCAGGACAGCTTCGATCCGGCGCACAGCGAGCGCAGCTTCGTGATCTCGGCGCCCGAATTCATCACCGCGTTGATCGGCGCCGATCTCGTCGGCGACTTCCGCAAGCAGGCGCCGGGGGCGCAGTTCCACATCATGTATCTGTCGCCGCGCGCCGCGCTCGAAGGCCTCAAGCGCGGCCAGATCGACATCGCACTCGGCCGCTTCGATCCGTTGCCGCAGGAGTTTACCTCGGAGACGATCTACCACGACCACTATTGCGTCGCCGCCCGCCGCGGCCATCCCCTGCTCAAGGGCCGCGTCAGCCTCAGGCAGTACAACACCATCGGCCATGTCTTCGCCCATGCGCGCAGCGAGGCGGGCGAAGACCGCTCCTCGGCGCCGCAGATCGCCTTCACCGCGGCCGTGCCGGGCTGGCTCACGGTGCTCAACATCGTCGCCACCAGCGACGCCATCGCCACCTGTCCGCGCCAGCTTGCCGAGCGGCAGGCCGGGCTCCTGGGCCTTCAGGTCCTCAAGACGCCGTTCGAGCCCTTCACCATCGAGGTCAGCGCCGTGCGCCGCGCCGGCAGCGCAGACGCCGGCGCCGACTGGTTCCTGGGTCGGGTCCGCGAGGCGATCGCGCGCTGATGGCGGACTACCGCGTCTCGAAATCGTCGAGCTGCGCCTTGAGCGCGCGCTGGAACGCCGGCCGCGCCTCGCAGCGCGCCTTGTAGGCGGCGAGCGCCGGTTCGGCCTTCAGGAAATCCGTGCCGTCGAGGATGCGGAACACCGTCGACATCATCAGGTCGCCCACCGTGAAGCGGCCACCCAGATAGTCCTTGTCGCCCAGCGCCGCCGCGAGCTCCTTGAGCCGCTTCTGCACCGCCTGCACCAGCTGCGGCCGGCGCTCCGCCACCCACGCTTCCTTCTCGTGGAAAAACAGCTCGCCATATTGCTGCACCACGACCTCGATGGTGTTAAGGGCGCAGAACAGCCAGGTGATCGCCCGGGCCCGCCCGTTCGCGTCGCGCGGCAACAGCACCGCGCTCTTCTCGCCGATATGCAGCACGATGGCGCCGCTTTCGAACATCGCCAGGCCGTCCTCCTCGAAGGCCGGCACCTGCCCGAAGGGCTGCCAGGCGCGGTAGTCCGGCGTCGACTGGTCCGCCAAGCCGATCAGCCGGGACGTGTATGGCAGGCCCGCTTCCTCGCAGGCCCAGCGCACGCGCAGGTCGCGCACCTGTCCGCGTGCGAAGGGCGGCACCCATTTGTAGGCGGAGACGGTGATCATGACGTTTGGTCCTTTTTAGCGGGCCCGAGAGTACCACCTAAGTTCCTGATGGAACTCAGGAAACCGACGGTCTGTGGATAAGTTGTCTGGTCATGGTAACAACGAATCACATTTGGTCCTCTTTTGTTCTTGACAGAACGAGAACACAAAGGGAACATATCTCCCAGGGACAACGGGAGATGCTGATCATGTGGCTCAAGGATGCGGCGGCGGGCGTGAGCCTGGTGGTTTTTGTGGCGTCGTCCTACCTGCTGGTGCCGCTGGCACAGGCCTTGGTCTCCCACTTCTGAGAATGCGCCCGGGCGGTCGGACCTGTGGACGAGGCCGATCAGCTCTCTGTGTCGGAGGGCGCGGAGCCGATACTGGCGCGGCAACGCTTCAACCGAATCGGTAGACCGTGGAACGCAAGCCGGCCTCCTTCGTCCATTTGCGGGTGAAAAGCGCGTACTCGCTGCTGGAGGGCGCGGTGCGCTCCACCGAGCTTGCCGAGCTCTGCCGCGAAAACGCCATGCCGGCGGTCGCGGTCACCGACGTCAACAACCTGTTCGGCACCTATGACCTGAGCGACACGCTGGCCAAGGCCGGCATCCAGCCGATCGTCGGCTGCCTGGTCTCGGTCGAGCTCGATGCCACGGCGCCCGCAGCGACCCAGGGCTCGCGCCGCAAGCCGCCCGCCATGGCGCTGCTGGTGCAGAACGCCGCCGGCTACCGCAACCTCTCCAAGCTGCTCAGCGCCGCCTTTCTCGGCGCCGAGCCCGGCGACTGGCCGCATGTGAACGCCGATCAACTCGCGGCGCATGCCGATGGCCTGATCGCGCTCACCGGCGGCCCCGGTGGCCCGGTCAACCGCTTGCTCGTCGACGGCCAGACCGCCGCCGCCGACGCGTTGGTCGAAAAGCTCGCCGCCATCTTCGGCGACCGCCTCTACATCGAATTGCAGCGCCATGGCCTCGCGGAAGAGCGCGCCGCCGAGGACAGGCTGATCGACATCGCCTATGCCCGTGCCATCCCGCTTGTCGCCACCAACGACGTCCATTTCGGCAAGGCCGACATGTACGAGGCGCACGACGCGCTGCTCTGCATCGCCGACGGCGCCTTCGTCTCCCAGGACGACCGCCGCCGCCTGACGCGCGAGCATCGCTTCAAGACCGCCGCCGAAATGGCCGCGCAGTTCGCCGACCTGCCCGAAGCGCTCGAGAACACGCTGGAGATCGCGCGCCGCTGCGCCTTCCGCCCCAAGAAGCGCGATCCCATCCTGCCGCAATTCATCCCCGACTCCGGCCGCACGCCGGAAGAAGAAATGCGCCAGCTATCCGTCGCCGGCCTCGAAGCCAAGCTCGCCAAGCACGGCCTGCATGCCGACAGGAAGGTCTATCAGGACCGCCTCGATTTCGAGCTCAACGTCATCCTGGGCATGAATTTCGCCGGCTACTTCCTGATCGTCTCCGATTTCATGAAGTGGACGCGGGCGCAAGGCATCCCCGTCGGCGTGCGCGGCTCGGGCGCGACCTCGCTGGTCGCCTGGGCGCTCGACATCACCAACCTCGATCCCATCCGCTTCGGCCTGTTGTTCGAGCGCTTCCTCAACCCCGAGCGCATCTCGATGCCGGACTTCGACATCGACTTCTGCCAGGAGCGGCGCGACGAGGTCGTGCGCTATGTGCGCGAGAAATACGGCCGCGACCGCGTCGCCCACATCATGGCGCTGGGCTCGCTGCAGGCGCGCGCCGCCGTGCGCGACGCGGGGCGCGTCCTGCAGATGCCGCTCGGCCTCGTCGACCGCATCGCCAAGCTGGTGCCCAACCCGCCCGGCCGGCAGATCTCGATGGCCGACGCCATCGCCGGCGAGCCGCGCCTGCAACAGCTTGCCGAAGCCGAGCCCATCGTGCAGCGCCTGTTCTCCATCGTCGCCAAGATCGAGGGCCTCTACCGCCACGCCTCCACCCATCCCGCCGGCGTCGTCATCGGCGACCGCCCGCTGGACGAGATCGTGCCGCTCTACCGCGATCCGCGCTCCGACATGCCGGTGACGCAGTTCGACTACGAGGACATCGAAAAAGCCGGCCCGGTGAAGTTCGACTTCCTCGGCCTCAAGACGCTGACCGTCATCGCCAAGGCCGAGGAGCTTCTGAAGCGCCGCGGCATCGATCTCGACACCCAGAACATCGAATTCGAGGACGCCAGGTCCTACGAGATGCTCAGCCGCGGCGACAGCGTCGGCGTATTCCAGCTCGAAGGCGCCGGCATGCGCGACCTGCTGCGCAAGATGAAGCCCGACCGCATCCACGATCTCATCGCGCTGGTCGCGCTCTACCGCCCCGGTCCGATGGACTCGATTCCGAAATACATCGCGGTGAAGAACGGCAAGGAAGCGCCGGAATATCTCCACCCGCTGCTGGAGCCGATCCTGAAAGAAACCTTCGGCGTCATGACGTATCAGGAAGACGTCATGAACATCGCGCGCGAGCTCGCCGGCTATTCGCTCGGCCAGGCCGACCTCTTGCGCCGCGCCATGGGCAAGAAGATCGCGTCCGAGATGGCGGTCCACGAACAGCGCTTCGTCGAGGGCGCCGGCAAGCGCGGCATCCTCAAGGGCGTCGCCGAGCAGATCTTCGAGACCGCCGCGAAATTCGCCGGCTATGGTTTCAACAAGGGCCACGCCGCCGCCTACGCCCAGGTCGCCTATCAGACGGCGTTTCTCAAGGCGAACTACCCGGTCGAATTCCTCGCCGCCTCGATGACGCTCGACATCGGCAACACCGACCGCCTCAACATCTTCCGCCAGGAAGCCCAGCGCCTCGGCGTCAAGGTCCTGCCGCCGGACATCAACCGCTCCGAAGCGGTGTTCACCTGCGACGCGGACAAGAATCTCGTGTTCTACGCGCTTGCCGCGGTGAAGGGCGTCGGCCGCCAGGCGATGGACCATGTCGTCGCCGAGCGCCATGCGAACGGCCCGTTCCGCAATCTCAGCGATTTCGTCCGCCGCATCGATCCCAAGCTCGTCAACAAGCGCGCCTTCGAAAGCCTCGCGCGCGCCGGCGCCTTCGACGCCATGAACCGCAACCGCCGCCAGGTCGTCGAATCCGCCGACATCCTGCTCAACAGTGCCCAGCGCAACGCCCGCGAGCGCGAGACCGGCCAGGTCTCGCTGTTCGGCGGCGGCGCGCAGGACGAGGAGGAGATCCGCCTCGCCCCCGTCGCCGACTGGCCCGGCCATGAGCGCCTCGGCGAGGAATTCAGCGCCATGGGCTTCTATCTCTCGGGCCATCCGCTGGACGCCTATGCCGCGCCCTTGAAGCGCCTCGGCGCCACCACCTTCGCCGCGTTGGGCGAGGATCGCCGCCGCTCCGGCTTCAAGGCCGTGCTCGCCGGCACCATGATCCGCAAATACGAGCGCCGCAGCCGCAACAACGAGAGCTACGCCTTCGTCTCGTTCTCCGATCCCACCGGCATGTTCGAGGTGATGCTGTTCCCCGAAGTCCTCGCCGCCTCGCGCCCGTTGCTGGAGGCCGGCAAGTCGGTCCTGCTGACCTGCAGCGCCGAATGGGACGGCGACGAATTGAAACTGCGCGCCGCCTCGATCACCGATCTCGACGCCGCCGCCGCCAACGCGGGGGAGGGGCTGAAGGTCTATCTGCAAGACCCGTCGTCACTCGGCACCATCGCCGCGCAGCTCAAGACCACGGGCAAGGGCATCGTCACCTTCGTCGTCCCCGGCGCCCCCGGCGAAGAGGTCGAGATCAAGCTCCCCAAGGGCCTCGCCGTGACCGTGGCGCTGAAGAACGCGATCAAATCGCTGCCGGGTGTGGCGCAGGTGGAGTCGGTTTAGCGCCCACCCAACCCACTCACCATGGCCGGGCTTGACCCGGCCACCCAGCGGCGCGAAGCGCCCAGCAAAAATATGTCACGCGGAGACACGGAGTTCGCGGAGCAGCTTCCTCCGCGAACTCCGTGTCTCCGCGTGAGTCATTTTTAGGCGCGCGGACGCGCGCCACTGGGTGGCCGCCTCAAGGGCGGCCATGGTGAGGGGGTTAGATTCGAAACGTATGCCCAACCCGCACCGAAACCTGCGACAGGTGCGATTCATACGTCCCGAAAGTGTTCACCGTCGCGTCGTCGCCGGCGGTGATCAGCAGCTCCGTCCCCGGATCGAACTCCCAGCGATAGCGCGCCGAATAGCCCAGATTATGGCTGATATTGTCGTACTGCATCTGCAGCCGCATCTGCATGTCCGGCGTGAAGTTCATCGCCGCGTCGATCGCGGCGATGTGGATGTTCACGTGGCCCGTGGGCAGGCTGATCTGCTCCATCGTGTGCTGGCCGCTGAAGGTGAAGGTGTCGTCGGGCCGGATGTTGACCGTCAAATTCGTCTGCAACAGGTGCCCGCCGTAAAAGCCGCAGCACTGCACGTCGAGAATGCCCGAGATCCAGCGGTCCGTCGCGGTCTCAAGATGTCCGTGGAACACCTGCCAGTCGTAATCGCCCGCCGGCACCACGACGCCGTGAGGCAGGGTGAACGCCACCGGCACCTTCTCGTAGTCGTTCCACGTCTCGATCAGCCCGAACTCGCCGCGCTGGGTATACGCCGCCGCCCAGGTGCCTTCCGAACTCGACTGCGTCACGTTGTTGAGGCCGGTCGTCACGTCGGCCCACACGCCGGTCTCGTACCAGCGCAGCAGGCTGTCGGTGGGGCGGATGCGCCGCGCGATGTTGGTGGTGTATTCCTTGATCCCCGGCCGGCTGACGAAGCCCAGCGCCGGATCGAAACTTTCGCCGACGTCCTTGAAGCGCAGATTGCCGTACCACGGCTCGTTGGGGAAATTGAGCTCGAAGCCGAACGAGTCGCCGTCGCCGGCGAGGCTCGACATGCTTCGCTCGTAATAGACGTCGGCCTGCACCTCCTTGCCCGGAATCAAATCGGGCGCGCGAAACTGGAAGTCGCCGCCCGCCACGCTGTTGCGCGAGGCGCCCGTCGGATCGCCATTGGTGAAGATCAGCCCGAGCTTGGAATGGTCCAGGATCGGCATGCTGACCCGCGCCGCCGACAATATCTGCCCGTCCGTCGCGCCCGCGCCGTTGGTGCGCACCACCAGCGCGCCGACATCGAAGCCCTCATAATTGCCCGACAGCTTGCCGCCGACCAGAAGGTCGACCGGCTGCGAGCCGTTGATCAGCCCGATATTGCGCGAGAAGAACGGCCGCGCATTGTTGTCGTCGTGCAAGGGCAGCCCGCCGAACTCGAACGACGCCGCGTCTTGCAGGAAGAAGTCTCGCGTCTCCGGATAGAACAGTCCGAACCGTCCGATGTTCACCTGGCGCTGGTCCAGCGGCGTGTCGGAGAAATCGGTGTTCACCGTCAGCGTGCCGGTCAGCGACGGCGTGATCTTGTAGAAGGCGTTGCCGCTGGGCCGGAACTGGAAGCCGCTGTGCCCCGGATCGTCCCAGTCGCGCTGGTAGCGCAGCGCGCCATAGGCCTGCAGGTCGAGCCCGATGCCGCCGTCGATCCCCGTGATCCCGGTCAGCGTGCCGGAGCGCGAGATGTCCGGCGATGGGATCGTCTCCTGGATCGACGACCAGCGGATGCGCTCGTTCTTGCGCCGCACCAGGCGGAAGAAGTCGAAGCCCCAATCGCTGCGCGCCTTGTCGTAGGAGATCGAGCGGAACGGGATCGCCACCTCGACAGACCAGCCGTTCGGCAGCATCCGCGCCTTGGCGGCCCACAGCGTGTTCCACTGGTAGAGTACGTCGGAATTGTTCTGGATCAGGCCCTCGCGCCGCGCCCCGAGCGGATTGATCTCGAAGATATAGCCGTTGCGCCGCGTCATGTTGGGATCGAGATAGATGCGGATGATGTCGTCGGTGTCGATGGCGCCGTCGCGCGCCTTGACGTGCGCCGTGATCTTCGCCGGCTCGTCGTCATACGCCATGACGGAGAAATAGAGATTGTTCTCGTCGTACAGCACATGCACCACGGTGCGCTCGTCGCCCGGCGCGCCCTCATGCGGCTCGAGCTGGTAGAATTCGTCGATTCCCGGCGCCTTCTGCCAGACCGGATCGGAGATATCGCCGTCGATAGTGGGCGCCTCAGCCGCCGTGATGCGCGTGCCGGGCAGGCTGGGGCGATAGGTCGTAAAATCGTGCGGCGTCGCCGCCGGCGCGGGCGTCTGTGCGAAGGCTGGCGCTACCAGTCCACACACCAGCGCCACGCCGCAAACGCGCGCGAAACCAGTAACCGTCATGCGGGCGCCCCAGTCGCCGATTGCGTGCCCGTTCTGGCACGCTCTCAGTGCAGACGCCGCTCACATTCGCGTTGGCAGGATTAAATTTCTTATTCACCTCCCCAGCATGGGGAGGTCGACGGTGAGCGAAGCGAACCCGTCGGGTGGGGAAGTCTCTCCCGGCGAAGGCGCTTCCCCACCCGGCTTCGCTTCGCTCGCCGACCTCCCCATGCTGGGGAGGTGAAAAGTGCGCTTCACAATCCCGCCAGCGCCTTCTCGATCCGGCTCAGCCCCTCGCCGAGCAACGCCGGATCCTGCGCGAAGCAGATCCGCAAAAACGAATCCGCCTGCCCATCGCCCGCCGGCCCGAACGCCGAGCCCGGCGCCACGCCGACGCGCCCGCGCTTGACCAGGTCCTGCGCGAAGGCCAGCGAATCGGTCAGCCCGTCCATGTGCAGGAAGCCGTAGAACGCGCCCTCGGGCCGGATCCAGCGGATACGGTTCTGTGCGTCGATGAAGCGCTGCACCACCTCGCGCCCCACCGCGCAGCGCTCGCGCATGCTCTCGCGAAACACATCGCCTTCAGGCGACAGCGCCGCGAGGGCGCCGTATTGCGCGAAGCTCGTCGGCCCGGTGTTGTTGGCGATGGTCATGACGCCGAGCTGCTTGCCCAGGTGCTCGGGATGCACCAGCCAGCCGATGCGCCAGCCCGTCATCGCCCAGGCCTTCGAGAAGCTGTTGATCACGAAGAGATTGTCGTCCGGCTCGGCGATCTCGAGAAACGACGGCGCATGCGCCGAGCCGTCGAAGGTCAGCGTGCCATAGACCTCGTCGCTGATGATCGCGATGCCGCGCGCCCGCGCGAACTCCAGCACCGCCTGCTGCTCCGCGCGTTTCATCACCCAGCCGGTCGGATTTCCGGGCGAGGCGATGAAGATCGCCTTGGTGCGCGCGTCGCACTGCGAGAAAATCTTCTCAAGGTCCAGCCGCCAGCGGGGCGGCGAGGCCCGCCAGTCGTCGTCCAGCCGCGCGAAGCGCGTCTGTGCGCCCACCATCTGCGTCGCCTGGAAGATGCTCGGCCAGATCGGCGACACCACGACGACGTTGTCGCCGGTCTCGACCAGGATCTGCAGTGCCGTGACCACCGCCAGCGTCGCCGCGCCCGGCATCGAGATGCGCTCCAGCGCCACGTCGACCCCGACCGTGCGCTTGTGAAACGCGCGCACCGCCTCGCGCAGCGCCGGTATCCCGCGCGACTGCGTATAGAACGTCTTGCCGTCGTCCAGCGCCTTCTTCGCGGCGTCGCGGATGAAGGCCGGCGTGACCAGGTCGCTCTCGCCGAACCACAACGGGATAATGTCGCTCTCGCCCAGCCCCATCATGGCGACCAGCCCGATGCCGTTGGGTTCGAGGGCTTCGATGTCGGGACGGATGGGGCTGTTCATGGCGCTGCGCTGGATGGTGACGGCGTCACTCTTATCCCGTTTTTCCGCCCGTGCCCAAGCGCCGCGCGCATGGCAGACCGGCGCGCTGCGGCAAGGCTTCACCGAGGTGTGAGGCGCAGCCGAGTTGCGGCGCGCGCCGCCCTGGCTAAACTCCCGCCCGTTCGGGGTCCGGCGCTGCGCCGGCAAAGAGGGTGAACATGAAACCGATCTATGCGCTCATCGCCGTCGTCGTCGTCGTGTTGGCGGCCGCCACTTACGCGGCCATCGTGCCGCCGGCCCAGCCGGTCACCCATCCCGACCAGTATTCGGGCAAGTTCTTCAAGGCCGAGGAATCGGTCACCAGCGGCTCGGCCGCCGGCATCGCCTACACCGCGACGGCAGGCACCTTGGTCGTGCACCCCAAGGACTGGAACGACGCGGCGCAGAGCGGCGGCGACAAGAATCCCGACGCCAAGGCCGACAGCACCTCGCCCGAAGCCGCGATGTCCTTCGTCTACTACGCCAAGCGCGGCGCCGCGCCGGGCAGCCGCCCCGTCACCTTCCTGTTCAACGGCGGCCCGGGCTCGTCCACGGTCTGGCTGCACATGGGCGCCTTCGGCCCCCGCCGCGTCGTGACCCGCGACGACAGCCACACCCCGGCCGCGCCCTACCAGCTGGTCGAGAACGCCTACACCCTGCTCGACGTCAGCGACCTCGTCTTCGTCGACGCACCCGGCACCGGCTTTGGCCGCATCGCCGGCAAGGACAAGGAGAAGGCGTTCTTCGGCGTCGATGCCGACGCCGCCGCCTTCGCCAATTTCGTCCACGAATTCCTCTCCAAGTACAACCGCTGGAACTCGCCCAAATACCTGTTCGGCGAAAGCTACGGCACGCCGCGCGCCTCGGTGCTGGTCAACGACCTCGAATCCAACCACGCCACCGACTTCAACGGCGTCATCCTGCTGTCGGCGATCCTCAATTTCGACCTCAGCGTCGACGGGCCGGAGACCAATCCCGGCGTCGACCTGCCGTACCAGATCGCGCTGCCGACCTACGCCGCGACCGCGTGGTATCACCACAAGCTGCCGGGCACGCAGCCGCCCGACCTGGTGCCCTTCGTGCAGTCGGTCGAGCGCTTCGCGATGACGGACTACGCGCTGGCGCTCGGCGCCGGCGCCTCGCTGTCGCCGGCGCGGCGCCTCGCCATCGCGCAGAAGCTCAACCAGTTCACCGGCCTGCCGGTCAGCTACATCCTGAAGGCGGACCTGCGCATCAATGGCGGCGAGTTCGAGAAGAACCTGCAGGACAGCACCGACACCACCACGGGCCGCCTCGACACCCGCTTCTCGGGCCCGACCATCGATCCCTTGAGCAAGCAGTCCGACTACGATCCGCAATCGGCCGCGATCAGCTCGGCCTATGTCTCGGCCTTCAACGACTACACGCGCAACGTGCTGAATTTCGGCCAGGGCCGGATCTTCCACGAGGGCATCGACGTCTTCAAATACTGGGACTTCAAGCACCAGCAGCCGAACATGCCGTTCGCCTTCCCCGGCGCCACCAATGTGATGCCGGACCTCGCCGACGCCATGAAATACAATCCGGAGCTGAAGGTACTCTTGACCGGCGGCTACTACGATCTCGCCACGCCCTATTACGAGGGCTGGTACGAGATGCACCACCTGCCGATGCCGGCGAAGCTGCAGTCCAACATCGAGTACCACTACTACCAGTCCGGCCACATGGTGTACGCGCATGAAGCGTCGCTGAAAGAACTGCACGACACCGTCGCCGACTTCATCAAGCGGACGGACAATTTGAACTGAGCGCAGGGGCGGCGAACCTCGCTGCCCCATTCTCCCCAATTCGTCATTGCCCGGCTTGTCCGGGCAACCCATCTTTCTTTCCACCGGAGAAAAAATGGGTCGCCCGCATGAAGCGGGCGATGACGAATACGGAGAACTAATTTCGGACGTTCGCCCGCATCGCGCGTATCGCGACCGCCAGCGCCACCACCGCCAGCACCCCCGACACCACATAAGGCGCGCCCGACAGCGGCCGCCCGCCCATGCGGATCGCGTTCGCCAGCATCAGCGCGAACAGTCCCGGCGCGATCAGCCCGACCACGCTGCCGAGACTCCGCGCCGCGCCCTGCATGCGCCCTTGGTCGGACGGCCCGACCGTCTGGCTCATGATCGTGTTCAGCGACGCGCTCATCATCACCAGCCCCGCGATCCAGACGAAGGCGAAGGCGCCGTAGCCGATGCCGCTCGGCATCAGTCCCGCGCCCGCGATGCACACCGCCTGCAGGACCCCGCCGCCGATCAGCATCGCGCGGTCGCGGAGCCGCTTGATGAGAAGCGGCAGCAGCAGCGCCTGCACCGCGATGCTCCAGATCCCGACGGCGCTCAGATAGAGCCCGATCTCGCGCGGCGACCACAGATAGCGATAGGAGGTGTAGACCGCATAGATGCTGTTCACGCCCATCTGCGACAGCGCGAAGAGAAAGATCGCGAGCCCCCACCACAGCAGCGCCGGATAGGCGCGCGCGATGCCGATCGTCGCGCCGACCGGATTGGCATTAGCCCAGCGGAACGTCGCGCGCCGCTCGGCGGTGAGCGATTCCGGCAGCACGAACCAGCCATAGAGCAAACTCGTCACGCCAGCCCCGCCGCGATCCAGAAGGGCAGGCGGAGGTTATACGATCCCGCCAGGCCTCCCAGCGCCGGCCCGAACGCGGTGCCGACGCTCATCGCCGCGCCGGCGAGGCCGAAGATGCGCGTCCGTCCTTCCGGCGGCGTGACGTCGATGAGATAGGCCGTGGCGGCGGCGATGCTGCCGGTCGTGATCCCCGCCACCAGCCGGCTCGCATAGAGCCAGCCCAGATTCGGCGCCAGCGCCATCACGATAAAGTCGGCCGCCATCCCCGCCGCCGAGATCAGGATGACGGGCCGCCGCCCGAAGGCGTCGGACAGCGCGCCCTGCAGCGGCGCCGCGAAGAACTGCGTCACGAAGAACATCGTGCCGAAGACGCCGAAGATCTCGGCGACCTGCGCCGGATCGCTATGGCCGAGCTGGCCGACCAGCTTGGGCAGCACCGGCGCCGCGATCCCGCCCGCCATGGTGTCGAGCACCAGCGTCACGAAGATGAAGATGGTCGCCGCCTGCCGCGGCGGCTTGTCTGGCGCTGTGGTCATGGCTCCCCCGGGGGCCGCGCAGACAAAAGGGGATTGCCCGTTCTGTCAAGGTTGCCTTGACACCGCAAACGGGATATTCCGCCGCCCGGTGGACTGATTCCAGGGACTAGAGAACGCCGGCCTTCAGGGTAAGCGTGTGCGTGCCGTCCTTCGACGTCCAGCTGTCGCCGACCTTGCGCGGCACGAGTGGCGAGCAGTTCGGATTGGGCGTACCCGGCGGCGCTTCGCCGATATAAGTACGGCAGATATCGCCCTTGCCGTCCACCGCCCATGTGCCTTTGAAGGTATGGCTCATCAGCATCATCGAGCCGGCCAGGTCGAAACTGTGGTCGGCGCGATAATGGGTGTGAAACTCCACCCCGCCGCCGGTCGAGACGATGGTGTTGCCGTAGAAGGCCGCCATGACGTCGTCGGCGGCGAGCGCCGGCAGGACCCAAAGGGCGGTCAAGGATGCTGCAACCCAAAACGTCTTCATGGCTTCTCCTGTGAGAGCTCTGCTTGAGAAAATCGGTTCGTGAACCGCACGCGGATCAGCCAGAAGACCATCAACAGCAGAGGCGCGGCCGCCAGCGCATAAAGAAGTGGCGAGCCGTGCAGGACTTTGGGCATGACCTTCTGCTGGCCGATGAAGAACGAGCCGGTGGCGATGAAGAACCCCACGCACATGCGCCACAGATGCCGCGCGATGCGCGGCGCGCCGGAGATGCCGCCGCGCCATATCATCCGCAAATCCCCGGCCGCGGCGAGCAGCGCGACGGACGCGATGATGAAGTGGACCGCGGCGGGGACCTTGTCGAATGTTCCCCTGGGGCTCAGGGCCGCCTTGGTGCCGAATATCACCAGCGCGGCGGCGACAGCGATGGCGACGAAGGGCGCGCCCCGTTCGAACAGGCCGATGCGTCCCTCTTGCCGCCGGACCGTCATCCAGGCCGTGGCCAGGAGATAGAACACGAAGTTGACGCCGACGACCTGGCTCCATCTGGGAATGAAAAACGCCAGATAGCCTGCCGACACGGCCGTGGCCAGCATGGCAACCACGAACACCGTTCCGAACACCCGATGCCAGCGGTCGCCCTTGCGAACGGTCAGGGCCGCCGCGCCGGCGAGTATGCCGATGCTTCCCGCCCCGATGTGCAGAAGCAGTTGCGGCGTTGCGGGATCGGTAAGCGTCACCAGGGGCATGCAATCACGTTCGCTTCGCGAGGTCGGATGTGTTGAGCAGCGACAGGACAAGGCCGAGGGCCAGCATCGCCATGAAGGCGTAATTGATGGACAGGGCGCCGGACGAAAAGCCCTGGCCCCTGACCGTCCGGACGATGGGGTTGAGCCGTGCGATCTCCCACCGGCCGAAGTGCTCGATCGACAGCAGGAGGAACATCAGCGGGATCATCGCGCGATAGCGGATCAGGACGGCGACGCCGAGCAGGCTGAGCACCAGAAGAGCCAGTCCCCAGCTCGCGAATGAAAACATCACGCTGGATGCGGCCTCGGCGCCGAACGTGTCGATCGCGATATGATCGGCATCCTTGAGCACGAAGCGATTGCTCAGCCAGGGGTTCAGGCCCGCGACGTTGGCGCCCATGAGGAGCTTGCCCAGCACGGTCGCGGCGAGAAGCCAGACGGCAGCCGCGTGGCCGCGATAGGCGTTGTCGATCTGCCTGGGAAAGATGCGGCCGAACATGTCCTAGCCCCTTGTCCGGCCGATCATTACTGGCGATGGTTTCCTTGCCCATTACCGCAGCGGCCAAAAAGATGACTTCAGCCGTCAAACGCAAAACGCAGATGGCCGGGCCCACGCTGGGCGCGGGCTATGCGCGGGGATTGCTGAATTTCGCCGTCGCCAAGGGCGCAGACCGCGACACGCTGCTCGCGCGGGCGCAACTCTCCGCCCGCGATCTCGAAGACCTGGATACCCGCATTCCGCTGGCGCGCTATGTGGCGCTCATCCGGGCTGGCGCGGCGCTCACCGGCGAACCCGCGCTCGCGCTGCAGTTCGGCGAGGCCGTTCGCATGCAGGACGTTTCGATCGTCGGCTTGATCTGCGAAGCCTGCGAAACGACGTTGGAGGTCGGCGCGCAGCTCAACCGCTATGCGCGCCTGGTGTTCGACGCGGATCGTGACGACGCTCCCGACATGATTCAGCTCGTCCGCAAGGACGACGGGCTTTGGCTGGAAATCAAAAGCGACAGCTTCACCGGCAATCCGTTCTTGGCGGAATCCGAATTCGCCCGGCTGGTCGGCAATGCGCGGGCGATGTTCGGATCGCTGCCCTATTTCCAGAACATGCCGTTTCCGCTGGCGCTTCACTTCATGCACGGCGAGCCAAGCTACCGCGCCGAATACGACCGCATCTTCCGGGCGCCCGTCGTCTTCGGCCGTCCGTGGAACGCGATGCGGATCGACGAGGGCTTCCTGTCGCTGCGGCATCCGCCCGTGAACCGCTACGTTTTCGGCCTGCTCAGCGCGCGCGCCGAGGCGCTGCTCGCGGAATTGGAGACCTCGAAAACCACGCGGGGCCGCGTCGAACGCCTGTTGCTGCCGGTCCTGCACGCCGGCGAGGCGAACATGGACACGGTGGCCGGCAAGCTGGGGCTCAGTCACCCATCGCTATACCGCGCCCTGAAGGCCGAAGGCGTGACCTTCGAGACGGTGCTGGACGACCTGCGCCACAGGATGGCGCTGCACTACCTGGGCGGAAAGAAGGTCTCGGTGAACGAGACCGCCTATCTGGTGGGTTTTTCCGACCCCACGGCCTTCTCCAGGGCCTTCAAGCGCTGGACCGGGCGAAGCCCGGGCCGGCACGGGAGGGGCTGACCGCCGCGGCTTGCATCGCCGCCGTCGTCCCCCTATAAGCCCGCCATCTCGCGCGCATGGGTGGGTTTCGAAGGGAATTCCTTCGTCCCCGTCCGGTGGTTCCTCAGGGAGCTAGCCCATGCGTCTGGCCAACCGGTAAAGGAGACTGAATCCATGGCTTTGCCAGAATTTTCCATGCGCCAGTTGCTCGAGTCGGGCGCCCATTTCGGCCACCGCCAGCAGCGCTGGAACCCGAAGATGGCCCCCTACATCTACGGCTCGCGCAACGACATCCACATCCTCGACCTGACGCAGACCGTGCCCTTGCTGCACACCGCGCTGGTCGCGCTGCGCGACACCGCCGCCGGCGGCGGCCGCATCCTGTTCGTCGGCACCAAGCGCCAGGCGTCCGAGCCCATCGCGGCCGCGGCCAAGCGCTGCGCCCAGTATTACGTCAACCACCGCTGGCTCGGCGGCACGCTGACCAACTTCCAGACCGTTTCCAACTCGATCAAGCGCATGCGCACCATCGAGGAGACGCTGAGCTCGGCGCAAAGCTCGGGCCTCAAGAAGAAGGAGCTGCTCGGCATGCTGCGCGAGCGCGACAAGCTCGACCGCTCGCTCGGCGGCATCAAGGAGATGGGCGGCCTGCCGAACATGCTGTTCGTCATCGACACCAACAAGGAAGCCATCGCGATTTCCGAGGCCAAGAAGCTCGGCATCCCGGTCATGGCGATCCTGGATTCGAACAGCAATCCGGACGGCATCACCTATCCGATCCCCGGCAATGACGACGCGGCCCGCGCGCTGGCGCTCTATTGCGACCTCGCCGCCCGCGCCATCATCGACGGGCTCAGCCAGGGCCAGGTCGATGCCGGCATCGACACCGGCGCCGCCGAAGAGCTGCCCGACCTGACGCCGGCGCCCGAAGCGGTACCTGCCGAAGGCGCGACCGCCTAAGCACGTTCATCGAACTATCGAGGGCGTGATCCGATCGTTTCGGATCACGCCGCTCAAACCAAATACGGAGCCGACTATGGCCAACATCACCGCAGGCATGGTGAAGGAGCTGCGCGACAAGACCGGCGCGGGCATGATGGACTGCAAGACAGCCCTCAATGAGAGCAACGGCGACATGGAAGCGTCCATGGACTGGCTGCGCAAGAAGGGCATCACCAAGGCCGCCAAGAAGGCCGGCCGCGCCGCCGCCGAAGGCCTCGTCGGCGTCGCCACCGGCAACAATGTCGGGGCGCTGGTCGAGGTGAACTCCGAGACCGACTTCGTCGCCCGCAACGACGAGTTCAAGGATTTCGTCAAGACTGCCGCCCGCCTCGCGCTGGAGGAAGAAGGCGATCTGGAAAAGCTGCTCAAGAAGAACATGGGCGCCCACGACGTGGCGCAGACGCTGACCCATCTCGTCGCCAAGATCGGCGAGAACATGTCGGTGCGCCGCACCGTCATGCTCGCCGTCGACCAGGGCGTGGTCTCGGCCTATGTCCACAACGCCTCCTCGCCCGAGCTCGGCAAGATCGGCGTGCTGGTGGCGCTGAAATCCGCCGCGCCGGCCGACAAGCTCAACGCGCTCGGCAAGCAGATCGCCATGCATGTCGCGGCCGCCGCCCCGCTGGCGCTGAGCCCTGCGCATCTCGACAAGGCCATGGTGGAGAAGGAGCGCGCCATCCAGGCCGACATCGCCCGCCAGTCCGGCAAGCCCGAGGACGTCATCGAGAAGATGCTCGTCGGCCGCATGCGCAAATTCTATGAAGAGTCGGTCCTGCTGCAGCAGGTCTTCGTCATCGACGGCGAGACCCGCGTCGAGAAGGTGATCGAGAAGGCCGCCAAGGACTTCGGCACGCCGGTCTCGATCGAGGCCTTCGTTCGCTTCCAGGTCGGCGAGGGCATCGAGAAGATCGACGGCGACTTCGCCGACGAGGTCGCCAAGATGGCCGGCCCGAAGAAGGGCCCCGAGGGCGACACCCCGGAACCGGTCTGAGGACGAGGCCATGCCCACCGCGCCGAAATACCGCCGGGTGCTCCTCAAGGTCTCCGGCGAGGCGTTGATGGGCGAGCAGCAGTTCGGCATCGACGTCGCCACCGTCGACCGCATCGCGGCCGACGTCGAGCAGGCGATCCGCGGCGGCACCCAGATCTGCATGGTGATCGGCGGCGGCAACATCTTCCGCGGCCTCTCGGGCGCCGCGAAAGGCATCGACCGCGCCACCGCCGACTACATGGGCATGCTGGCGACCATCATGAACGCGCTGGCGATGCAGGCGGCGCTCGAACGCGTCGACATCCCGACAAGGGTCCAGTCCGCCATCCCCATGAGCACGGTGTGCGAGCCCTATGTCCGCCGCCGCGCCATCCGCCACCTGGAGAAGGGGCGGGTGGTGATCTTCGCCGCCGGCACCGGCAATCCGTTCTTCACGACGGACACCGCTGCTGCCTTGAGGGCGGCCGAGATGAACTGCAACGCGATGATGAAGGCGACCCAAGTAGACGGCGTCTACTCGGCCGACCCCAAAAAGGTGCCGGACGCGGTCCGCTACGATTTCCTGAGCTATCACGAGGTCTTATCGCGCGACCTTCAGGTGATGGATCAGTCGGCCATCAGCCTCAGCCGCGAAAACCGGATTCCGATCATCGTGTTCTCGATCCATGATGCGGGCTCGCTGGCCCAGGTCCTCAAGGGCCAGGGCCGGGCAACGATTATCGAAGACCGGGCCTGACTTCGGTTAGGCTCCGATCGCAAACACAGGTTCGAAGGCCATGGCAGAGACATATAGTAAGGACGAAACCTCCCGCCGCATGCACGGCGCCGTCGAGACCCTGAAGAAGGAATTCTCCGGCCTGCGCACCGGCCGCGCCAGCCCGGCGCTGCTCGACCCCGTCAAGGTCGAGGCCTACGGCAACATGGTTCCCGTCAACCAAGTCGGGAACATCTCGACCCCCGAGCCGCGCATGATCACGGTCCAGGTCTGGGACAAGGGCCTCGCCAAGGCGGTCGACAAGGCGATCCGCGACGCCAATCTGGGCCTCAACCCCCAGATGGACGGCCAGCTTTTGCGCATTCCGTTACCCGAGCTTAACGAGGAAAGGCGCAAGGAACTGGCCAAGCTGGCCTCGAAATACGCCGAGGCCGCCCGCGTCGCGGTCCGCAATGTGCGGCGCGACGGCATGGACCTGCTCAAGCGCCTCGAAAAGGACCACAAGATCGGTCAGGACGAACACCACAAGCACGGCGACGAATTGCAGAAGCTGACGGACGCCCACATAAAGGACATCGACTCCGTGCTCCACGGCAAGGAGCAGGAGATCATGCAGGTTTGAGACCTGCTGCGAGGTAGACGATGGCGCTTGCGCCACAGACGCCGACAGCACTGCCCCGGCACGTCGCCATCATCATGGACGGCAACGGACGCTGGGCGCGCAAGCGGTATCTGCCGCGCGAGGCGGGCCATGTCGCCGGCGTCGGCGCGGTGCGCGAGGTCGTCCGCGCCGCCTCCGACATCGGCCTCGCCAACCTGACGCTCTTCGCCTTCTCGTCCGAAAACTGGAAGCGCCCCAAGACCGAGGTCGGCGCTTTGATGGGCCTGTTCCGCGCCTATTTCCGCAGCGACCTCGACGAGCTCGTCGCCCGCGGCGTGCGCGTGCGCATCATCGGCAGCAGGAGCCGCGTCGCCCGCGACATCGAGCGCATGATCGAGGACGCCGAGAACCGCACCGTCGCCAACAAGGGCCTCAACCTCACCTTCGCCTTCGACTATGGCGGCCAGGAAGAGATCGCCGCCGCCGCCCGCGAATTGGCGCGCGCCGCCAAGGAAGGCCGCCTCGACCCCGAGACCATCACGCCCGAGCTCTTCGCGACGCGGCTCTTCACCAGCGCGCTGCCCGAGCCCGACCTCGTCATCCGCACCAGCGGCGAGCACCGGCTCTCCAACTTCCTGCTCTGGCAGTCGGCCTATGCCGAGCTCAGCTTCGTCGACACGCTGTGGCCGGATTTCTCCCGCGAGATCTTCGTCACTTGCCTGGAGAACTTCGCCCAGCGCGAGCGCCGCTTCGGCGCCGTCTCGGATGCCGTCGCGTGAGCGGCTCGCGCCCCATCTCCGCACGGCCCGATCATGCTCCCGGGTACAGGGCCATCAAATTCAATTGGGATTGGGTCACCCGTCCCTTGTTCGGCGGCGCGCTGGCCGCGTTGACCGTCGCTGCGATCTTCGGTGGCCCGGCTTACATCGCGCTGTTCGCTGCGCTGGCCGCCGGCGCCGGCGCGCGCGAATGGCACCGCATGCTGGGCGAGCGCGTCTTCGGCCCCACCTTCTTCATCACCACCATAGCCGTCGCCGCCGCGCTTGCCGCCGAGGTCGTCCGGCCCGCGTCGCCCGCCGCGTGGATCGTTCTCGCCGGTGGCGCCGCCACCACCGCGATCTATGCCATGGCGCGCGGCCACCATCCGGTCTGGCACGGCGCCGGCCCGCTCTATCTCGGCCTCGCGATGCTGGCGCTTTTGCTGCTGCGCGCCGCCCCGCACGGCGCCTGGGTGATCGTCGGCCTGTTCGTCGCGGTCTGGGCCACCGACACCGGCGCGCTGATCGTCGGCAACCTCGTCGGCGGCCCGCGCCTGTGGCCCGCCCTGTCGCCCAACAAGACCTGGGCCGGCACGCTCGGCGGCATCGCCACCGGCGCCGTGTTCGAGGCCGTCTACATCGCCGTCCTCGGCGGCCATCCCATCCCCGCCGCGCTGCTCGGCGCCGGCATCGCCGTCGTCGCGGTGTGCGGCGACCTCTTCGAATCCTGGGTGAAGCGCCGCTTCCAGCGCAAGGATTCCGGCGGCCTGATCCCCGGCCATGGCGGCGTGCTGGACCGCATCGATTCCACGCTCTTCGCCGCGCCGGTCCTGGCGCTCTTCGTCATCGTCGTCGGATTGAACCCGATGTTTGGAGCCCATCCGTGAACGCCCTTGCCGCCACGCGTAGCAATTTCGAGATCACGGCGCTGGAGCCGGTGCTGGCCCGCTCCGTCACCGTGCTGGGCTCGACCGGCTCGATCGGCGTCTCGACGCTCGACGTCGTCGCCCATGCGCGCAAGCATTACGGCGGCCACGCCATGCCGGTCGAGGCGATCACCGCCCAGTCCAACGTCGCGGACCTCATCAAGCAGGCGCGCGCCATGAACCCGCGCCTCGCCGTCATCGGCGACGACAAGCTCTATGCCGAGCTCAAGAGCGGTCTCGCCGGCACCGGCATCGAAGCCGCCGCCGGCCGCGCCGCGGTGATCGAGGCCGCCGCGCGCCCATCCTCGACCGTGATGGTCGCGATCATGGGCGCCGCCGCGCTCGAACCCGCGCTCGCCGCCGTGGCGCGCAACGCCACCGTGGCGCTGGCCAACAAGGAGTGCATCGTCGCCGCCGGCGGCGTCTTCCACAAGGCGCTCGCCGCCTCCACGGCGTCCGTTATCCCCGTCGATTCCGAGCACAACGCCGTGTTCCAGGTCCTGAACGGGGAGGGCGCCCGCGAAGTCGAGAAGGTCACGCTCACCGCCTCGGGCGGCCCGTTCCGCGACTGGACGGCTGAGCAGATGGCGGCCGCCACCGTCGAGCAGGCCGTCAAGCATCCCAACTGGTCGATGGGCGCCAAGATTTCCGTCGACAGCGCCACGCTGATGAACAAGGGTCTGGAGCTGATCGAGGCGCATTTCCTCTTCGCCCTGCCGCCGGAGAAGCTGGACGTGCTGGTGCATCCGCAGTCCATCGTCCACTGCCTCGTCTCCTACGAAGACGGCACCACGCTCGCCCATCTCTCGGCGCCCGACATGCGCACGCCGATCGCGCACGCGCTGGCCTGGCCGCGCCGCATCTCCTCGCCGTCGCACCGCCTCGATCTCGCCGCCGTCGGCCGCCTCGATTTCCGCAAGCCCGACCACGCGCGCTTCCGCTGCCTCGGCCTCGCCATGGAATGCATGCGCGTCGGCGCCCTGTCGCCGACCATCCTCAACGCCGCCAACGAGATCGCGGTCGACGCGTTCCTCAAGCGCCGGATCGGCTTCCTCGACATCGCGCGCGTCGTCGAGACCACGCTGGCGGAATCCCCGGAGGCCAATTCTCCTTGCGACACGCTCGACGGCGTCCTCGCCGCCGACGCGCGCGCCCGCGACCTCGCCGCCGGCATCTGCCGCCGCGTCGTAAACTGACAGCGCTGAAAGGCGAACGAGCATGATGGATGCATTGCAGAATCTGGCGAACTGGTCGGTCTACGGCATTCCGGCCTTCCTCTTTCTGATCACCGTCGTGGTGTTCTTCCACGAGCTCGGCCATTTCTCCGTGGCGCGCTTCTTCGGCGTGCGCATCGAGACCTTCTCCATCGGCTTCGGTCCGGCCATCGTGAAATGGACCGACCGCAAAGGCACGCTGTGGAAGATCTCCTGGATCCCGCTCGGCGGCTTCGTGAAGTTCTACGGCGACGCCGACGGCGCCTCGACGCCCGACCGCGAGGGCGTGGCGCGCATGAGCGCCGCCGACCGCGCCGTCGCCTTCCCCTTCAAGCCCTTGTGGCAGCGCGCCCTGATCGTGGTCGCCGGACCGGCCGCGAACTTCATTCTCGCGATCGTCATCCTGACCGGCATCTTCATGTTCCACGGCCAGGTCGTCGTCCCGCCGGTCATCGGCACGGTCGCGCCGCATGGCGCCGCCGCGGACGCCGGCATTCGCCCCGGCGACCGCATCGTCTCGGTCGACGGCACCGCCATCGCCTCCTATCTCGAACTGCAGCAGATCGTTTCGCTCAGCACCGGCCAGCGCCTGCCCATCGTCCTGGACCGCGGCCGCGCGCGCCTCACCGTCTGGGCGACGCCGCGCGAGATCACCATCACCGATCCGTTCAAGAACACGCAGAAGATCGGCGACCTCGGCCTGTCCCCGCCCGAGCCGCCCGTGATCGACACGGTGCAGGCCAGGACACCGGCCGCGGCGGCCGGCCTGCGCGGCGGCGACCGCATCGTCGCCATCAACGGCCACGCCGTCGCCAGTTTCGAGGACGTCTCCAGAATCGTCGGCGTCAACGCCGGCAAGCCCCTGACGATCGACCTCAGGCGCGGCGCCGCGCTGTTGCGCCTGCACGCCACGCCGTTCCGGAACGAGCAGAAAAGGGGCCAGCTCGGCATTACATTTCAGTTACCCCAGACCGTGCAGTATCTCGGCCCCGTCGCGGCGGTCGGCGCCTCGCTGGGCGAGATTCAGGGAATCATCACCACCACCTTCCGTGCCCTGACCAAAAGCGCCTCGGGCGCCAGCCAGGTTTCCGGCATTATCGGCATTGCCAAATTGTCAGGTCAGGTTGCCGCGGTGAGCTTTGTGGCGCTGATCCAGCTGGCGGCGCTTCTTTCGGTAAGCATCGGCTTGGTAAACCTTTTTCCCATTCCGCTGCTCGACGGGGGCCATCTTCTGTACTATGCATGCGAAGGTGTTTTGGGGCGTCCGCTCGGTGAGCGGGCCCAGGACGTCGGATTTAGGCTCGGGCTGGCTGTGGTGCTGGGGATTTTCCTCCTGGCGACCTGGAATGACCTCGTTCGGCTAAATCTTTTCTGAAACCTCGGCGGGCTGCCGAACGGGCGGTCGAGCCTCATAACGAGTAACCAGAGACGACTGGATGAGCCACATCACCCTGTTCGCCCGATTTGCGCGCGCGGCCCCTGCCTTGGTGCTGACGCTGACGCTTGCCGGCTCCGTGGCGCGCGCCGCGCCGGCGCCGGCCAGGCCGACGGCCCTGC
>OLLF01000188.1_pt1 | contig 31873 bp, 24 predicted proteins | sample 1604471 | NCBI WGS metagenome assembly OLLF01 (sample SAMEA104055714, study PRJEB20765) | soil metagenome | isolation source: soil
GATTCACAGCGGACCGTGGAGGAACGAAGCGAAGGTGCGTGTGCGCGCGGCTCTGACAGGCCGTTCGCCGGCCAGCCTGCCCGCTTCCGAAAGACCAGGGCGGACCGTCGAGCACGCACTCGAAGCGGCCGCCTTTGTCTTATGGGGGTATCGGAGTTGTGGTTTGAAATTCTCTCACATCAAATCCCGTCATGGGCGGGCAAGCCAGGCAAGGACGGATTTGAAATGGATGATCTCAAACCAGATCGACTCTAAAACAACGACTTGTCGCACACCCGGTCCACCGAGCGGAACTGATAGCCGCCTTGCTCGACGCGCCCCGCGAGCTCGGGATATTTCGCGGCAAGGAATGCGTGCACGCCGTCGAGGTCGTTGCCGATCGAGAACTTCACGCGGTTGGCCGAGCTCGCATACGGCATCACCATGTAGGTGATCGTGCCGATATAGGTGACCTTGCCGGCCACCGGTTCGAAGAACACCGTCGTCTGGTCGCCGCAGGGAACGAACGACCGCTTGTCCTTGTAGAAGTTCTGCAGCCAGCCGGTGAGGCCCCAATCCTGGGCCGATGGATTGACGAACGAGACGCCGGTGATCGCCATCGGCCCGGCCTTGTCGATCTTGCCGACGATGAAGCCGCCGGACGCCGTCAGCGCCGTTGGATCGCCGCCGAGCGCGAACAGCCCTTTCTTGATCTCGCCCGGCGAGATCACCAGCGTCGGATCGCCCGGCAGAACGCCGATGACATAATAGGCCGCACCGTCCGCAACCGCCGGCGGCGCTTCGGCAGCGGCGCCGCCGCCGGCGCAAGCCATCAGAACAAGGCACGCGCGAAACACGCCGCAGCGTAAGGCAAACATGCTGATTCCCCCCAGACGCCTGCAGACTAGCGGCCCCGATGGGCCCTTGAACAGGCTGGCACAACAAAACAGGCGCGGATCGCTCCGCGCCTGTCGCGTATTGGGGATGGAAACGTTAGTGCGTCGCGTTGTGGCCCGCTGCACCGCCCATGGCGTTGACATGCGCCGCCGGGCAATTGGCGCCGACATGCGGATGGCCCGGCACCGGCGTGCCGCAATGATTGTCGTCGACGTCAGCCGCGGCGCCGTTGCCCACTCCGTGCGCCGCGGCGTTAGCATGACCCGCCATCGTCCCGCCCATCGCGTTGGTATGGACGGCGGCGCATTTGGTTCCGACATGCGGATGACCCGGCACCGGTGTGCCGCAATAGGTGTCGTCGGCATCCCGGGCCACGCCGGCGCCGCCGCCGCCGGTCTGCGTGCCGATGCTGTGCAGCGTCGTCGCCGACGGCGCGTGAACGACCCGGTTCTTCCCCGGCGGTTCGGGCTGCGGATTGAGCGCGAAGGCGCCCGTGCTGAAAGCGATCGACAAGAGTGAAATGGCGGTCAGTGAAACCAGCTTGCGCATGAATGACTCCCTCCCAATGTTTGAAACCCCTCGGCCGCGATCTTACCGGTGTAAGCTGAACGGGGCCAGAAGTTGCAGGTTATCTTCCGTTCACGTTGACGGCCGCGTCATCGGCCGCCGCCCAGCATTCCATCTCGACCCGCGCCCCGAGAATCAGTTGATGCGCGCCAATGGCGGTGCGGGCCGGATAGCGTCCGGCCTGGAAGTGGGGCACGTAAACTTTGTTGAACGCGCCCCATTCCGCCATGTCGGCGAGATAGACCACCGCCTTGACGACATGTTCGAAGCCGAGCCCGGCCTCGTTCAGCACCGCGGCGATATTCGCCATCATCTGTCGGCTTTCCGCTTCGATGCCGCCGGGCACCAGCTCCATCTTGCCGGCGATGTTGCCGATGGCACCGGCGAGATACAGCGTATCGCCCGCGCGTACCGCCTGACTGAACGGCAAGTTCGCTGCCGTGGCGGCGTCGGAATTGATAAATTCTATCATCGGAAAATCCTTTGAAGATGGCGCGGCGCAGGCCATGTTATAGCGCCTGACCCGCCTGTAATCTCGTGCCGCCGAACAGGGCGCGAACGACCCTTCAAAGGACTTTGTATGGATATGCGTCGCACGCTTGCTTTCGCCGTGCCTGCCTTGTTCGCGCCGGTCGCCCTGTGGGCGGCGGCGAACGTGGTTTATCCGGCGCACCCCAAGACCAGCACCGAGATCCTCGCCGGCGATCTGCTGGCGCGCGACCAGGCGATCTCCGACGATGCCTTCGAGGGCCGCGGTCCGGGCACCAGGAACGGCGAGGCGGCGGCGCAATGGATCGCCGACGAGATGAAGCGCATCGGCCTCAAGCCCGGCAATCACGGCAGCTATTTCCAGAAAGTGCCGTCGGTCAGCCTGGCGCTCGACCCGGCGAAATCCTCCGAAACCTTCAACACGCCGACGGGCGCAGTGAAACCCGGCTTCCCCGAAGAGGCCGTCTACTGGACGCCGCAATACGCCTCCCCCGACGTGACGGTGACGAAGGCGCCATTGGTGTTCGTCGGCTACGGCGTCGTGGCCCCGGAATACAAGTGGGACGACTACGCCGGCGTCGACGTCAAGGGCAAGACCGTCGTCATCCTGATCAACGATCCGGGCAATGAGGAGCGGCCGGGCAATCCGGCCTTCTTCAAGGGCCGCGCCATGACCTATTACGGCCGCTGGACCTACAAGTTCGAGGAAGCCGCGCGCCACGGTGCCGCCGCCGCGATCATCGTGCACGAGACCGGCCCCGCCGCCTATGGCTGGCAGGTGGTGCGCAATTCCAACTCCGGCAACAAGCTGTGGCTGGCCGCCGCCGACCAGAACAAGAGCATGGTCGCCATCGAAGGCTGGATCACCCGCCCGATCGCCGAAGATCTCTTCAAGCGCGCCGGCCTCGACTACGCCACGCTGAAAGCGTCCGCGAACCAGCCGGGCTTCAAGCCGGTGGCGATGACGGGCGAGACGCTGGACATTCACGCCCATTCCTCGATTGCCCATCTCGACACCCGCAACGTCGTCGGCATCGTGCCGGGCACCAAGAAGCCGGGCGAGTTCATCCTCTACACCGCCCATTGGGACCATCTGGGCGTCAAGCCGGACGTCGCCGGGCCCGACAAGATCTACAACGGCGCCATCGACAACGGCATGGGCGTCTCCAGCATCCTGGAGATCGGCGAAGCCTTCGCGCACGCCAAACCCGGCCCGCAGAGGAGCGTCGCCATCATCTGCTGGACGCTGGAAGAGCAGGGCCTGCTCGGCTCGCTCTATTTCGCCGAGCATCCGATCTGGCCGCTGTCGCACATCGTCGGCGGCGTCAATCTCGACGGCGGCCTGGCCGAGGGCCACGCCCACGACCTGGTCCTGATCGGCAACGGCGCCTCGGAACTGGAAGACATGCTGGCCGGCGTGCTGAAGACGCAGGACCGCATCATCTCGCCCGATCCGCAGCCGGAGAATGGCGGCTTCTACCGTTCGGACCATATCAGCCTCTCCAGAGTCGGCGTGCCGATGCTCGATCCCGCCGGCGGCTTCGACCTCGTCGAGGGCGGCACGGTCGCGGGCCAGAAGGTGCGCGAAGACTACCGCACCAACCACTACCACCAGCCGTCGGACGAGTTCGATCCCAAGTGGGACGTGACCGGCGTGATCGACGACCTGTCGGCGCTCTACACGCTGGGCGACACGCTGGCCAATTCGGACCGCTGGCCGAACTGGTACAAGGACAACGAATTCCGCGCCATCCGCGACAAGTCGATGGCGGGGAGGAAGTAGCGAAAGAATCCCCTCTCCCCCTTTGGGGGAGAGGGTTAGGGTGAGGGGGCGGTGAAAGCACAAGCGCCCTTGCCGTCACCACCCCCTCACCCCGCCCTCTCCCCCGGAGGGGGAGAGGGAGAAGTCGGAGCGGCCAACCCCGCCACCCTGCGCGCCGCGTGCTCGATGTGCACCAGCCGGCGCCGCAGCACCGACACGCCGTCCGGCCTGTAGAGATCGTCACGGCTGGTCTTGCTCAGGCGCGGCGGCGCCTTCTCCGGTTGCGCGGCGCCCAATATGTCGAGCACCCGGCCGCGCATCTCCGCGGTCAGCGCATCCGTGCCCGGCGCCTTGTCGAGCTCGGGCCCGCGCATCGCGAACAGCACCTGCATCGATGTCAGGTCCGACAGCAGCAGGTAATTCGCCGCCAGCAGCGCATTCAGCCGCGCCAGCAGGTCCTTCTCCGCGTTCGGCTCGCCGGCCAGCCGGCGCACCGCGCCCGACAGCGCCGCGACCGCGTCGAACAGGCGCTTGCGCGCCAGGCGGTAGGATTGCTCGACCCGCTGGCGCGTCATCGCCTGGCCTGCGAAGTCGCGGTCGGCCTTCAGCAGGCCGGCGATGGTGCGCGGCAATTCGTTGCGCTCCCAGCTCGGCAGCAGGAAGCTGAAGCCATAGCTCAGCGCCGCGCCGATCAGCGTGTCGAGAATGCGCTCGGACAGCACGTGATGCGCGCCCGGCTGCAGGAAATGCAGCAGCAGCAGCGACGACACCGAGGCCGACGCCGCGGTGACGCGATAGTTCACCGCGCCGAAGGCATGGCTCACGCCGGTGGCGAGCGCCACCACCGCCAGGAGATAACCGACCGGCACGAAAGCCTGCAGCGCGGCCGCCAGGACGCAGCCGATCAGCGTGCCGACGATGCGGTCGAAGCGGCGCTGGCGCGTCACGCTGTAATTGGCGCGCATGATCAGCGCCGTGGTCAGCAGGATCCAGCTGGCATGGGCAAAGCGCGGAAAGGCGACGGTCAATGCCAGCCCCGCGCTCATCGCCAGCGCCAGACGCACCGCATAGCGGAACGCCGGCATGCCGAACCCGATCTGGGCCCGCAGATGCGCCAGGCCGCGCACGCTGGGCTGGCGGAACAGGGCGAGATCGGCGCGCGGCTCATAGGGATCGGCGGACCCGATGGCGGCGATGCGCGCGGCGGACTGGCCGAGCTTGTCGGCGGTCGAGCGGAAGGCCGCGATGGCTTGCAATTCGTCCTCGTCGCCGCCCGTCGACGGCGCGATGCGCGCGATCTCCGCCGCGATGGCCTCGCGTTCGGCCACATGCGGCTCGACGGCGACGACCGCTGTTGGCGCCAGCGCGAGCCGCTCGGCATCATCCGCCAGCGCCAGTGTCAGCGCCCACAAGCGGCGCATCAGATGGCGGTGCCGCGATGTCTGCAGGATCTCGATATCGGCGTCGCTGGAAAGAATGGTCTCGAAGGCGTCCAGCAGCGCGATCAGCGCGCGCGCCTGCCGCTTCTGCCACGGCTTCGCCGTGCTGGCATAGATCGCGTCGCGTGCCACCTGCATGCGCTCGACCGCCGCGGCATGCGCCTCGATCATCGCGGCGAAAGCTTTGGCGCCGTCCGCATCGGGATCGAGCAACTGCGCCTTGGCGCGCAGATAGAGCGCGAAAGCGCGTAGCGCCTCGGCCATCAGCAGACGACGGACCCGGCTGTCGAACGCCCACGCAAATACCAGCGCGTAGGTGAGGTAAAACGCCCCGCCGCCCGCGAACAGCGCCAGATGCGCCAGCATCTGCTCGCGCGTCGCGATGTCGGCGCCGAGCGTGAGCACGAAGGCGAGAATGGTGGCGACGCCCAGCCCCAGGGCGCGCTTGCCATAGGCCGAGATCAGTCCGGCCCATAGTCCTGCCGCAGCGGTGACGGCGAATTCGAGCCCGATGTTCGCCTTGGCAAACAGGCTCAGCGCCGTCATCACCGTGGCCATGACCAGCGCCGCGAGCAGCGCCCGCGGCTTTTCGTGCAGCGGATCGGGCTGGTCGGCGATGGAGACGCACAGCGCGCCGGTCGCCGCCGAGATTCCCGCCGCCAGCCCCAGCGGCAGCCCCGCCGCCAGCCCGGCCAGCGTCACGCCCGCCGCGACCGAGAAGCCGTTCTCGATATGGGGCCGGTAGAACAGCGGATGGAGGTAGCGGGCGAGGGCGGCCATGGTTCTCCTGAGGTAAACGACGTTAGCCGTTTACGGAAGGGTTTTGACGCCCTAAAACCTTGTTGTGACAGGCCAAATCAACGGCCGCCGGGGGAGCGCTTGTTCAACAAAATCCTGATCGCCAATCGCGGTGAAATCGCCTGCCGGGTCATCAAGACGGCGCGGCGCATGGGCATCAAGACCGTCGCCGTCTATTCCGATGCCGACCGCGACGCGCTGCATGTCGAGATGGCCGACGAGGCCGTGCATATCGGCCCGCCGCCCTCGGCGCAGTCCTATCTCGTCATCGACCGCATCGTGCAGGCCTGCCTCGACACGGGCGCGCAGGCGGTGCATCCCGGCTACGGCTTCCTGTCGGAGCGCGAAGCGTTCGCCGAGGCGCTGGCCAGGCACGGCATCGTCTTCATCGGCCCGAACAACAAAGCCATCGCCGCGATGGGCGATAAGATCGAGTCCAAGAAGCTGGCGCAGGCCGCCAAGGTCAACACCGTCCCCGGCTTCATCGGCGAGATCACCGACGACACGCATGCGCGGAAGATCGCCAAAGAGATCGGCTACCCGGTGATGGTCAAGGCCAGCGCCGGCGGCGGTGGCAAGGGCCTGCGCATCGTCCACAAGGAGGACGAACTCGTCCAGGCGATCAAGTCCAGCCAGCACGAGGCCAAGGCCAGCTTCGGCGACGACCGCCTGTTCATCGAGAAATTCGTCACCGAGCCGCGCCACATCGAGATCCAGCTGATCGGCGATAAGCACGGCACCGTGCTCTATCTCAACGAGCGCGAATGCTCGATCCAGCGCCGCCACCAGAAGGTGATCGAGGAGGCACCGTCGCCCTTCCTCGACGCCGCCACGCGCAAGGCCATGGGCGAGCAGGCTGTCGCGCTGGCCAAGGCCGTCGGCTACGACAGTGCCGGCACGGTCGAGTTCATCGTCGACAAGGACCGCAAGTTCTATTTCCTGGAGATGAACACGCGGCTCCAGGTCGAGCATCCGGTGACCGAGCTGATCACCGGCCTCGACCTCGTCGAGCTGATGATCCGCTCCGCCGCCGGCGAGAAGCTCCCCATCGCCCAGGGCGACGTCGGCATCAAGGGCTGGGCCGTCGAGGCGCGCATCTATGCCGAGGATCCCTATCGCGGCTTCCTGCCGTCCACCGGGCGCCTGGTGCGCTACCGCCCGCCGGCGGAAGGCACGTTTGGTGATGTCACTGTCCGAAATGACACCGGCGTCTATGAGGGCGGCGAGATCTCGATGTTCTACGATCCGATGATCGCCAAGCTGTGCACCCACGCGCCGCTGCGCGTCGCCGCGATCGACGCCATGGCCACGGCGCTCGACCGCTTCCGCATCGAGGGCATCAACCACAACATCGCCTTCCTGACCGCCATCATGCACAACAAGCGCTTCCGCGAGGGGCGGCTGACGACCGCGTTCATCGCCGAGGAATTCCCCGATGGCTTCCACGGCCTGGCCCTCGACGAGGCGGCGCGCCATCGTTTCGTCGCCGCCGCTGTTGCGGCGCGCCTCGTGCGGGCGCTGCGCGCCAGCGGCATCTCCGGCATCATGAACGGCGCCCACAAGGTGCCGCGCGATCTGGTGGTGACGCTCGACGGCAAGGATTACGAGGTCGCGAACGCGAACCTCGCCGCCGGCAATCTGCACCTCGTCATCGACGGCAAGCCCTATTCGGCGCTGACCGAATGGCAGCCGGGCCAGCCGATCATGAAGCTCACCGGCGCCGACGGCGAGCACGCGATCCAGCTGACGCGCGTCCAGGGCGGCTACCGGCTGGGGCAGGGCGGCCGCACCGTCACCGCCGTCGTCCGCTCGCCGCTGGGCGCGAAGATGGCGGCGCTGATGCCGGTCAAGGTCGCGCCGGACACCTCCAAGCTGCTGCTCTGTCCGATGCCCGGCTTGGTCGTCTCCGTCAATGTGCGCGAAGGCCAGGAGGTCAAGGCCGGCGAGGCGCTGGCCGTGGTCGAGGCCATGAAGATGGAAAACGTGCTCACCGCCGAACGCGACGGCACAATAAAGAAGATCAACGCCGCCAAAGGCGACAGCCTGGCGCTGGACGACGTGATCCTGGAATTCGCGGACTGATTTTTTGAGCGAACCAAAAAAAGTCGTCATCGCGGGGCTTGTCCCGGCGACCCATGAAAACAGCCGTTGAAAATTGTTACCGGTGGTGTTCATGGATGGCCGGCATAGAGCCGGCCGTGACGATTGAAGTGGGCGCCAAAACTAAAACGTATGCCGGATCTGGATATCGATCGTCGGGCGCGACTGCGCCACGTAGTCGTCGATGTTCGCCAGCGCCGACGTGTTGCGCGGCCCCGCATAGATGAAGCGCTTGCTGTCGTAGACGAAGCCCGTGATGTTGTCGCTCTCGACGTGCAGGCTCCAGGACGGGCTCGGCTTCCAGTCCCAGAACAGCCCCAGATAGGGCGGCGCGATGTGGCGGTGCTGGATCTGCGCCAGGCGGTAATAGTACTCGTCCCAGCAATTGTAATAGAACACGCCCCAGGTCGATTGCAGGCTGTTCACGTCCTGGGTGAACTTGATGTTGATGTTGTTCGGCCGCTGGCCCGAGATCACGCGCTTGACGCCCGTCACCGGATCGCGCACCGAGCTGAAATCCCACACCGCCGTCGTCGTCAGCAACCCGCCGTCGATGCCGAGCTTGTCGAAGGGCAGGGTGAAGGCGACGTTGATCTCGTCGTTGCGGCCGCCGCCGATATTGCCGGGCGCGTCGAACACGTTGCCCAGCGAATCCGTCACCGGAACCAGGTCGACGACGTCGCCGATCTCCTCATGCATCAGCGTCACCACCAGGGCGCCCTTTTCCCAGAAGTGCTGCTCGAAGGAGATCTCGAACTGTGAGCGCTGGTCGGGCTTGAGATCGGCATTGCCCGCCGTCACGCCGGTGGAGGCGAGGTTGGCGGTGGCGATGAAATTGCCGAAATCGAGCTGGCCGACGACCTTTTCGTAGCGCAGGCGGATCTGGGTGTCCTTGCTCGGCGACCAGGTCAGCACCGCGCGCGGCTTGGGATAGAAGAACGAGCGGCTCTGGTTGACCGTGCCGGTCTCGCCGATGGTCGAGAACTCGAAACGCGCGCCGGCTTCCAGCATCCACTGGTCGTCGATCTTCCAGGTGCCTTGCGCGAACACTTCGCCGCGCCGCTCCTCGACCCTGGCATTGGCCGAAGGCAGCGGCTGGTTGACCTGGTTCACGAACAGGCTGGTCTTGCCGTCGAGAAAATTATACGCGCCCTCCGCGCCGCCTTCGAGCGTCAGCGACGGCAGCGGCAAATAGCGCAGCGTGGCGCGCGCGATGGATTCGCCCGTGCCGCTCAGCGAGCGGAAATCCTGGAACGTAACGGTGTCGTCCGAGGTCGAGATCGACGACGCATGCCCGAGCTTCTGCAGCACCAGCGTTTCCAGTTCGGCGCCGCCGATATTGCCCTTCCAGTGCAGGCCGAGCTCGGCGGTATTGTCGCGCGACTTGTCCTCGAACAATTCGTTGAAGCCGGGGCGCGTATAGCTCAGCCGGTCGATGAACGGGCTGGTCTTCAGCGTCAGGTTCGCCTTGAACTCGCCGCCGAACAAGGGAACCGTGGCCGCGCCTTTCAGCGACAGGCCAAGGCCCAGGCCGTGCGAGAACACCACGTCGTGGGTGAGAAGATTGCCAGCGCCGTCGAAGACGTTGTGATAGCCCTTGCCGACGGAGTCGTCGTAGTTCTGAAGCGCCGCCGCGGAAGCTTCATAGGTCGAATCGCCGGTGTGCTCGGTGAACTCGAGCGCGCCATACGGCACCATATGGCCGTCGGTGAAGATCAAATCCTCGGCGGTGGCGACGAGGGTGGTCGAATCCGCCTTCTTGCGGATGACGTTGGCGACCACGGTCTGCCCCTGCATGTCGATGCCCGGTGCGCCGCCGCGGATGAGTTCCACGCGCTCGACATTGCCGGCCGGAATGCGAGTGAGGATGGAGTCGAGCGAATCCGCCTTGGAGGTCGGGCGCTGGCCGTCGATCAGCACGTTGCCGGCGGTGCCGGCGAAACCGCGCGCGCTGGAGCCGTCATTGATCGAGAAGCCCGGGATGCGCTTGACCATGTCGTAGGCGGTGTTGGGGCGGGAGTCCGCGAAAAACGCCGTGTCGTAGACCAGGATGCCGGTCTGCGCCGGGTCGTCTGCCTGGGCTGCGCCGGCGGCCAGGAGCGCCGCCAGGACGGACGCGGTAAACCATTTGAACTGCACGCGAAATTCCCTCCGAGACGCCTACCAGTCAACCTGGACGCGACGCTTCTAATGGGACAATGCGCGCAAAATGCATAGCTCCCGTGCTGCTCAATACTGCGTGACGACTAGAGACCGGTTAACGGCCGCCCTGAGCCAGTGCCAGCGCCCGCTCGAACACCGGATCGCGCCCCGCCAGATAGTCCGCAAAGCGCAGGTGAACGGTCATGTCCGGCGCCAGCGTCCTGACCCGCACGGGATAGAACCAGTTGACCCAATAGCAGACATGCCAGTCGGTGCAGGGCGCGGAATAGTTATGCATTCCGGTCGAATAGTGAAAGCAGATACCCGAATTCGGCAGGCAGCCGGAATTTCCCTCGGAGAGGAATTTCAGCCGGTCGCCGACCGGCTCGCCGATGATGACGGCGCGGTCACCCAAGGTCTCCTTGATGAAGGCCGTGGTCGTGATGGTGGCGGAAAACGTCTGCGGCCCGGTGAGCAAAAAGACGCGCGCGCCGGGTGCAATCAGCTCCGGTAACGTGTGCGTGAACGTCCAGGTGTTCGTGTAATCGCCGCCCGTGTTGTAGCGCAGGTCGAGAATCACCGCGCAGGGCTTCTTCGCCGCCATCGCGTCCGCGGTCGCGCGCAGCCAGTCGCCGATCTTCTCGTCCGGGCCATCGACGATGGCTTTCATCTGCAGGAACAGCACGCAGGATTTCCCAACGCCTTCGCGCCGGAAGGTCCTGTTGAAATCGCGCAGCGCGAGCGGCAGCGGCGCACCAAGCGCGCGCCAGGTCTTGGGCTCCTTGTCGAGCGGCTCGGGCGACAGCCAGCGCGTCGCTTCTTCGAACGACTTGTTCTTGTCGAGCGGCTCGCCCTTCAGGCTGCGCGTGACCGGCGACCCGTCCTTCCGGCGCAACGTCCAGACCGTGGTGTCGGGCGACGGCGCGACGCCGACGCCGTTCAGCATCTCCGGCGATTGCACCCAGATGTCGGAATTCGTCCGGCGCCACGCCGGCAGGCCGCCGCGCAGCGCATCGAGCCGCGTCAGCACCTCTTCGATCGGCCGGCCGTCGATGGCTTCGACACGCGCGCCGAGCAGGTCGGCATCGGGCGCCTTGGCGCGCAGCACATAAAGCCCGTCGGCAAAGGCAGTGACGCGCAGCGGCACGGCGTTCGGCCTGCGGTTGTCGCCGGAGAACACGGCGGTGTGGCCGTTATCCGCCAGCGCCGCGATGTGCATCAGCGCGGCGCGCAGTCTGCCCCAGCCCAACACCGTCGTGCTCTTGCCGAGCCCGTCGATCTCGCCGTTTGCCGCGGCGCGCGCGGCGGACGAATAGGACCGGTCGAGCGCGACCAGGCGGCGGAACTGCTCCAGGTCCTGGCGCTGGGCCTCCAGCGCGTTCGCCGGCTTCGCAAACCCGGCATCGGGCGGACCCGGCATGAAACGCGCTGCGAAGACGAAATACAGGCCGCCGAGCACGGCGGCCGCCAGCACGATCACGACCAGCGCGTAGACCGCGATTCTCCGAATGGACATGCCTTCTCTCCGACGTCGCCAGCACTTGGATGCGCTGCGGCAGGCAAACGGATGCGGCGGCGGCGCACAATCGCTTGCCGGCCTGATCTGGCCTGCGCCCGCCGTATCGGTTCATACTACCGCCATGAGCGAAGACGAACGCACCCATTTGCGCCTGCGGATCGAAGGCAAGGTCCAGGGCATCGGCTACCGCGACTATGTGATCGGCGAGGCGGCGCGGCTGGGCGTCGACGGCTGGATCCGCAACCGCGCCGACGGCACGGTGGAGGCGCTGGTCTCCGGCCCCAATGCCATGGTCGAATTGCTGGTCGGCCTGTGCATGAAAGGCTCGCCCGGCGCCACCGTGCGCGACGTGGAGCTGCACAAGGCCGAAGCGCCCGCGGAAAAAGGCTTCCGCCGCCGGCCGACTCTTTAGAGTAGTTTAGGTTTGGGTTGAACATCTACCCAATCCGTCATCGCCCGCTTTATGCGGGCGACCCATTTTGTTTCGCGGAGAATAAAGATGGGTTGCCCGGACGAGCCGGGCAATGACGAATTTGGGGCGCTAATTTCAATCCAAAGCCGTCCTACCCCGCCGGCCGCGCGCGAAACAGCTCGCGGAACACCGAGATCGCGAAGGTCGCCATGCCGAGGAAGGTCAGCACCTCGCCCGCGATCATGAACGGCAGATATTTGGGATCGTTGCCATGGCTGAGGAACAGCGCCAGCGCCGGCAGCATCACCACAGCGCCCGCGACCGACAGCAGATAATTGGTCCACGCCAGCCCCGTCCGCAGCGTGCCGCGCGTCAGGGCATAGAAGGTGCCGTACAGCGCCATCGTCACCCAGCCGACCAGGTTGATATGCGCATGCACCGTGGCGAGCGTGAAGTCTTCCTTCGAGCCCATATACATCCCGAATACCATGCCCAGCAGGACGAACACGACTCCGGTTGCAAAGAAAGCGGCAGACACGCGCGGCATGATGTTTCCCCTATTGCCCAAGGCGCATGTACAAAAATTTAGGGGCGAGGGGAAGACGCTCCGAACACGTCGCCAAACGCATCGCGCATCGCGATGTCGACATCGGCCATCGACACCATCGATCCCAGATCGTGCAAACTCGTCACCCCGTGCTCGCTGACGCCGCAGGGCACGATGCCGGAGAAATGCGTCAGGTCGGGATCGATGTTCAGGCTGACGCCGTGGAACGTCACCCAGCGCCGCACGCGCACGCCGATGGCGGCGATCTTGTCCTCGCGCGCACCCCGCGCCACCCAGATGCCGACGCGGCCCGCGCGCCGCTCGCCCTTGACGTTGAACGCCGCCAGCGTGCGGATCAGCCATTCCTCCAGGTCGTGGACATAGGCGCGCACGTCGGCGCCGCGCGGCTTGAGGTCGAGCATCACATAACCGACGCGCTGCCCCGGCCCGTGATAGGTGAACTGACCGCCGCGGCCCGTCTTGAACACGGGAAAGCGTGCGTCCAGCAGGTCGGCATCCTTGGCGCTGGTGCCGGCGGTGTAGATCGGCGGGTGCTCGACCAGCCAGACGAGGTCCGGCCGCTGACCGGCCGCGATCGCCGCCGCCCGCTCTTCCATGAAGGCCACGGCCTCGGGGTAGGGCGTCAGGCCGGGCGCGATCCGCCACTCGACCGCGCGCCGCGTTAACCCGTCCGAAAGCATAACCGCCGGAGTATCAGGCCTGTCATCCATGGGGCCCTACATGTCCTCGAATATTGCCGGCGTCAAAGTCGAAATCTCGGTCGTGCTGGGCAGTTCGACGATCCCCATGCACCAGTTGCTGCGCATGGGCCGCGGCGCGGTGATCGAGCTCGATTCCAAGCAGGACGAACCGGTGCTGATCCTGGCCAATGACCGGCCGGTGGCGAAGGGCGAGATCATCATCCATGGCGATAAGATCGGGGTTTCGATCACCGAATTGCTGCGTGGCTACCAGTAATTACACAAATATTATGTGAATAATTCTATTCTCCACCGCATCCTTGCATTTTAGACTTGCGATGCGTACCTCTGCTGTACAACCGGCTTAAGACGGGCCGGGACCGGAGGCTGTTTTGCTCCCCATCATACTCAGCGATGCGTTCGCCGCTGTCGGCCTGGCCGGCACGGGGGAAGGCCATGCGCGGCGCGCTGCGCTGCTCGCTGAGGCTGGAATCAAGCCTTTGGCGGTCGATCCTCAGGAATCGCTTCCGCCGGTCCGGGTGCTTTTCATTGCCGGCCTGGACCCGGCCGCCACGGCGGAGCTGGCTGCGCGCGCCCGCGCCGCCGGCATCTGGGTCAATGCGGAGGACATCCCCGAGCTCTGCGACTTTCACGTCCCTGCCATCGTCCGGCGCGGCGGCCTTGTGCTGACGGCCTCGACCGGCGGCCAGGCGCCCGGTCTGGCCCGTCGCCTGCGCGAGTGGCTGGAAGGCCAGTTCGGGCCCGAATGGAAGGTCCACCTGGAAGAGGTCAGCACGGCCCGCGCCGGCTGGCGCGCCAGCGGCTTGCCGCCGGCGGAAGTCTCGCGCCGCACAAGCGAACTGATCTCGCAGAAGGGCTGGCTGGCATGAGCGCCTCGGTCACCGTCATCGACCGTTCGCGCGGCATCGCCCCGCGTGCCTTCGACCGGGCAGGGGCGGGTGCGGTGGATCCGCTTGTCGTCTCCAAGTTGGCGCAGTTGCAGGACGCCGCCAAAGGCCGCGGCGCGCACGGCATCCTCGAACTGGCGCTGACCGGCGAGTTCAAGGGCAAGAGCGCCGTGGTCTCCTCCTTCGGCGCGGAGTCGGCGGTGCTGCTGCACCTCGTCGCCGAAATAGATCCCGCCACGCCGATCCTCTTTCTCAACACCGGCAAGCTGTTCGGCGAGACGCTGCGCTACCGCGACCGGCTGCAGGACCTGCTCGGCCTCGGCGACGTCCGCTCGCTGGCGCCCAATCCCGCGGACCGCGCCCGGCTCGATCCCGAAGGCGTGCTGTACGCGGCCGATACCGATGCCTGCTGCAATTTCCGCAAAGTGATCCCGCTCAAGCGCGCGCTCGAACCCTTCGCGGCGCAAATCACGGGGCGCAAGCGCTTCCAGACCCGGGAGCGCGCCGAGATGCAGGCGGTGGAATTCTTCGAGGGCCGCTTCCGCTTCAATCCGCTGGCCGACTGGACGCTCGCCGACCTCGAAGCCTACACGCGCAAGCATGCCCTGCCGCACCATCCGCTGGCCGACGACGGCTATCCCTCGATCGGCTGCATGCCCTGCACGCGCCGCGTCGCCGCGGGCGAGGACTACCGCGCCGGCCGCTGGTCCGGTCTCGACAAGGACGAGTGCGGCATCCATCTGACCGACGGCGGCGGGATCTAATCCTTCTTGGCCGTCAGATAGCAGCGCAGCCAATCCAGCGTTTCGCGCCACACATCCTTGTTCGCGTCGCGCCAGCCGGCGTCGTCGAAGCCCGAATGGCGCAGCTTCACCAGCGTGCCGTCCGCCACTGCCTGAAATTCCAGTTCGATGGCGGTCGGCCCGCCCGTGTCCCAATCGGCTTGCCAGGTGAAGCTCAGGAATGTCGGACGCGCCACGCGCAGATATTCGCCCTTGGCTTCCACCGCGGAGCCGTCCGGCGTGCGGAAGCGCACCAGCCAGGCGCCGCCGGGGCGCAAATCGTTCTCGAAATGCTCGGTATGGAATTCGCCGTCGTTCTTCCACCACGCGGTCATCTGCTCGGCCTGCGTCCAGGCGTCGAACAGGCGCTCGGGCGAGGCCGCGATGAAAATCTCTTCCGCAATCTCGTGCGCCATCTAGGCCTCCCCGTTTTCGACATAGTGCTTGAGGTTCTGCAATTGCGTGCGCCAGTAACGGCGATAGGCGGCAAGCCATTCGTCGACCGATTTCAGTGGCGCGGCATTGAGCTGATAAAGCCGTTCACGCCCCCGGCGCGTTTCGACCACCAGCCGCGCCTGGCGCAGCAGCCGCAGATGTTTGGAGATCGCCGGCCGGCTGACCGAGAACCGCGCCGCGATCTCGCCGGCGGGCCGCCTGCGGTCGCGTAGCAGCGCGAGGATTTCGCGCCGCGTCGGATCGGCCAACGCCTTGAAGACGGCGTGTCGGGCGGCTTCGGCCAAGGCGGATTCTCCGGCGGAAAACGTGTAACCATAAGGTTACGTAATTCGGCCCGCCAAAGCAACCGGCTTGTCGCGCGGACGCGGCAGCATGGATCTGTTGTAACGGCGGAGCGCTCCCGGCTATTGACACTCCCGCGCTATATTCGTATTACTTTAATTCTATGCCAAAGCCGCTGGCCTGGGATGAAGCGAAACGCAGGTCGAATCTGAAAAAGCACGGCTTGGACTTCGCGCATGTTGCAGATTTCGATGCCGAAAGCGCCAGGACCATGGCGGACACACGGGGCCTAAACAATCCGAAATTCGTCTACCCGGAACCGCGCTTTATTTCGATTGGCCTGATGCGCGGGAAGTTGGTGGTTCTGGTCTACTCCGAAATCAAGAGCGGTTGGCGCGTAGTCAGCCTCAGGCCAGCCGATGAGAAGGAACAAAAGATATGGCTAGCAAAGTGACGGGTGCCGATGATGATGCGCCCGAGATCACCGCGGCGCTGTTCGCCAAGATGCGGCCGATGAAAGAGGTCACACCCGGCATGGTGGAGGCAATCAAGACCGCGCGCAGAGGCCGACCAAAGGTCGAAGAACCCAAAGTCGTTTTCACCATGCGAGTGAGCCAGAAGGCTCATAAGGGCTGGGCGACACTTGCCTCCGATAAGCGTAAGAAGCTGGCTGCCGCTTTCGAGCGCAGCATTTTCGAGACCGCGGGTTTCGGCACAAAGGCGCGTCCAACGGCGGGACAGCGGCACCGCTGAAGGATCGGGTGCATCAGTATTCCAATGCGCGGGCACACCCTTCGGCGGATGTGCGCCTGAAATAGAGACAAGACGCGCTCGTCGGTTCTCGACGACGTTGAGTTCGGATGGAGCGGCGAATGAACATTCTATCCCGCACCAGACATGAGGTGCGGGGCGAGGCCGTAAAAGGCCAGTGATCGCAACGGCTCGGAAAACAGTTGGTGCGGTCGAGAAGACTCGAACTTCCACGGGTTGCCCCGCTACCACCTCAAGGTAGTGCGTCTACCAATTCCGCCACGACCGCACATGTCTGCAAGGGAAATCACCGGTAGGCGCGGGGGTTTAGCAGAGCTTTTCCGCCAAGGGAAGCGGCCCCAATTCGCCCGATTTGCGCCCCGGACGACGCCCTATTTGTCGACGCCCGCGTCTTCCGGCAGCTGCAGGATGAGCCGGTAGCAGTCCAGGCTGCGGCTCAGGAACTCGTACGACGCGCCCCACAGATACAGCCGGAAACGGCGGAAATTGAAGTCGCCGAACTTGGCGACCAGCGTCTCCTTGTGCGCGTCGAGATTCTTGGCCCATTGCACGAAGGTGTAATAATAGCTCATGCGGTCGTTGAAGACCTCTTCGCACTGGAACGGCGTCTTGGCCACCTTGTTGAGCAGGTCGTCCAGCACCAGGAACGAATGGTTGCCCGGATAGATGTACTTCACCATGAAGGACGACAGCTCGTACTTCTTGATGCAGGCGCTGCCGTCCAGGAAGACCCGCCCGCCCGGCTTCACCAGGGTCATGAACTTGTTCATCACGCGCATGTAGTCGGGCAGGTGCTCGATCACGCCCATGATCACGATGGCGTCGTATTTGATGCCGGGCGTGTAGTCGAACAGATCGCTCTCGATCACCGTCCAGTCACGCCCCAGCCGCTTGCCCTTCTCGGTGAGAAAGCGGATCGATTCCTTGGAGATCGAGATGCCGGTGCATTTGACGCCGCGCGCCGAGGCATATTCGAACCACGCGCCCCAGCCCGGACCGACTTCCAGGATGTGGTCGCCCGGTTTCAGCTTCAGCTTCTGGAAAGCATAGTCGAACTTGCGCAAGGTCGCGACGTCGAGCGTCTCGTCCGCGCTTTCATAGATGCCCTGCGTGTAGCACGGCGTGACGGGATCGAGGAACGCCAGGAAGAATTCCGAATCGAGATCGTAATGCGCCGAGATCGCTTTCTTGTTGGTGTGCACCTGGCCGAAGAACAGCGGCTGGAGGTAGCGCCAGGCCTCGGTGACGAAGTGAAAATCCTTCATCGAACCGCGCAGCTCGAACGGCTTGAGCATGTCGCCGTCGAGGTTGATGTCGCCGGCAAGATAGGCGTCGGCGATTTTGCCCTCGTCGAGACTGGACACCGCCTTGAGGCCGCGCCCGGTGCGGATGCTGAGCTGGAAGGTCGGGGCCCCCTGGCCGAAACGCTGGCTGCTGCCGTCCGGCAGGATGACTTCGAAGGGCGTCGAGATATTGGCGTATTGCGCCGCAAAACGGCCGAGCAGCGAGCGGTTCGCGGGCCGCACCGGCTGTGCCGGTGCCGCGGCGGTATCCACGGCCGGATTCAGTGTATCCGTCATTCAAGACCCCCTGGTGTGCCCAAAGCGGCAAAAATCGAGGCATGCCGCCGATAATCCGGGAAGATTAGGACTTACTGGACGATTTGTCATGAGCGCCGGCCCAGGCCGTGTCGATGCCGCAGGCGGCCGCCGATCGCCGATCGCCATCCTGGTCCGACAGGGCGCCGGCGCAGCGCGGTCGACGCGTTAACCGCGTGACGTCCGCGTTGCCGAAAGATGTCCGAGACCGCGCAGGACGGCAGCGGCGGCCCGCGAAACAAATCCTTCGCGAATACAGGCTTGAGTGAAATATTTCCTGCATGTCATGAAGCTTGAATTTTCGCGGCATTTGAAATCTATTGCGAAGCGGAAGCGTTTGGGGGATCGGGGCGCGTCGGTCTTAAGTCCCGCCCGGCAGGGCGGCTTCGTGCACCGCAAGGACTAAAGCAGGACTGGCAGCTCACCGCCGGCCGATAACATCGGTTGCGGCTGCCCGTTTTTGCGCCCTCCCGGAAGCTGATTGCGCGCGTGCGCGTTGGAGTTGGGGTTGCTATGTCGATCAAGACCATCGCCGGCGGTTTTCACATTCACGACGATATCGCCGACGACAAGGGCCGCCTCGGCATCGGGACGGACGGAAGCTTCTTCCAGCCGCCACAGGCCGTCCTGCACAATCTCAACGACATCATCTCGCAGCAGGCCCAGGCGGGGATCCTCACGCCCGAAACCGCGAACGCCGCGCCGCATATCGGGGCGACCACGACCACGGCGGCGGTCGTCTCGGTGGCGCGCGCCTCGGTCACCGCGACGGGCGCGCAGAGTCTCGACGACAACGGCCAGACCTACGCCGTCTTCTCGCCGGACGGCAGCAAGGTCGCGTTCTACGCCAGCGATCTGGGCGCCGGCGGCACCGGCGGCATCTTCGTCAAGGATTTGGCGAGCGGCAGCCTGACGCTGGTGTCCACCGACGCCAACGGCGTGAACATCGGCGGCGGCTACCAGATCGGGCAGTTCTCGGCCGACGGCACCAAGTTTGCTTTCTCGTTCAGTTTTTCGACCCTCAATCCCGCGGCGGATCCCACCACCATCCAGGTCTTCGTCAAAAATCTCGTCACCGGCGCCATTACGAATGTGTCGACGACCGCGGCCGGCGCGTTCGCCAACGGCACCAGCCTGTTCGGGTCCTTTTCGCCGGACGGCACCAAGGTCGCGTTCGAAAGCTGGGGCTCGAACCTGGTCGCGGGCGACGGCAATTCCAATCCCGACGTGTTCGTGAAGGATCTGACGACCGGTGCGGTCACGCTGGTGTCCGGCGCATCGGTGCCGGGTGCCGGCCATGGCGGCTGGTTCTCGCCGGACGGCACCAAGATCGCCTTTGCCAGCACGAGCGTATACGGCCCCGACGAGACCAATTTTCCGCCCGGCCAGCCGCAGGAGATCTTCGTGCGGGACGTGGCGAGCGGCGTCATCAGCCTGGTCTCCGGCTTCTCCAACGGCCTGGTCGGCAACAACGCCAGCGCCTTCGACGGCTTCTCGCCCGACGGCACGAAAATCCTGTTCGAGAGCGCCTCCACCAACCTTCCCCCCGGCGCGGGCTGGAACGCCTATCTCAAGGATCTGACGAGCGGGACCATCACGCAGGTGGCATCCAACCTCTCGGCGCCGTTTCAGAACGGCGGCCTGGGCGAAGCGCGCCTCTCCGCCGACGGCAGCAAGCTGATCTATGCCAGCACGCAGGCTGCGCAGTTCGGCGGCAGCGACACGACCAACGAGATTTTCGTCAAGGATCTGAACACCGGCGCGATCTCGCTGCTGTCGCAGACCGGCCTCGGCGGCGTGGCGGACGGCAACAGCTACCGGCCGAGCCTCTCCACCGACGGCAGCAAGCTCGTCTACAACAGCTATGCCGACAATCTCGCCGCGGGCGACATCAACGAGACCGGCGACGCCTTCGTCGCGAGCCTCGGCTATGTCTCGAAGGCAGCGCCGGTGGCGCTCGCCGCGGGCCTGACCCTGTCCGATGCCGACAGCGCCAACCTGACGGGTGCGACCGTGGCGATCTCGGCGGGCTTCCAGAGTGGCGACACGTTGAGCGCGACGACGGCCGGCACCGCCATCACCGCCGGCTACAATGCGGCGACGCATGTCCTGACGCTGACGGGTTCCGACACGCTGGCGCATTACCAGAGCGTGCTGCGCGGCGTCGCGTTCTCCAACGCCACCAACAACGATCCGGCCGCCGCGCCCACGCGGACGATCTCCTGGCAGGTCGACGACGGCAACGCCGTCAACCACGCCAGCAACGTCTCGACCACCACGATCAATGTCGTCGATGTCGCCACCGGCACGCATACCGGCGGCGTCAAGATCACCGGCACGTTCATCGAGGGGCACACGCTGACCGCCGACACCTCGGCATTGGCGGACCCCAACGGCCTCGGCACGCTGCATTATTTCTGGCAACGCGAAAACGGCGACGGGCTCACCGATGTCGGCAGCGACCAGTCGACCTATACGCTGGTCGGCGACGATGTCGGCGGTTCCGTCAAGCTCACCGTCGGGTATCTCGACGGTCACGGCAATACCGAGGCGGTGACGGACGAGGCCTTCGGCATCGAAGGCGTGAACCATGGCCCGGCCGGCACCGCCGTCCTGAGCGGGACCTTCGCCACCGGCTCGGTCCTGACGGCCGATCTTTCCAACGTCACGGATGCGGACGGCTTTCCGGATTCCGGCATCGAATATCTCTGGTTCCGCAAGCTCAACGGTCACTCGACCGTCATCCAGGACGGAACGTCGGCGACCTACACGGTCACCGCCGCGGACGCCGGCGCCAAGCTCATCGTCGATGCGATTTATACCGACAATCATCGCGCGCCCGAGACGGTTTTCCTCAACACCGACGCGCTCAACGTTCCCAACCACCTGGCCACCGGCGGCGTTGTCGTCACCGGCGCCACGACGGTCGGCCAGACGCTGACCGCCGACACCTCGACGCTCGCCGACGCCGACGGCCTGGGCGCGCTGACATACACCTGGGAGCGCAGCTTCTTCGGGTTTGCCAATCTGGTGACGATCGGGACCGACCAGCCGACCTATGTCCTCACCAATGCCGACGTCAACGACGTCATCCGGGTCTACATTCATTACGCGGATGGTCACGGCAATACCGAAGCCGTGGTCAGCGCGATCAGCGGTCAGGTCACGGCGCCCGTCACCAGCACCGGTCATCCCGCCATTTCCAATACCGGAAACCAGGTCGCCTATACCGAGGGCGGCGCGGCGGTCGTCATCGACAGCGGCCTGACCCTCAGCGACCCGAACAGCGCCACGCTGGCGAGCGCGACGGTCTCGACGGGCGTTTCGGGCGATACGCTGGGCTTCGTGAACCAGAACGGCATCACCGGCACCTTCACGCGCGACCAGTTCGGCGCCGGCACGCTGGCGCTGAGCGGAACCGCATCGATCGCCAACTATCAGGCCGCGCTCAGGAGCGTCACCTATTCGTCGATCAGCGACAATCCCACCATTTTCGGCAACCAGCGCGCCCATGTGGTCGGCTGGCAGGTAAACGACGGCACGGCCGGCACCGTTGCCGCTGCCATCTCGACGGTCACCGTCGCCGGCATCAACAATGCGCCGGTCATCACCGGCAGCGGCTACGCCAGTGATTATACGGAGCAGAATGGGCCGAATTTCGCCACCGTCGGGTTGGCGCTGAGCGACGACGACAGCCTGACCTATTCCGGCGCCACGGCGACGATCACGGGCGGCTTCGTCGCCGGCGACCTGCTGTCGGTGACGCCGCAAGGCAGCAACATCACCGCCAATTACAATGCGGCGACGCATGTCCTGACCCTGAGCGGCCTCGCGTCGCGGGACGACTATGCGCAGACGATCCGTTTCATCGGCTTCTCGTCCACCAGCGACGATCCGACCGCCGGCGGCGCCAGCCTCATTCGCACGATCAGCGTCCAGACCAATGACGGCGGCGCCGTCAACAACCTCAGCAATGTCGCCACGGTTCAGGTCTTCGTTCAGCCGGTCAACGATGCGCCGGTCCTCTCGGGCGCGGGCAACACGGTGACGACCAGCGTCTTGGCGCCGGCGATCGCCGTCGATCCGGGCCTGGTGGTCGGCGACGTCGACAGCGTCTCGCTGAACGGCGCGACGGTCACGATTTCGAGCGGCTTCGTCGCCGGCGACACGCTGGCCTTCACCGCCCAGAGCGGCATCACCGGCAACTACAATGTCGATACCCATATCCTGACGCTGAGCGGCACGGCCGGCCTTGCGGTCTACCAGGCCGCGCTGCGCACCGTGACCTACGCCTCCAGCAGCGCCGATCCCACGGCCGGCGGCAACACCAGCCGCACCATCTCCTGGCATGTCGACGACGGCGGCGACTTCAACCATTCCAGCAACACCGTGACCAGCACGGTCAATATCGCAAATCAGAACATCGCGCCCGCCTTGGGCGGTGCCGGCAACACGGTGTCCTATGTCGAGCAGGCCTCCGGCACGACGCTGGACGGCGCCCTGACGCTGACCGATTCCGACAGCGCCAATCTGGCCGGCGCGACGGTGACGATCTCGGCCGGCTTCGTGGCGGGCGACCTGCTGAACTTCGTGGGCCAGAACGGCATCGCCGGCAGCTACGACGCGGCGAGCCACAAGCTGACGCTGAGCGGCGCCTCGTCGGTCGCGAACTACCAGACCGCGCTGCGTTCGGTGACGTTCTCCTCGCCCAGCGACAATCCCGACAATTTCGGCGCCAATCCGGCGCGTACCATCACCTGGACGGCCGATGACGGCGCCGCCGTCAATCACGCCAGCAACAGCGTCACCACCAGCATCACCATCACCGCGGTCGACGATCCGCCGGGCGTGCACAACGACGCCTTCGCCGGCGATGAGCAGTTTGCCCTGGGCTCCGGTCTCAACGTCTTCGCCGACAACGGTTCCGGCGTCGACAGCGATCCGGACAGCCACAGCCTGGCCGTCACGGCGGTCAACGGCGTTTCCGCCAGCGTCGGGCACGAGATCACGCTGGCGTCCGGCGCTTTGCTGACGCTCAACGCCAACGGCACGTTCTATTACGACAGCAACGGCGCGTTCGATGCGCTCGCCGCGCCGGGCTCGGGCGCGACCAACATCTCCGCCTCCGACAGTTTCAGCTACACGATCAATGGCGGCACGGTCGAGACCGCCACCATCACCATCACCGGCGTCGACAACAACGACGTGCTGCACGCCACCGCGGGCAACGACACGATCGACGGCGGCATCGGCCACGACACGCTGATCCTGACCGGCAACCAGTCCGACTATCTCTACGTCTACAATCCGGCGACGCACGCCTACACCGTCACCGACGAGCGCGGCGGCTCGCCCGACGGCACCGACACCGTCCGCAACGTCGAGACCTTCCGCTTCGCCAATGGCGATTTCGACGTCTCCACCGCCTCCAGCATCACGGGCAACGCCGCCGGCGGCAGCACCACCACCACCTATGACGCGTCGGGCGCCTATGCCTGGGCCTCGCAGGTGACCGATACCGACGCGCAGAACAGCCTGGCCTCGCAATCCATCGTCACCGACGGCGGCACGCGCTGGCTCAATTCCTACGACACGACCGGTACGCAGAGCTGGCTGTGGACGACATCGTCCTTCGACGCGGGCGGGCACCAATTGCTGCAACTCGTCACCAATGACGACGGCACCCATGCGCTGACGCTTTTCGACGCCGCCAATCAATATGCCTGGGCCAACGCGACGCTGACCTACGACGCCAATTGGGTCCAGACCGGACTCACCGGCACCAACGACAATGGCAGCCATACCATCACCATGGCCAACATCGCCGCGGGGCTGGACCAGGCGCTGTGGTTCACGACGCCCTACGACGCCAATTTGGGCGCACCGCTCGCCGTGCCGCTGATCGGCGGCGGCAACACCGATATCCTCTACGGCCATGCCGGCAGCGATGCGATCAACGGCGGCGGCGGCAACGACCTGATCGTGGGCGGCGCCGGCGACGACCAGCTCACCGGCGGCAGCGGCGACGACCATTTCGTGTTCGCTTTCGGCGACGGCATCGACATCATCACCGACTTCCTTCCGGGCAATGCCGGCGGCGACGTCATCGACCTGCACGGCTATGGCGTCACCAGCTTCACGGCCTTGCAGGCGCTGATGAGCCAGTCCTCGACCGATACGATCATTGCCTTGGACGCACAGAACCACATCACGCTGCACAACGTGACGCTGGCCCAGCTCAACGCGGGGGATTTCCTGTTTTCCTGAACTGGTATTCGACGAATACGATCTGGAGTTTGGTGCGCCTTTCAAAATATATAAGTCAATCGATGTGTATGTATATTGAATTCACGCGGAAGTTGAGCTTTAGTTCGAGCTGAGTTGCAGAGAGCGCACTGATGCAACACAGTCGAAATCTTGGAATTCAAAATGACTTTTCCGGTCGCCCGATATCGGGATACCTGCAAGTGCCCTTTTCCGACGCTACGCATTCTCCAGCCGCCGCGGCAATGATTGGCCCCGCCGATTCATTCGCGGGCACGCCCGGCAACGACACGCTGAGCGGCACGGCGGGAAATGACACCTTCGACGTTTCGCAAGGTGGCAACGACGCAGTCTTTGGCCTGGCCGGAAACGACACCTTTTCGTTCGGCGCGACGTTCAACGCCGCCGACCATGTCGACGGCGGCGCCGATTTCGATTTTGTCGAGCTTGACGGAGACTATTCGGGGGGGCTTACGCTAGGCGCCGGCACCCTCACGAGTGTCGAAGCCATCCAACTGGACGCGGGGCATAGCTATACCATCACGACCAATGACGCGAACGCCGCGGCCGGACAAATCTTTGCGATATTCGGAGACACTCTCGGCGTCGGTCAGCAGCTCATCTTCGACGGTTCGGCGGAAACCGACGCCCGTCTCGAGATAACTGGAGGCGCGGGTAACGACATCCTGACCGGTGGATCGGGCGGCGGCGCGGCGAACTCCTTTGGGGACGTGATCGGCTTGAGTTCCGGCGGCGATGACATCGTCCACGGCGGCAGCGGCGGCGATCAGATCTATTTCTCCGGTGCGTTCACCGCCGCCGACACGGTAGATGGTGGCGGCGGCTCGAACAGCATACTCCTTCAAGGCGACTATACGTCTGGTGTTACGTTTGGCCCAAATACGATCAAGAACATTCAGTTTGTCTATCTGTTCGATGGCGCCGGCTACAAGCTGACGCTGAACGACGCTAATATCGCCTCTGGGCAGAGCCTGAACGTGTTCGCCGATCAGCTCGCAGCCGGCCATAACCTGCAATTCGATGCGTCGGCGGAAACCGATGGCTCGGTCTCGGTTCTCGGCGGCGCCGGAGACGACATCCTCACCGGCGGAGCGGGCAATGACAGCCTGGCCGGCGGATTGGGCGACGACACATTGTCCGGCGGGGCGGGCAACGATTTCCTGGTCGGCAATGACGGCGACGACACCTTCATACTGGGCGCGTCGTTTACCGCCACCGACGAGGTGGACGGAGGGCTCGACAACGACACGATCGTGCTGCAAGGCAATTACTCGTCCGGCGTGACATTGGCCTCGTTCACACTGACCAATGTCGAAGTGATGCTGTTGGAGGGTGGTTCGAGCGGTCCGGCGAGCACCTACGCCTATAATCTGACGCTCAACGCCGCCACCGTCGTGGCGGGGGCCTTCATGGAGATCGACAGTGATGGTTTCGCGGCGACCAATACCATGCACATCGATGCATCGGCCGTCGCCGGCAGCATGCAGATCATCGGCGGTCCCGGAAACGATGTGCTGATCGGCGGCAGTGGAGACGACCTGCTGCGCAGCAACGGCGGCGTCGATATTATCGACGGCGGCGGAGGGATAAACCGCATCAGCTTTCACGCCGGCGCGCCGAACGGCGTGACCGTGGATCTGAACCTTGCCGGTGTGGCGCAGAATGTCGGCTGGGGTACGGTTACGCTCACGAACATCCAATATTTGTCCGGTACCAATTTCGCGGACACGCTGACCGGCGATTCCGGCGACAACTGGCTCCTGGGGACGTCCGGCAACGACGTCATCCACGGCAATGGCGGAAACGACCTCATTGACGTGGGCGGACTGGACAACAGTTTCGCGTTGGCGACCAATGTGCAGGTGAATGGCGGTTCCGGCGAGGACACGCTGTCTTTCGCGGCGATCGTGATTCCGGCGGCCGGCGGCGTAACCTTCGACTTGTCCAACCTGGGCGCGCAGGTCACGGGTCAGGGAACGGTCACGGCGACGGGGGTCGAAGACCTCCAGGGATCGCTCGATGACGATACGCTGACCGGCGACGCCAACAACAATGTGCTGTACGGCGCCGACGGCAACGACGCGCTGATCGGCGGCGCGGGAAACGACACCTTGCTCGGAGATAAGGTGATCGGCTCGTTCGGTGCCTCGCCGTTCAATTCGCCGATCGTCGTCCTGGATGCATTTCTGGTGGGAGCCGGTAACGACGTACTTCGGGGCGGTGCTGGCAACGACACTCTCGACGGCGGCGGCGGCAATGATGCGCTGGATGGCGGAGCCGACACCGACACCGCAGTATTTACCGGCAACCACACGGATTACGCGATTACATATAATTCAACCTCGCTCACCTTCACGGTGACCGACCAGCGCGGCGGCAATCCCGACGGCACCGACACGGTCACGGGCGTCGAGAACTTCCAGTTCGCGGACGGAACGGTCTCCTTCGCGACCTTTACGCAAACAGTCAACAATGGCGACGGTACCCACTCGATCACCACCTATGATGTTGCGGACAACCATCCCTGGACGTCTCTGACCCTGCTCACGGACGCTCAGGGCAGCCTTGTGTCGCAGACCATTGCGCTCGATAACGGAACCAGATGGGTCAACACGTTCGATTCCGCCGGCGCGCAGAGTTGGCTGTGGAAATCGGATCACTACGATACCGCCAATCATCTGCTGTCGCAGACCGTCGCCAACGATGACGGCAGCCATGCGCTGACGATCAACGACGTGACCAACGCCTATTCATGGGCCACAGCCACCATTGGCTTCGACACCAGCGGCAACATCAGCGGCGTCACGGGTACCAATGACGACAATTCCCACACCGTGGCGATGAAGGATATCGCGGTCGCTTACGATACGCTGCTCTGGTTTGCCACGCCCTACGATGCCGATCTCAACGGCGTGATCACCGATACGGTTCTGACCGGCGGCGGCAACAGCGACTATCTCCAGACCTTCGCCGGCAACGATACGCTGTCGGGCGCCGGCGGCAACGACACGCTGACCGGCGGCACGGGCAACGACACGCTCACCGGCGGGGCAGGGGACGATCATTTCGTGTTCCACAATGGCGACGGCCTCGACGTGGTCACGGACTTCAGCGCCGGGGGCGCCAGCGGCGATCTCATCGAACTGCACGCCTATGGCATCGCGAATTTTACCGCGCTTCAGCCCATCATGAGCCAATCCGGCGCCGACGTGGTCATCGCCTTCGATCCGGATAACACGATCACGCTGCAGCATGTGACGCTGGCCCAGCTCAACGCGGGGGATTTCCTCTTCAGCTGACGCTTCGCTTCGCCCCCCGATAGGCTAGGATCGCGGCGCACCCGCGCCGGAGCCTCGCCTATGACGATCGCCAACGACTATCGCGCCCTCGACCACGGCCTGGGCGACACCGCGGACATGATCCGCGAAACCGTGCGCGCCTTCAGCGACGACAAGATCGCCCCCATCGCCGCCGAGATCGACCGCACCAACGTCTTTCCGCGGCATCTGTGGCCGCAGATGGGCGCGCTCGGCCTGCACGGCATCACGGTGGAGGAGGAATTCGGCGGCCTCGGCCTCGGCTATCTCGAACACGTCGTCGCGATGGAAGAGGTCAGCCGCGGCTCGGCCTCGGTGGGCCTCTCTTACGGCGCCCATTCCAATCTCTGCGTCAACCAGATCCGCCGCAACGGCACGCCGGCGCAGAAGCGCCGCTACCTGCCGGGCCTGATCAGCGGCGAGCATGTCGGGGCGCTGGCCATGAGCGAGACCGGCTCGGGCTCCGACGTGGTCTCGATGAAGCTCAAGGCCGAGAGGAAGGGCGACCGCTTCGTCCTCAACGGCACCAAGATGTGGATCACCAACGGCCCGCATGCCGACACGCTGGTGGTCTATGCCCGCTCCGACGCCGGCGCCGGCCCGCGCGGCATCACCGCCTTCCTGGTCGAGAAGTCGTTCAAGGGTTTTTCGACGGCGCAGAAGCTCGACAAGCTCGGCATGCGCGGCAGCGACACCGCCGAGCTCGTCTTCGAGGACTGCGAAGTGCCGGAAGAAAACATCCTCGGCGGCGAGGGCCGGGGCGTCAACGTCCTGATGAGCGGCCTCGACTATGAGCGCGCCGTGCTGGCCGCCGGCTCGGTCGGCATCATGCAGGCCTGCATGGACGTCGTGGTGCCCTACGTCCACGACCGCAAGCAGTTCGGCGAGAGCATCGGCAATTTCCAGATCATGCAGGCCAAGCTCGCCGACATGTATGTCGCGGTGTCGTCGGTGCGCTCCTACGTCTACGCCGTGGCGCGCGCCTGCGACCGCGGCCAGACCACCCGCAAGGACGCCGCCGGCGCCATCCTCTACGCCGCCGAGAAGGGTACCTGGATGGCGCTGCAGGCGATCCAGTGCCTCGGCGGCAACGGCTACATCAACGATTATCCGACGGGCCGCCTGCTGCGCGACGCCAAGCTCTACGAGATCGGCGCCGGCACATCCGAAATCCGCCGCTGGCTGATCGGCCGCGAACTGTTCGAGGAGAGCGGGAATTAGGCCCGCGCCCTAAGTCCGCACCGCGTTCAGCCGCAGCACGTCGACCTTGCTGATATAGCCGACCGGCTTCAGGTGGCGGTGAATCACCAGGCCATGGACGTTGTCGTTGGCCCAGATCTTGGCCTCGGCATGCAGCGCCGTCTCGCTCTCGGACACCGTATCGTCGCGCGTCACGCCGCCGATCTCGCGCAGCACGGCGCACTCGCCCGGATTGGCGAAAACCTTCACCAGATACTTGCCGATCTTCTCCTCGGCCTTGTCGCCGGCGAACTCCGCCAGCGCGCGCTTGCCCGGGATGTAGCCGATGAACTCGTCCTTCTCGCCGAGCAGCAGGACGTGCTGCAGGCCATAGGGCTTCAGCGTCGCGAACAATTGCTGCAGCGTAAAGGCCGCGAACGGCTTCTTCGCCGATCCCCTGAGCGTGACGACCACGGATTTGGTCAGCTTGTCCGGCGCGCTCTTGAAGGTGTCGTCGTGGCGCACCAGCATCTCGCCGACCGACATGTCGGGTCTGGCGGTGATCGCCACCGTCTTGCTGCCGGCAAACCAGAAGATGAATTCATTGGCCGGATCGTCGGCGTTCAGCAGGATGGCCGGGGAGGTGTTGCGGAACGCCGGCCGATCCATCGCCAGCAGCGAAAACACCGCGACGGCCGCGGCGAAGGCCAGCGCCGCCGTGCCGCCGACCAGAAGCTCGGGCCGGACGTGCACCCCCGCGTTCAGCATGACGACATAGCCGCCGAGCACGGCCATGCCCGCCAAGATGCCGATCGTTATCGCCAGCAGCCTCTTCTTCATCCGCCCATTCCCCACCGGCTTCTTGGCCGGACTCGTGATTTGATGATAACTCAGGGTTAAGCATCGGTCACCGGCCTTCTATCACCGCCGCGCCGGCCATTAACCAAGGGATTTCAACGCCATGGCAGCCATAGATGTCGTGATACTTTCAGGCGCCCGCACCCCCATGGGCGGCTTCCAGGGCGATCTTTCCGCCAAAACCGCACCGGAACTGGGTGCCGCCGCGGTTCGCGAGGCCGTCAAGCGCGCCGGCATCGCCGCCGGCGACATCGACGAGACGGTGATGGGCTGCGTCCTGCCGGGCGGCCTCGGCCAGGCCCCGGCGCGCCAGGCCGCCGTCCATGCCGGCGTGCCCTTCGCCGTGCCGGCGACCACGATCAACAAGATGTGCGGCTCGGGCATGAAGGCGGTGATGATGGCCGCCGACCAGATCTCGGCCGGCCGCGCCACGCTGGCCATCGCCGGCGGCATGGAGAGCATGTCGAACGCCCCTTACCTCTTGCCCAAGGCGCGCGGCGGTTACCGCCTCGGCCATGGCGAGATCAAGGACTCGATGTTCCTCGACGGCCTCGAAGACGCCTATGAGCACCGCCTGATGGGCGCCTATGCCGAGGACGCCGCGCGGCATTATCAGTTCACCCGCGCCGAGCAGGACGCCTACGCCACCGAGTCGCTCAAGCGCGCCAAATGGGCGCAGGACTCCGGCGCCTTCGCCGGCGAGATCGTCGCCGTCACCGTCACGGCGCGCGGCGTCGACACCAGCGTCGCCGCCGACGAGCAGCCGCGCAAGGCGGACCCTGCGAAAATCCCGACCCTGAAGCCCGCCTTCGCCAAGGACGGCACGGTGACGGCGGCGAACTCCTCGTCGATCTCCGACGGCGCCGCGGCGCTGATCCTGTCGAGCGCCGCCGAAGCGAGCAAGCGCGGCCTCAAGCCCATCGCCCGCATCGTGGCGCAGGCGTCCAATGCCGCCGAGCCCAAATGGTTCACCACCGCGCCGGTCGGCGCCATCGAGAAGGTGCTGAAGGCCGCCGGCTGGACGAAGGACGACGTCGACCTCTACGAGATCAACGAGGCCTTCGCCGTCGTCGCCATGATCGCGATGCGCGACCTCGGCCTCGATCACGCCAAGGTCAACGTCAATGGCGGCGCTTGCGCGCTCGGCCACCCCATCGGCGCCTCGGGCGCGCGCATCCTCGTCACGCTGCTGGCGGCGCTGGAAAAGCGCGGCCTCAAGAAGGGCGTTGCCGCTCTCTGCATCGGCGGCGGCGAAGCGACCGCGGTCGCGGTGGAATTGCTGTGACGGGAAAAACAATCACCCTCGCCCCCGCGAAGCGGGGGAGAGGGCAGGGTGAGGGGGCGGCTGAAGTCGCGCCAGGAAATTCGACCGACATCTGCGACGCGGATACAACGCGGCTCTGTCGAGAGGGTAGATGACGATATGGCGACCCTCAAATCCACCATCTCCCCTAACGCCGACTCGTTCAAATCGAACGCCGCCGCCATGTCGGCGCTGGTGGACGAGCTCAAATCCCGTCAAGGCACCGCCGCCCTCGGTGGCGACGAGCGCAGCCGCAAGCGCCACACCGAGCGCGGCAAGCTGCTGCCCCGCGACCGCGTCGAGCGGCTGATCGATCCCGGCTCGCCGTTCCTCGAACTGTCGCCGCTGGCCGCCTTCGGCCTGTATGGCGGCGACATTCACGGCGCCGGCCTCATCACCGGCATCGGCCGCGTTTCGGGCCGCGAATGCGTCATCGTCTGCAACGACGCCACCATCAAGGGCGGCACCTACTATCCGCTCACCGTGAAGAAGCATCTGCGGGCGCAGGAGATCGCGCAGCAAAACCGTTTGCCCTGCATCTACCTGGTCGACAGCGGCGGCGCCAACCTGCCGAATCAGGCGGAGATCTTCCCCGACCGCGACCATTTCGGGCGCATCTTCTTCAACCAGGCGACGATGAGCGCGGCGGGCATTCCGCAGATCGCGTCCGTCATGGGCTCCTGCACCGCCGGCGGCGCCTACGTTCCGGCGATGAGCGACGAGACCATCATCGTCAAGAACCAGGGCACGATCTTTCTCGGCGGGCCGCCGCTCGTGAAGGC
>OLLF01000061.1_pt1 | contig 31712 bp, 37 predicted proteins | sample 1604471 | NCBI WGS metagenome assembly OLLF01 (sample SAMEA104055714, study PRJEB20765) | soil metagenome | isolation source: soil
CGGCTTCTCCGGCGGCGGCGGCTCGTTCGGGGGCGGCGGCGCCTCGGGGCATTGGTGATGCTGAAGCTCAAACTCACAGACGCCGAACGCGCCCGCCTCGCAGCGGCGGTGCAGGCGGCAAGCGCGCGGACCTCGGCGCGCTTCGAGGTGACGGTCGTGCCGGTGAGCGATCGCTATCACTTGTATCCCATCGTCTATGGCGCGGCCGCGGCGCTGCTGGCCGCGAGCCTGCTGGCGCTGCTCATGCCGGCGCTGTCCTTGCGCACGGGTTTCGGCATCGCGGCGATGGTGTTCGCCGTGGCGTCGCTGTGCCTGGAGTGGCTGCCCTTGCGGATGCTGCTGGTGCCGCGGCGGGCGCGGCATTGGGAGGCGCGCGAGTTGGCGCATCGCGCCTTCGCGTCGCGCATCCTGGCGGCGCATGAGCGCAGGCCGGGCATGGTGCTGTTCGTCTCGCTCGGCGAGCGCTATGTCGAGCTGGTGACCGACGACGAACTCGACCGGCGCGTCGGGCAAGCCGCCTGGAACCGGATCGTCGTGGACTTCACCGCTGCCATGAAGGCCGGCCGCGTGATCGCGGGGCTGGAGGCCGCCGTCACGGCCTGCGGCGTAGAACTGGCACAGCACTTCCCGAATTAACGCAAGCGTGGAACAGATGGCGCGACGCCGCGTCCTGTGAGAGGGAGTTCTGCCATGCGCCTCGACGATCTACGCCCGACCGAGAATGTCGACGACCGGCGCGGCGCGTCGTTCGGCGGCTATGGCCCGCACCTGGCGGTCGGCGGCGGCGGGCTGGGGCTCGTCGCGGTCATCGTCATCTCGCTGCTGACGGGCGTCGATCCGAGCCAGCTGCTGGGCGGCGGCGGCAATGGCGGCGCGCCGACGGAGCAGACGCAAGGCGGCAGCGGGCCGCGCGCCGACGACGCGGCCTACGCCTTCTCGCGCAAGATCGTGGGCTCGGCGGAGGACGTTTGGGCGCCGATCCTCAAAGCCAAGGGCGTCAGCTTCTCGCCGGCGACCATCACAGTCTATGACAGCGAGACGGCGACCGGCTGCGGCGACGGGCAATCCTCGGCGGGGCCGTTCTATTGCCCGGCGGACAGTCACATCTATCTCGACCTGTCGTTCTTCAACGAGCTGGCCGACAAGTTCGGCGCGCCCGGCGAATTCGCCCAGGCCTATGTCATCGCGCACGAATACGGCCACCACATCCAGAACCTGATGGGCACGATGGCGGCGCACGATACGTCGTCGGCGGGCGCAGCGGGCGATTCGGTGCGCACCGAATTGCAGGCCGATTGCTATGCCGGCGTCTGGGCCTATCACGCCAACGCGCAGTTCCACATCCTGCAGAACGGCGACGTCGATGGCGGCCTGCGCGCCGCCGCTTCGGTCGGCGACGACACGCTGGAGAAGCAGGCGCAGGGCTATGTCGTGCCGGACAGCTTCACGCACGGCACCAGCGCGCAACGCACCGCCTGGTTCAAGCGCGGGCTGGCGAACGGCGACATGGATCAGTGCGATACGTTCGGGGCGGGGGCGCTTTAGCGGCGTTCGCCTTGACACTGTAAGGAAATTTCCTTACATTGCTCTCGACGAGGATTCATGTCGACCGTGTTCAAGGAAACCAGCACCATAACGGCCAAGGGCCAGACAACCGTTCCCAAATCGGTCCGGCAGGCGCTGGGGGTCGATTACGGCGGCCAGATCGCATTCTGCGTCGAGAACGATCAGGTCACGGTCGTCAATGCCGATGCCGAGCATCACGACCCGGCCCTGGGGGCGTTCCTCGGTGTGATCGAAAAGGACATCGCGGCCGGCAAGAATGTCCGCGACCTTCCGCCCGGCGTTTCGACCGCATTGCGCAATGTTCTCAAACGGGTTCGTATCGACCTGGACAAGCCGCTCGCCGGCGACGTGGCACTCTGACCGCATGCCGGTGAACGGCTGGACGCTGCTGTTCCACGACGCGCTCGCCAGCCAGCTGGACAATCTCGTGGCGGCCTATGAGCGAGCCCGCAAGGCGGACCCGAAAAACTTCGCTTCGAATCCCAACGTGAAATTGCTCGCCGCCATTGCCAGGCTGTTGCTCGAAATCATTCCGGCAGATCCGGGCCGTCCGGAATACCGCCAGGGCAATACGCTGGGAACGGAATACCGCCACTGGTTTCGCGTGAAGTTCATGGGCCGCTTCCGGCTGTTTTTTCGGTATGACAGCCGCAGCAAGCTGATCGTCTATGCGTGGGTCAACGACGAGAATACTTTGCGCCAGAGCGGCAGCAAGCGCGACCCTTACGAAGTCTTCAAACGCATGCTGGATTCCGGAAATCCGGCGAGCGACTGGGCAACGCTCGTCAAAAGCACGCGAACCTTGCCGGATCGAATCGCGGCGCCGCTGACCGATCCGCGGAAGCGAAAGTAACCGGGGTGCGCGAATTGTAGCTGCGTTACGCCGCCACTTCGACCTCGCGGCGCACAGTCTTGCCGTGCTCGCGCTCGGCCATGGCGAGATCGTAGGTTGCCTGCATGCGAATCCACAGATCGGGACCGGTTCCAAGATAACGGCCCAAGCGAAGCGCGGTCTCAGCGCTGATCGCACGGCGGCCGCCGGCGATTTCCGAAATACGATTGGCCGGCACGCGCAGCTTGATCGCCAAGGCCTGAGCCGAGAGTCCCCTGGCTTTCATCTCCATGGCTAGAATTCCGCCTGGGTGAACCGGCCGAAGCGCACCACGTCTAGTGATAGTCGACGATTTCGACTTCATATGCATGTTCGCCCATGACCGGATCATGTACGCCGAGCGTAGTACGCCCGGCGTATTTCGTCAATGAAGACCGGCGAGACGGGGCTGCCCTCCCCGTCTCGCCTGCTCCTTTCGCTGCCGCTCAAGGAGCGCCGGCACGCTGTCGCTACCGGCCCCCTTCCGTTCAGGCGGCTTTGGCCTTTTCGACGATCTGGTCGGCAACCTTGCCGGTCAGTTCGGCCAGATGGTCGAACCTGGTCTCGAAGGTGCCGACGCCCTGCGTCAGCGACCGCAGATCGATGATCAGGTCCGACAGTTCGGCCAGCGGCATCTGCGCCTCCACCGTGTCCCAGCCCTTCCAGCCGTCGCGGGCGTCGAAGCCCATCAGCTGGCCGCGCCGGCTCGAGACCACGGCGTTGACCTTGGCGGTGGAGTCGCTCGGCACATGGATCCGCACATGCATGATCGATTCCAGCAGCACCGGGGCGCAGTTCGGCATGCCCTCGCTCATGGCGATGCGCGCCGCGGTCTGGAAGGCGGCGTCCGACGAGTCGACGGCGTGGTACGAGCCGTCGACCAGCGCCACGGCGAGATCGACCACCGGAAAGCCGAGTGGCCCGTTCTTGAGGTAGTCGACGATGCCTTTCTCGACCGAAGGAATGAAATTGCGCGGCACCACGCCGCCCTTGATCTTGTCCTCGAAGACGAAGCCCGAGCCGCGCGGCAACGGGCGGATTTCGAGCTGGACGTCGCCGAACTGGCCGTGGCCGCCCGACTGGCGCTTGTGGCGGCCGTGCTGCGCCGCGCTTTTGCGGATCGTCTCCTTGTAGGGCATGCGCGGGGTGCGGACGTTGAGCTTGAGGCCGTATTTGCTCTGCAGCTTCTCGACGGCGACCTTGAGGTGAATCTCGCCCTGCCCGATCAGCGCCATCTCCTGCAACTCGGCGTTCTGCTCGAACACCAAGGACGGGTCCTCCTCGCGCAATTTGGCGATGGCGGCGGTCAGCTTGACCTCGTCCTTGCGGTCGGCGGCCTCGATGGCGAGACGGTAGACGGGCGTGAGCTGCTCGACCGCGACCTTGGCGAGCTTGGCCTTGCCGGTCGTGAGCGTCTCGCCGGTGGCGACGCCTTCGAGCCGGCCAAGCGCGACCGTCTCGCCGGCGCCGGCTTCGGCCAGCTTGGTCTGCGCCTCGCCCTTGAGCGCGAAGATGCCGCCGATGCGGGCCTCGCCGCCGTCCTGGCGGCGCAGCAGGGCGCCGTCCTTCAGCGTGCCCGACAGCACGCGCGCCAGGCTGAGCTTGCCGCCATGGCTGGAGTGATAGGTCTTGAGGACCTGCACCACGGCGTCGCCGCCGGGCGGCAGGCCGAGCCGCGCGGCGGCGGCCGTCACGTCCGGCACTTCGTGGCGCAGCGCCTTCAGCAGGCGGCGGATGCCGTTGTCGCCTTCGGCCGAGCCGATCAGCACCGGCACGACGAGGCCTTGCGCCAATTCCTTGGCGAGGTCGCCGAACACTTCTTCCTTCGGCGGCTCGACGTCGGAGAGCAATTCCTCCATCAGGTGCTCGTCATAGTCGGCGAGCTTTTCCAGCATCGCGAAACGGGCTTCCTTCTCGCGGTCCTTGTCGGCGATGTCGACGATCTCGCTGGGCGCGTGGCTGCGGTAGATGTAGGCGCGCTCCAGGGCGAGATCGACGAAGCCGGTGACCACCTCGTTCTCCCAGATCGGGATCTGGCGCAGCAGCAGCGGCGTGCCGCTGGCGTCCTGCAGCATCGTGAGCAGCGCGCGCAGGCTGCCGCTGGCCTTGTCGATCTTGTTGACGAACAGGAAATGGGGAATGCGCAAATCCGACAGGCGCTTCAGATAGGGCTGCAGCATCTGCAGCTTCGCGGGCTCGGGCTCGCACACCACGATGGCGGCGTCGACGCCGGCGAGCACGTTCAGCGCATCGGCAAGAAACTCGATCGAGCCGGGGCAATCCAGGAAGGTGAAATTCTGCTCCATATAGCGCGTCGTGGCGCAATTCACCTCGACGCTCATCTGCCGGGCGCGCGCTTCCAGGCTCGCGTCGCCGACGGTGTTCTTCTGCGCCACCGCGCCTTTTCTTTGCACCGCGCCCGTGACGGAAAGGATGCTCTCCAGCAGCGTGGTCTTGCCGCTGCCGTAAGGTCCCACCACGGCCACGGTGCGTGGTTCTCTGCCGTTTTGTTTTTGTCCTGACATTGTGCGCCTCCTTCGGGCCTGCTGCTGGCAGGTCCGGGGGCGCGGCGGGCGTGCATCCCGGTTACTCGGGTCGCGTCACGCGCCCCACTTCGATCAGGGATGGTCGCGCCGTTGGCCGCGCGGCGCAAGGCTTGTTGCGCTGCAATGAACCTTTGCCGTCCAACACCGTTTATAACGGGTGACCGTCCCCGACTCCGCACCCCCGCCTTCGAAACGCCGAGGAAAGCCCGCCGCCGCATCGCCATGCACGGCGCACCGGCCTGATCGGCTTTACGATATTATTCGCGCTGGCCGTGCTGAACTGGACGGCCATCGAGCTCGGCTGGATCGCCGTGCCGCCCAATTCCATTCCCTGGGCGCCGCCCAGGCTGTCCGCGCCGCCGGGCTTTTTCGCGCATCTGCAGATGCAAAGACTGCGGCACGACAAGGTGGCCTGCCTCGCGGCGCTCGACCGTGCGCCGGGGCTTTCCTACACGCCGCTGGCGGACAAGACCGATGACGCCGGCTGCGGCTTCGACAATGTCGTGCTGGCGACGCGCATGCCGGTCGCCTTCAACACCCCGCCGGTGACGACCTGTGCGCTGTCGGCCGCGCTCTATTGGTGGCAAGGCGCCTTGCAGAGCATCGCCGCCAGGGAATTGCACACGAGGGTCCGCCGCATCGACCAGGTCGGGACCTATGAGTGCCGCAACGTGAATTCGCAGGCGGACGGAAGCCGAAGCGAGCACGCGACCGCCAACGCCATCGACATCGAGGCTTTCGAGACCGCCGATGGACGGCGAATCAGCGTCGCGGCGAACTGGAATACGACAAGCGACGAGGGGCGCTTCCTGCACGCCGCGCGCGACGCGGCCTGCGGCGTGTTCGGCGAGGTGCTGAGCCCGGACTACAACGCGCTGCACGCGGGCCATTTCCACCTCGACGAGGCCGCCTGGCAGATCTGCCGCTAGCCAGCGCATGAATCCGGACTCGCGAATATTTACCGGCGCCTTGATAGGACCTATACTTGCCGTGTCGAGGCAAATATTGGGAGGGGATTGCCATGTGTTCCGAACAGGAAAAGCCACGCGGCGGCATCAGCCGGCGCAGCTTCGCGACCATGGCGGTGGCGAGCGCAGGCCTCAGCCTGCTGCCCATCCGCACACATGCCGCCGGCACGGCCATCGACGGCGTGGGCATCATGTGCATCGACTATCGCCTGGTCGATCCGGCGGTGAAGTTCTTCGACCAAAAAATGCCCGGGCGCTACGACCTGGTCGCGCTGGCCGGCGCGTCGCTGGCGAGCGTCTCGCAGATGTTCCCCGCCTCGGTCGATGCCTTGTGGAATCACGTCACGATCGCCCACACCCTGCATGCCATCAAGCACGTGGTTGTGCTGGATCACCGCGATTGCGGTGCTTACAAGCAGGAGTTCGGTCCGCGCTATGCCGGCGATAACGGCGTCGCAGAGTTCGCCCAGCATCAAAAGGTCATGGAGCGGATGCGGACGCAGTTCCTGGCGCGCGGCTTTGACCGGCTCGGCCTGGAATTGCAGTTCTTTCTCATGTCGCAAACGGCGCCCTATCGGGTCGATCCGGTGCCCGCCTGACCGCGGCGGAGCGGAGCGTTCAGATCAGGGCTGCACACCAAATTCGCTGGCGCAGCCGCGGAATCGCTGGCATGTTGCCGGTGTCATCGATTTCGAACTGAGGATTGTCATGACCATTTGGAAGACCGGGGCGCTCGCCCTGATTGCGCTTGCCGCCTGCCTTGCTTTCGCGCCGGCCGCCGAGGCGCGCTGGGCGCCGGGCGGCTCTTACGAATCCACCTGCCGGCACATCCAGTTCGACGGCGACATGCTGACCGCCTCGTGCCAGCGGCGCGACGGCGGCTGGCGCAACACCTATCTGCCGAACGCCGACGATTGCGACAGCGGCATCGTCAACAATGACGGCCAGCTGGAATGCGGCCATGCCACCGGCTGGCGTGACCGCGATCGCGACAGCGACCGCGACGCCGGGCCGTCGGGCTCCTACGAGCGCAGTTGCAGCAACATCCGCATGGACGGCTACACGCTGAAGGCGACGTGCCAGCGGCGCGACGGCAGCTGGCGCTGGACCTCGCTGGAAGACGCCTATGACTGCGACGGCCGCATCGCCAACGACAATGGCCGGCTGGTCTGCGGCGGGCGCCGCTTGAGTCTCTGATTGGCGCGCAATTTACGGGTGAAGCTGAACTACGCTTCACCCGATTGCACTCTAGAGAAAGACCCGCGCGCCCAGCTGGAACTGGCTGTCGCCGACCTCGGCCGGAGCGCCTTGCAAAAGGCGCTCGGCGCGGCGGCTGTCGATCGTCAGCAGCTCGACGGACAGCCGCAGCCAGTCGCGGGCGCTCCACAGCACCGCCGCGGTGAAGGCATGGCCGTCTTCGTCCATGACCGAAAAGCCGGCGGTGCGGGTGTCGAACGCCTCGGCGCGCGCCGATAGCCGCCAGTCGCCGAAATCGTAGCTGGCAAGCACGAAGGCCGAGTCGAAATAGGTCGTGGACAGGGCGCCCCCGCCGCCGATGGCGGTGTCGCCGGTGAAGGCCTGCGCCAGAACCGCCGCGCCGAAGACGCGGGTCTTGAACGAGACGTTCCAGAAGCGCGTCGCCCAGGACGAATCGCGGCTGGTGAAGGCGCTCGGATCGGCCCGGTTGTCGTAGCGCAGCACGGCGACCTGGCCGATATCGGGTATGTCCCAACGCGCTTGCGCATACCATCCGACCTGGCCGTCGATATTCTCGAACAGCCCGGTGCGTCCCGGCGGCTGGCCGCCATAAAGCTGCACCGTGGCGTCGGGAAGGCGCAGGCGCTCGAACAGGCCGCTCGGGCGGTCGTCGAGCGCCCAGCCGCGCGCCGCCATCACGGTGCCGGCGGGCTCGTTGCAGCAGAACAACGCGCCCACCGCCGACAGCGTGCCCCATGACGTATGGCGCGTCAGCGTGGCCTCGCCGCCGATGGTGCGCAGCTCCTCGCCGGCCCAGCTGTTGATGGCCGAGGGCGTCAGCGTGTAGGGGCTGGTCCAGCCCAGATCGTCGTTCTCGACCGACAGCGGCGGAAAGAACGCGCCCGCCTTCGCCGACCAGTGCCAGTCGCCGGAGCCGGCGGGGCGCCAGGCCAGATAGGTTTCCAGGACGTCGATGCCGCTGCGTTGCCCGGGCTCGAGGCGCAGGACGGCGACGGCGTGCAGGTCGCCGGTGACCGCCAGCGTCGCCTGCCCCACCGCCTCGACGAAACGGATGTCGGGTGTGGGCTGGCGCGCGCCGAAGCGGAATTTTCCAAGGCCGCCGTCGAGCCAGCTCTTTTCGCCCGGCGGGACGACAAGCCTTGCGTCCACGTAAGCGTCGAACGAGACGTCCATCGCTGCCGCGGGCGAAACCAGCGCCAGACCAGCGCCAAGCAAAGGGGCCCAACAATTTCGCATGACGCGCGAGTCTAGGCGCGATTATTTAAGGACCGCTTTGCAAGCCGTAAACCGCCGGTAAATCGGGAACTTTGCGGCGCACAACCGTATACGGAGGAAACCGCGGGTTCAGCGCAGAAAAGGCGCCAGCAGCGTGACGCCGACCAGCGCGCTGTTGTAGCCGGCATGGAAAAAGAACGGCGGCCACAGCGACCGGGTGCGGATCGCCAGCACGGCGTTGACGAGGCCGACCAGCACGATGATGCCGGTCAGCACCCAGCCCTCGGCGCCCGGATGCGAGACGAAGCGCAGATGCGCCAGGCCGAACAGCAGCGCGCTGACCAGCACCGCCGGCAGCAGCGTGATCTTGCGGCCGAGCCAGCTGAGCAGCACGCCGCGGAAGTAGAATTCCTCGACGAAGGGCGCGACCAGCGCCACCGTGAAAATGACGATGGGATATTGATAGGCCGGCCCCGGCGCGAACAATTGTTCGTCGGGCTTGGGATGGAATTGCACGATCGAATGCGAGGCCAGTTGCGCGATGGCGATCATGGTGAGCACCGCGAGCGCCATGCCGCCCAGCGCCGCGATGATCAGCACCACGCGGCGGGCCGGCCGGTAGCGCGCGACCAGTGCCGCGTCCGAAACCCGGCGCGCGATCCGCCAGAGGAAGAACAGCAGCACCAGGTCCGAGATCGCGGTCAACAATTGCGTCAGCGCCGGCTGGCGGATCAGCGTCGGCGCCAGGCGGTAGAACTCGGCCTGCGAGGTCCCGGCGCGCTGCAGAAGCGGAAGCGCGACGAGCAGCGCCGCGACCAGGATTGCGAAGAACACAAGCGACGCCCAGGCCGGCGACAGCACATCGGTCCACAGGACATGCCGATAACGCCGCCACGTGCCCGACGTGTCGTCTTCCACCACTGCCGACATGGGACCCCCGCCCGTTGGGAATTATGCACTTGACATACCGGACGGAAAGCCCCATATTTACTGCACGAAAGGGACTTTCCGATGACTGCCGACCTCACAAACCCGATCTTCAACGATGAAGATGCAGCCCGCAAGCACTTTGAAGCTATCCGCTGGCCGGATGGCGTCGTATGTCCCCATTGCGGCGTTGTAGGCGAGGCTACGGAGCTCCAGGGCAAGTCCACACGTCCCGGCCTCTACAAGTGCCGCGCCTGCCAGAAGCCGTTTACGGCCACCATGGGCACCCTGTACGAACGGTCGCATATCCCGCTGCATAAGTGGCTGCTGGCGACGCATCTGCTCTGCGCCTCCAAGAAGGGCATTAGCGCCCATCAGCTTTGGCGGATGCTCGGCTTCGGTTCCTACCGTACCGCTTGGTTCATGGCGCACCGTATCCGCGAAGGCATGGCCCCGCTGGCCGGGAAAGCCACGCCGCTTGGTGGCGAAGGCAAGATTGTCGAAGCCGATGCTACCTACGTGGGCGGCAAGGAAAAGAACAAGCACAGGAACAAGCGCAACGCGAAGAACATTGGCGGCGCTGGCAAGCAGATCGTTCACACGCTGGTCGAGCGCGGCGGTCGCGCCCGTTCAAACCATATCGCCAATGTAAGCGGCAAGACGCTCCGCACCGTTGTCATGACGCAGGTCAACCGCAAGTCATCGCTCATGACGGATACGGCTGGCGGTTACATGGACCTTGGCAAAGAGTTTGCCCGCCACGAAATGGTCAACCATGAAGCGGGCGAGTACGTGCGCGGCGATGCGTCGAGCAACACGGTTGAAAGCTACTTCGCCACATTCAAGCGCGGTATTGTCGGCACCTATCACAACATCAGCGAAGCCCACATGAAGCGTTATTTGGCCGAGTTCGATTTTCGCTACAACGAGCGCAGCGCGCTTGGCGTCGAAGATGTCGAGCGGGCTGCAAAAGCGGTCAAAGGCATCGAAGGCAAGCGCCTCACCTATCGACAGAAAACTGACCAAGCCGCGAACGCCTAGGCAAAGGGCGCGCGCTTTTCTGCAATGGCGCGCTACGAAGGATTGATAATCTCAGCCAAATAACGACAATCCCGCTCGGTTAGTGGAAAGCGTAATTCGACATCATTTCGTCTCACAACGAGCCAAGTCACGGTCGATTCACGGTTGACCGTTATCTGCTCAACGTTAGGCGGAAATCGTGTCATTCCATGTTCGGAATGGGAGAACTCATCCATGGCCGTGCTCTCTGAGCTTGTTGAACTTCTCAAACGCTGGGACGTTTGGAAGCGGATTGAGGCTACACCAGATAGAATCGACGCGCTAGAAAAGAAGCTAGAAGCACTTGAAGCACGACTAGCACGCGCTCCGGGCGAAGCTTGCCCAAGCTGCGGTGCATTAGATTACCGTGTCGTGAGTTCAAGCCCACACCCTACTTTTGCGCAGATGGGTATAAAAATGCACAAATTCAAATGCGGCGCATGTGGGTTTACTGACGAGAAGAAAGCCAAATCATAACGTCGATTTCTTGGACTTGCGGTTCACGGTTTTGGCCCGACTCGGCTTCTTCTTGGACTTGATAGCGCCACGCGGCGTAGGCGGCATTGCGATCATGTTCTTGATCGTTGCGTCGCGACGGCGCGCGGTCTCTGCTTCGCTAAATTGTTCGTCAGGGGGGCGCGATGAAGAAACCGGCATATCTAACTAACCTCAAGAAGCTCGGCGACGGCGTTCTTACCAAAGAAGATATATCAAATATAGAGGCTGAAGTTTATAGCGGCCCAGATAGGGCTGCCGCAGTGGTGCTTGGGTCGTTTGTTGAAAGAGGGATGGCAGACTTATTGGCATCCAAAATGAACCCTTCGCATATCGGCAAAATATTCGATTTCAGCGGACCACTGGGCACGTTCTCCGCAAAAATTGATCTGGCGTACGCCTTCAATCTCATAGGTCCAACAAGCTATCACGACCTCAATCTTATTAGACTTTTGAGAAATGCTTTTGCGCACACACGGATAGCTGTAAACTTTCAAACGTCGGAAGTTGTTGAGGTGTGTAAAAATCTGAAACTGCCCGACGAAGATGGGGTTAAACCAGAAACAGCGCTCAGGATGGTTCTACCTGCGCCTCATGTTGAGGCCGCGCTGACAAAACCGCCCGCTAGGATAAGATTTTTTATGTCATGCCATGAAATACAAACGCGGATCATTCAGGCAATACATGGACCGCGGGAAGGTGATCGCGTTTATCCGAACGATCAGCCACTTCCTTGAGGCGCGCGACTTCCATTGCCGTATAGACCTCCGTCACCACCCATTCATCATTATCTCTTGAATCAAATAGTCGATAGCCTTCGATCCCAGCCGCCAGCATCGCTGCGGTGATCTCAATTTCAGCCTCTGGGTCCTTTGTCGCGCCCATGGCGCACCTGTTGCGGACACCCCCTCAAGGTTTCATTTCGATCTAGGAATTCGAGGGGGTGCCTCGCTACACTCAAATGCCGACCTGTCACGCCCGAAAGAAAAGAGCGTCACAAAACTGGTATGTCAAGTGCATAATTCCCCGCCCGTTGAGGGTCGAGCTTAGCGGGCCGAAGCGCCAAGACCAGCCGTGGCGGAACGATTTGCGCCGAGCGATGCGCGCCTGCCGCAGCAGCGGCGGATCAGCGCAGATTTCCGGCGCGAGGCTTCATTTGGGAATGCGGGCCAGCGCTTGCGCGAACAGGCTGCGGACGTCGGCCAGGCGGGTCGCCGGATCGTTGTTGTAGTCCATCAGGCGATGCTCATAGGCGCGGCCGGCCGTCCGCTCGTCGACGATTCTGCGCACCAGTTCGAGCGCCGGCCGCCGGTGATGGAACGCGCCGGTCACTTCGGCCGTCGCCCGCGCCATGGCGCAGTAGATGCTCCGGGTCGTAGCGGCCGGCGGACACTGGCGATTGTCGGCGCGGTTCCAGACGGTGTCGGAGCTCAGGATCGCGGCGGCACGCGCGATGATCGTGCGGTCGAGTTCGGACGGCGGCAATTCCTGCGCGGGCGTGCTGAAGGTAGGCGTTTCGTCGAACAGCGGGCCGCACGAGCCCTGCCAATGGCCGTTCGCGGCCTGGAACGCACAGTCGGCGGGCGGCGGAGACGCTGCCGCGGCGGCGGCGCTCGCAAGCAACGCAAACAGCAGCATGGGACCTCCCTAGCGCAGGTTTCCGCAAAAGCGCTGAATGCGGCGGCAGGCTTCTTCCAAGGCTTCCGTCGATGTCGCGTAGGAGATGCGGAAGAACGGCGACAAGCCGAAGGCGGCGCCGTGCACCACGGCGACGCCTTCGCTGTCGAGCAGCTCATTGGTGAAGTCCGCGTCGCTGGCGATGGTCCTGCCGGCCGGCGTCCGCTTGCCGATCAGGCCGCGCACCGAGGGATAGACGTAGAACGCGCCTTCCGGCTTGGGGCATTCGATGCCGCGCGCCTGGTTCAGCATCGAGACCACCAGGTCGCGCCGCGCCTCGAATATCTTCTGGAATTTCGCGATGAAGTCCTGCGGACCGTTCAGCGCCTCGACGCTGGCCCATTGCGAGATCGACGAGGCGTTCGACGCCGACTGCGACTGCAGCTTGGCCATCGCCTTGATCAACCCTTCCGGCCCGGCGCAATAGCCGATGCGCCAGCCGGTCATCGAATAGGCCTTGGAGACGCCGTTCATGGTCAGCGTGCGGTCGTAGAGCCGCGGCTCGACCTCGGCCACGGTCGAGAACTTGAAGCCGCCATAGACGAGATGCTCGTACATGTCGTCGGTCAGGATCCAGACCTGCGGATGCCTGACCAGCACGTCGGTCAGCGCCTTCAGCTGCGCCGGCGTGTAGCAGGCCCCGGTCGGGTTGGAGGGCTGGTTGAAGATCAGCCATTTGGTCTTGGACGTGATCGCCGCGTCCAGCGCCTGCGGCGTCAGGCGGAAACCGTCCTCCAGCTTCGCCTCGACGATCACCGGCGTGCCGCCGCCGAGCAGGACGATGTCGGGATAGCTCACCCAATAGGGCGCGACGCAGATGACTTCGTCGCCCGGATTGAGCGTCGCCAACAACGCGTTGAAGATGATCGCCTTGCCGCCGGGCGAGACGAAGGTCTGCGCCACGCTGTAGTCGAGATTGTTCTCGCGCTTGAACTTCCGGGCGATGGCGGCGCGCAGCTCGGCGATGCCTTCGACGTTGGTGTACTTCGTTTCGCCGCGGCGGATGGCGGCGATGGCCGCCTCCTTGATGTTGTCCGGCGTGTCGTGGTCGGGCTCGCCGGCGGCCAGGCCGATGATGTCGCGGCCGGCGGCCTTCAGCTCGCGCGCCTTCTGCGTCGCCGCGATGGTCGGCGAGGGCTGGATGCGGCCGAGCGACTCGGCAAGGAATCCGGGCGGCAGAGGCTTGGCGGCGGCTTGCGACATGACACCTGACTTTGCGAACGAGGAGATTGACGTATCAACGAGCCGGCCCACCGCACAAGCGAAAACGGCCCGGCGCGGCGACTGACGGGCCGCTATGCCGGTTTATCGCAGCCGCCTATCCTGGGGCGTCCGATTCGAGGGTTCTGCCATGCGGCCGCTTCTGGCATTGGTGCTCGGTGCGCTCCTGCTCGCGTCCTGCTCCAAGGCGCCGCCGCCGGTGGGCCGCTGGGAAGGCACCTACGAGTCCGGCGACACCTTCGTCGCGGCGCGGCTGGAGATCGCCCCGGGCGCCCAGGTCCGCGTCAGCGCGCCCGACATCACCGACGGCAGCATCGCCTCCGAGGACGACCGCGTGACCATGCGCCAGAACATGGCGGCGCGGCTGGCCGGCGGCTGGGGCGAGATCGCGCCGCGTCCGATGGATTTCGACGGCACCACCTTTCGCAAACCGGGCGGCATCGCGCCGCAGATCGAATGGGACACCGCGAGCAAGACGATGACGCTGTACGTGTATCTCGGCACCCAGCCGGCGCTCAAAATCCCGCTGAAGCCGGTCGGCGATTTCAGCGACGATCCCTGGCCGCACTAACGGGTTGTTGAAAAACCATGACGGGGGATGTCGGAAAGTCCACGCCGCTTTTTGACCGCTATCGGACCCAAAGCGGACATTGACGAGGCGGCGTGGCCGCGCCGTCTGTGCGGGGCCTGCTACTAGTCCTCCGAGCGCAGGTATGCCTCGACGCGCTGGATCAGGCGCGCCCGCTGGGCAGGCGCCACCCCCGCGAGGAGGTGGACACGGGCGATGGGCAAGTATGGCTCCATCGCCGCTGTCAGTGCCGCGGGGGACATGCCGGCGAGCCGCGCATACTCGGACTGCAAGGCCACATTGACCGCACGCGGCCGCGCCGGATTGTCGGCGATTTCCGGGGCGTGCTCGGAAAGACTGATATGACAGTACCCAAGGTCCAGCGCGGCGGGCGCCCGGACGGCACCGTCCCAGTCGATGATCCTCGGACCATCCGCCGTCATGATCACGTTGCCGGGATGAAGGTCGTAATGACACAGCCCGTCCCCAGGCGGCAGGCGCTCAATCAGGGAGAGGATACCGGTGGCGACGTGCTTCGGAAGCATTTCGCCGAGGAACCGCAACGTGCCATCCATCCCGTCGCGCAAGGAGGGTACGTCCGGTGGCGGCGGCGTCTTGTGAACGCAGAGGCAGGCGGTGGCGAGGATCGCCCCCGTCTGCTCGAACGTTAGGGCGCCGCTCCGCGAAAGCTGCAGCAGGTTCGGTCCGTCGAAGCGCGTCAGCACGATGCCGAAGCGTCCGTCCACGTTCACCTCGTCGAACACCTCCGGCGCCGGGGCGCCGGCGGCGAAGACGGCGCGGGTCATTCGCGCCTCGTGTCGGCCGACCCGCCGCGGGACGCCGGCCTTAAACAGCTTCAGGACTTGACCGGGCGCCCAGGCGTGGACGTCGGCAAAGGCACCCTCGCCGATCTTCTCACCGAGGTATCCCCGCATCGCCCGTCCTCCGCCGCCAAGAGCAAACACCGGCGGCGCGCAAAGAAAAACCCCCTCCCGTTGCGGCCGCCCGGAGCGGTAGGTCGCGCAGCGACGGAGATTGTCTCTGATGGACTGCCGCACACTATGACCGCTTTCCACCGAAGGCCGACTAACGCCCGCTCTTCACCGCACGCAATTGCGGGCGCGCCGCAGGTTCCTCCTCCGGCTGGTATTCGAGAATGTCGCCGGGTTGGCAGGCGAGCGTGCGGCACAGGCTTTCCAGCGTCGAAAAGCGGATGGCGCGGGCGCGGCCGGTCTTGAGGATCGACAGGTTGGCGAGCGAGATGTCGACGGCCGCCGACAGGTCGGTCAGCCGCATCTTGCGCCGCGCCAGCATGATGTCGAGGTTGACGACGATGGCCATGGCTACACCGTGCCGCGCACGTCTTCGGCCAGCACGTTGGCCTCATGCACGATGCGCGCGATCAAGACGGTGAAGACGCCGGCCAGGATCAGGGCGATGTTGATGCCGCCGAGGCCGAGCGGCAGCGGGCCGACCGACGCCGGCGTGACCAGCGACAGCGCGGCGTTGCGCAAGAGCGCGAAGATGTCGATCTGCGGCAGGAAGCCGAGCGCGGCGACGAAGATGCCGACATGCTGCAGGCGGCGCACGGTGCGTTCGGCGAACACCGAGCCGGTCTCGAAGGCCTGCAGCAGGCGCTCCAGGTTGAACAGCGTTCCCAGCAACAGCAGCAGCGCCAGCAGCGACAGCGCGGCATCGGCGGGCGCGCCGGCTTGCGGCCGGTTGTCGAACGCCCAAGCGACGTGCGGCCGTGTTTCGAGGGTGCGGACCACGCGCGACCCGGCCACCACAGCGCCCGTCGCGGGCGTGAAGTCCGCCTTGATGAAGTTGCTGTGCTGCGGCGCCGGCGGCGCGGCGGGCGCAGCGGACGGCGCGGCAGGCTGCTCGCCGGGCTTCAGGTCGTGCTCCGTCCGCGTGCATTGGCGATTGCCGTTCGTGGTCGAGCAGCGCTCGATGATTTCGTGGCGGCCGTTGCCGGGCGGCAAGCGCAGCGCGTCACCGTCCATCCCGTCATCGGTGTGGAGCGAGAGCGTGTCGCGGCCCGCACCGCCCATCACCAGCGAATAGATCGCCGCCACCGGCACCAGGACCAGGAGAATGAGAATCAGCAGGCGCAGGAGGCGGCTGGCGCGCTCCGGCGTTGCGACGTTGAACGGCGATGCGGCCATGCGCGGCTCCCTCGTTTCGGTGGCCGCAAGATTCGCCGATTTGCGATGCTTGTCAATAAATATTTATCGATAAACGATATTTCATTTCATGAACGAGAAATACGCCGCCGCCACCAGGCAGGCGAAGGCCGCGAGGTGATTCCAGCGCAGCGCCTCGCCCAGGAAGAACACCGAGAAGCCGGCGAAGACGATGAGGGTAACGATCTCCTGGATCGTCTTGAGCTGCGCCGCCGAATAGACCTGGTGGCCGTAATGGTTCGCCGGCACGGCGAGGCAATATTCGAAGAAGGCGATGCCCCAGCCCACCAGCACCAATTGCCACAGCGGCAGCGGCGGAAAGCGGAATTGGCCGTACCAGGCGAACGTCATGAAGACGTTGGAAACGCCCAGCATCAGGATCGGGAAGAGCATCGGCCAGGTCATGAAACGCCTTTCGAAGTTCGTTGCAGAAGAATATGCGCCGCAGCCTCATTTACACCGTCCCAAGATGGACGACTCGGGCGCGGAAATGCCATGATGACGAGGTTCAAGAGCCAGGGAGGCTGCCATGAACATCCGCATCCAAACGATTTTGCTCGCGGCCGCAGGCGCCGCCTTGCTGTGCACCCCAGCACAATCCGCGATCTCGGTCATCGGTTCCGGTCCGGCGGAGCTTTGCTACCAGGGCGCCGACACCGGCGCCTCGCCGATGGACTATTTGAGCTATTGCGACGAGGCCCTCGCCGGCATGCTGTCGCAAGCGGACCGCGCGGCGACCTTCGTCAATCGCGGCGTGCTGCGCCTGGCGATCAACAGCGTCGACGCCGCGGCGGCGGACTTCAATGCCGGCCTCGCCATCAACGCCAATCTCGGCGAAGCCTATGTCGATCGCGGCGCGACGCTGATCGCCAGGAAGCGCTATGCCGAAGCCATCATCGACATCAACCAGGGCCTGGCGCTCGGCACCAAGGAGCCGCAGAACGCCTATTACGATCGCGGCGTGGCCAACGAAGCCATCGGCAATCTGCAAGGCGCCTATGACGATTACCGCAAGGCGGTGTCGATCGCGCCGGACTTCACGGCCGCCAGCCAGGAGCTGGTCCGCTTCAAGGTCGTGGAAAAGCCCAGCGGCGCCTGAGCGCCTGCAAAACAGGCAGGCCCGGAAGGTTCCGGGCGACGTTACATATTATTGTTTCGCGAGGCCTCGCGGTTCGCGGCGGCCAGCGACATACCGTTACAAATTCCAACTTCCCCCGGGCCGGTGTGCGCCGCACACTGTGGGCGTACCCATTTGGCCGTGCACCCTTGGCGCTCCAGTCTAGGCACGGCCGATCGGGCGGCCGGGCCTGCTGAGACGCCCCCAAGTCGAAGCACGCGGTCCGGCCGCCCACTTTCCAGCCCCGTTCAGAGATCGCCATTGTCGCGGGACCGAGCGCCGGTGTAGTGGTCCTTGTGTTCGGCCTTTGAGCCGCTATGTAGGTATCGGGGCGGTTGAGAGAGATTATTTCCATGAGATTCCTGATGCGTTCGGCCTCCGTGGCCGTCCTGGCCCTGGCCACCGCCGCCTGCACCACCCCGCCGCCCGAAGCTTTGCACCCCGGCGACGTGCCGCCCGCCTTCACCGCGCCGACGACGCCCGAAACCGCGAGCGCCCCCTTGTGGCCGACGGTCGACTGGTGGAACGGCTTCAACGCGCCGGAGCTGCCGCCGCTGGAGACCACCGCCCTTTCGGAGAACCTCGACCTGCTCGCCGCCGCGGCGCGGGTGCAGCAGGCGCAGGCCAATTCCGGCATCGCGGGGTCGGCGCTGTTTCCCTCGCTGAGCGGCAGCGGCAACGCGACGCGCAGCGGCAGCAATATTCCGGGCACGACGCACAACACCTTCGGCATCGGCGGCCAGGCGAGCTATGAGGTCGACCTGTTTGGCCTCAACCGCGACCAGCTCGAGGCCGCCGAACAGTCCGAACTGGCGGCGCGCTATGCGCAGCAGACGGTGCGGCTGACCATCACCGCGGACGTCGCCAACACCTATCTCGACGTGCTGGCGCTGCGCCAGCGCGTCACCATCGCCAAGCAGAACATCGACGCCGCCAAGCGCATCCTCACCATCACCGAGGCCAAGGTGACCAACGGCGTGTCGTCCAACCTGGAGCTGGCGCAGCAGCGCGCCCAGGTGGCCGGCGAAGAGGCCGCGATCCCCGCGCTGGAGGAGCAGGAGCGCGAGGCGCGCTATGCGCTGGCCATCCTGATGGGCCGCGCGCCGGAAGGCTTCGACGTCAAATCGGTGAACCTCGACGGCATCGTGGCGCCGGCGGTGCGCGCCGGCATCCCGACCGAGCTTCTGACCCGCCGCCCCGACGTGGCGCAGGCCGAGGCTGCCCTGCTGGCGGCGCATGCCAATGTCGACGCGGCACGCGCGGCGTTCTTCCCGCATATCGACCTCAGCGCCGGCATCACGCAGGCGTTCAATCCGTCGAGCCTGGCGTGGAGCATCGGCGCCTCGCTGTTGCAGTCCATATTCGACGGCGGCTTGCTGGCGTCGGAGAGCGACCTGCAGAAGGCGCGGCAGACCGAATTGCTGGTGACCTACCGCAAGGCGGTGTTCAACTCGCTCAGCGACGCGGAAAGCGCCATGGGCCAGGTGACCTCGCTCACCGAGCAGGAGCGTCTGGTCAACGTGCAGGAAGTCAACGCCGCCGAGGCCTATCGCATCGCCGAACTGCAATACCGCGAAGGCGTGACGGATTTGCTCAACGTGCTGCAGACGCAGCAGACGCTGTTCAACGCGCAGGATGAGCTGGTCTCGATCCGGCTGGCGCGGCTGCAGGCCGGCGTTGGCCTCTATCGCGCGCTGGGCGGCGGCTGGACGGTGGCGACGGATCCGAACGCGCCGCCGGATGCCGGTTTCGCGCCGCTCGACTATTTCCCGCTGGCGGCCGCGATCACGCACTGACCGTGAACGCGCGCGCGCCCATTCACCATGGCCGGGCCCTCTTACGCTGTCGCTAAGAGGGCCCGGCCATGGTGAGTTGGGGTTATTGGTGCCCCAGTATCCGCCGCGTCTGGTAGCCCTTGGCCAGCGCCTTGGCTTCCTCGTCCGTCAGCTTGATGTCGACCGCCGCGATCGCGTCGTCGAGATGCTTCATCTTCGAGGCGCCGACGATCGGCGCGGTGACCACGGACTGGTGCAGCAGCCAGGCGAGCGCGATCTGCGCCGCCGTTACGCCGCGCGCCTCAGCCATCTCATTGACGCGGTCGCGGATGACGTAATCGCTTTCCAGGAAGGCGCCCGGCGTCAGGATGTTCGCATCGGACTTGGCGCGCGTCGTCTGCGCCTCGCCGTCGCGGGAGCGGTTGCCGGCGAGGAAGCCCCGCGCTAAGGGGCTCCACGGAATGACGCCGATGCCGGCGTCGCGGCACAAGGGCAGCATCTCGCGCTCCTCCTCGCGGTAGACGAGGTTGTAGAAATTCTGCATCGAGACGAACCTAGTGGCGCCGAGTTTTTCCTGCGTGTGCAGGTATTTGGCGAACTGCCAGGCATACATCGACGAGGCGCCGATATAGCGCGCCTTGCCGGATTTCACGACGTCGTGCAGCGCCTCGATGGTCTCCTCGACCGGCGTCGTCGGGTCGAAGCGGTGGATCTGGTAGAGATCGACGAAGTCGGTCTGCAGGCGGCGCAGCGAAGCGTCGATCGATGCCATGATGTGCTTGCGCGACAGGCCGCGGTCGTTGACGTCGTCGCTCATCGCGCCGCAGACCTTGGTGGCGAGCACGATGTGGTCGCGGCTCGCGAAATCCTTCAGCGCCTTGCCGACGATCTCCTCGCTGCGGCCGGTCGAATAGACGTCGGCGGTGTCGAAGAAATTGATGCCGGCTTCGAGCGCGCGTTTGATGAAGGGCCGCGACTCCTCCTCGCCCAGCACCCAGTCGCGCCAGTTCGGCGAGCCGTAGGTCATCGTGCCCAGGCAGATGCGCGAGACCTTGAGACCGGTTTTTCCGAGACGGGTGGTTTGCATGGGATGTCCTCGGTTGCAGCTAGGGACACTTATACCCTCCCCTTGAGGGAGGGTCGAAAAATCCGAAGGATTTTTCGGGGAGGGGTCCGACGGAAATGCTCAGCGCCCGACCCCTCCCCGAAATTTGCTTCGCAAATTTCGACCCTCCCTCAAGGGGAGGGTCGGCTAAAACCCGAAAACCTTGCCGATGAGTTTTGGAAGCAACCCCCGAAAGATGAGGGGCGCGTCGGTCACCGCCAGGTTGATGCAGACCGGGCCAGGATCGGCGGTCGGCTGATGCTCGATCTCGGGCGTCGTCGACTGCACATCCCCGGCGGCATAGCGGCCGGTGACGTCGCTGTAGCTGCCGGTCAGGACCAGCGTCCACTCCTCGCCGCGATGGGTGTGGGTGGCGACGGCGGCGCCGGGCATGGCGCGGATCAGGCGCGCCCGCGTGCCGCCCTTGGTGCGAATGGGAAAATGCGCGAGGCCCGTGGTGATGTGGCGCCAGGGCACGTCCGCGTAGCTGGCGCCGACATAGGCCTGCAGCGGCGCGGGCACGTCGCCGCCGAGATTGGCGCCCCGCACGATGGCCGCGGCCGGCGCGTCGAGCCGCGCCAGGATGGCGTGATAGGCGCCCTGGTCCAGCGCCACCGGCGCGACCTCGGACAGCACCGAGCCGCCCGCGGCTTCCGCGTTGCGCACCAGGGCGCGGCAGTCCGCGCACAGCGCGATGTGCGACGCGGCCAGCAGCGCCACGGCTTCGTCGGCGGCGCCCGAGGCGTAACTGAGCAGCAGCTCTTCGCCGGGATGGTGGGTGATCGTCATTCTCGGTCTCCTAACGCCACGCGAAGACGCGCCATGGCGAGGCGGATGCGGGATTTTACCGTACCCAGCGGCAATCCCAATTCCGTCGCGATGATGCTGTGCGGTTTTTCCGCCAAAAAAGAAAGCTCGATGATCTGCGATTGCTCGCGCGGCAGTCCGGCCAGCGCGAGGCGCAAGCGGTCTTCGGCCTGGGCCCAATCCAGGCCCTCATCGGCCTGCCGCTCCGCCTCCGGCAGCAGCGCCGGATCGTTGGGATCGAGCTCCGGCCGGCGCTCCTTGCGGATCGCGTCGATGCGCAGATTGCGCGCGATGGTGAAAATCCAGGTCGAGGCCGAGGCCTTGCTCGCATCGAACAGCGCCGCCTTGCGCCACACGGTCAGGAGAGCCTCCTGGGCCAGGTCCTCGGCCACCGCGTTGCCGGCACCCAGCCGCATCAGATAGCCCTTCACGCGCGGCGCGAAGTGATCGAACAGATCCTGGAAGGCCTTGCGGTCGCGCTGCTGCGCCACCGCCACAACCGCCGCGTTCAGACGTGCCGCCTCGCCCGGTTCCATCGCCCTTACCCGCGGCCGCTCAGGACGCTGCGCCGCCCGGCCCGGCCAGAGGGGGCGGAAGCGCCAGGGTTCGGCATGAGTCGAGGCATAGGCCATCATAGCCCGATTTACGGCGGACCGCCGCGCGCGGATCAGTCGGCGGCTTTGATCCATCCGCCGTCCCGGGGCGTATACTTGCATGACCCATAGCGCGATCTACGAGGGCTGGGTGATGCACCGGCGGCTGCACCCAAGGCATCACGCCTTCAAATATCGCGTCTTTTCGCTGCTGCTGGACCTGGACGAACTGGAAGGCCTTGGCCGCCGGCTGACGCTGTTCGCCTGGAACCGCGCCGGGATCGTCAGTTTCCAGGATCGCGACCATGGCGACGGCACGGGTCTGCGGGCCTGGCTGGACGGCCGGCTCGCCGCCGCGGGCATCGTCGCGGACGGGCCGCGGCGGGTGCTTTGCTACCCGCGCCTGTTCGGTCATGTCTTCAATCCGATCAGTACCTGGTTCTGCTACACCGCCGACGAGCGGCTCGCCGCCATCGTCTACGAAGTCCACAACACCTATGGCGAGCGGCACAGTTACGTCCTGCGCGTGGGCAATGACGCGGCCCTGGTGCGCCACGGTTGCGCCAAGGATTTCTACGTCTCGCCGTTCCTGTCGATGGACTGTACCTACAACTTCAAGATCCGCCCGCCCGGCGACGACGTCATGATCGCCATCAACGAGGAGGAAGCCGGCAGGCCCATCCTCACCGCCACCTTCGCCGGCAAGCGCCAGGCTCTGAGCGACCGCGCACTGCTCGGCATGCTGCTGCGCCATCCGCTGATGACGCTCAAGGTCGTCGCCGCCATCCACTTCGAGGCCGTGCGGCTGATGTGGAAGGGCGTGGCGCGGCATGCGCATGGGGCGGCGATAGTCAGGCCTTAGCGAAACGCCTCGATCATGCGCGTCGCGCGCGCGAGTTCGGCGTCATTCAAGCCCGACAGCGCTGCATTGATGCGATGAAGAAGCTTGCTGCGCGGGCCTGACGGAAAGATGCTCACGCCAACCGCGAACAATGCCGCTTCCGGGACGTCCAGCGCCTCTGCAATCTTTTCGATCGTTTCATACGATGGCGTGGTCCGCCCGACTTCATAGTCGCTCACGGACTTCGGCGACTTTTCGATCTTTTCGGCCAACTCGGGCTGCGTGAAGCCGCGCGCTTTGCGGTGCTGACGCAAATTCGCACTCACAATTTGCCGAATGTTCATCGCTCGCCTCCGCGACGGACAATCGGAGCCGGCGGCAGGGCAGATAACCTGTTGACACCTATATTATTCAACGTAATATAAGTAGAACTTATAGTATCGTTGTGATTGTAGCGATCGGCGGGTGCTATGGAGGACAACGACGTGCCGGTTGGTCATTTGGTCGAAGCGGGATCGGGCGTGATGCTGATCGTCTGCGCCGGCGCTGTGATCGGCTTATCACTTAGTCTGGATGTCTGGGAGAAGATACGCGCCTATCGCGTCCCACAATCCGAGATCGACGCCCTCGCGCGCGCGAGCATCGCGGCGCTCGGCGAGCGCGCGGGCGACCAACTGATCGCGCTGGCGAACCGCGCGCGCTGGCGCGGCGAGACCGAAGAGGAGACCGTTCATATCCGCATCGCAAGGGCCGTATTCGCGTTGCAGGCGGCGGCGACCGGTGCGGTGGATGTGGTGCGTCTTCGGCGCCGCAAGACGGTGGCCTGACCGTGCGTGCTTCGAGGCTCAGCGCGAAGTGCGCCGAGCACCTCAGCATGACGAGACGGGAGCCTGCACTACCCTCGTCATGCTGAGGTGCGAGGCCAAAGGCCGAGCCTCGAAGCACGTACCGGCCCCTGCGACAATCGGGGCTTCCGGCAGGGCCGATTGATTCAAACCGCCTGCGCTTGTAGAGCCTTGGGCATCGATATCCAGCGGGCACAGCGACGATGAGCATCAACGGCAAAGCCTATGTCATGGGCGCGTTCGAGCATCCGACGCGCGAAGCGCCCGACAAATCGACGCCGCAACTGCACGCCGAATGCGCCCGCGGCGCGCTGGAAGACGCCGGCCTGAAAAAGGACGACATCGACGGCTATTTCTGCGCCGGCGACGCGCCGGGCTTCGGCGCCATGTCGATGGCCGACTATATGGGCCTGCGCAATCTGCGCCACATGGATTCCACCGAGACCGGCGGGTCGTCCTACCTGCTGCATGTCGGCCATGCCGCCGAAGCGATCGCGGCGGGCAAATGCTCGGTCGCGCTGATCACGCTGGCGGGCAAGCCGCTGACGCAAGGCAGAGGTCCGGGCGGCGGCGGGGGGCGCGGCGGACCGCCCGGCAATATCGGGGCGGCGCCGGAAAGCGCTTTTGAGATGCCCTATGGCGGCACCACGCACAATCAATATGCCATGTGCGCCACGCGCCACATGCACGAGTTCGGCACGACGAGCGAGCAGCTCGCCTGGATCAAGGTCGCGGCGTCGCATCACGCGCAGTGGAACCCGCACGCCTTGCTCAAGGAGGTCGTGACGGTCGAAGACGTCGTCAACTCGCCGATGATCGCGACGCCGCTGCACCGGCTTGATTGCTGCGTCATCACCGACGGCGGCGGCGCTCTCATCGTCACCAGCCCGGAAATCGCCAAGCAATTGAATCGTCCGAAAGTGAAAATCCTCGGCGCCGGCGAGGCGCCCAAGGGCACCTATGGCGGCAAGGTGGACCTGACCTTTTCCGGCGCGGCGTGGAGCGGGCCCAAGGCGTTCGCAGAAGCCGGCGTCAGGCCCGCCGACATCAAATACGCCTCGATCTACGACAGCTTCACCATCACGGTGCTGATGCAGATCGAGGATCTGGGCTTCTGCAAGAAGGGCGAGGGCGGCAGGTTCGTCGCCGACGGCAATTTGATCTCGGGCGTCGGCAAGCTGCCGTTCAACACCGATGGCGGGGGCCTGTGCAACAACCATCCGACCAATCGCGGCGGCATCACCAAGGTGATCGAGGCGGTGCGCCAGTTGCGCGGCGAGGCCCATCCCAAGGTGCAGGTGCCCAATTGCGACCTCGCCCTGGCACACGGCACGGGCGGCTCGCTCGGCACGCGGCACGGTTCGGCCACCGTCATCCTGGAGCGGGAGTAGTTCGATGTCCGAGCAAGCTGACAAGAAGGCGCCCGCCGCCCGCCGCATCTTCCCGCCGCCGGTGAACGTGGAGACCGAAAAATTCTGGAAGGCGGCCGAGGACGGCAAGCTGCTCTACGGCTACTGCCTCGCCTGCAACGAGCCGCATTATTTCCCGCGGTCGTTCTGCCCGTTCTGCTTCTCGGAGCGCGTCGAGTGGCGCGAGGCCAGCGGCGGCGCCACGGTCTATTCCTATTCGATCATGTACCGCTCGCCGACCGGGCCGTACACCATCGCCTGGGTGACGCTGGCGGAGGGGCCGTGCGTGCTGACCAACCTGGTCGACTGCGATTTCGCGAAGATCGCCATCGATGCGCCGGTCAAGCTGGTATGGAAGCCCAGCGAAGGCGGCGCGCCGGTGCCGTTCTTTACGCTGGCTTAGCCCCGGGGCCGTGGGGATCACGCATGAAAATCCTTTCAGTCCTGCTGGTCCTCGGCGCCGTGATCACGCTCGCCTATTGGGCGAACTATTTCATCGCGGGCGATGTCCGCGTACTGCCGGACTATTGGTACAGCGCCTTCGAAGACTCTTTCCCCGTCGCCGATTTGTGGATGGCGCTGTGCATGCTCGCCGCCGGCATCGGGCTGTGGCGCGGGACGCGCAGCGGCGCGCTGTTCGGACTGATGGCGGGCAGCGCCCTCGTCTACCTCGCGGCGATGGACATCACCTTCAATGTCGAGCATGGGCTCTACGCCCTGCTGCCCCGTTCCGGCGCCATGATGACGGAAACCTGGATCAATGCGTCGTCGCTGGGGCTCGGGATCGCTACGCTTACGATGAGCTGGCGCGCGCCAACGCGTTCTTCGCGCGGCTGATCGAGAATTCGAGGCCCGAGGCGGTGATGGCGTCGATCAGCGGCCACAGGTTCGGCACGATGCGCAGCTCGATGCCGGCCGCGGCGTGCAGCGCCAAGAGATCGCCCACCGGCTCGACCGCCAGCGGCGTCACGGTCTCGTTCGTCGCCCAGTAGCCCGCCTCCGGCACCTGGTGGATCGTGAAGGGCGCGGCGTCGAAGCGGTAGACATAGACCGTGCAGGCGCGCAGCCGCGCCAGCCAGCCGCTTTCGATGGCATGCAGGCGCGCCGCCCCGCCCAGGCCGAGCAGCGTCCGTCCGGTTTCGCTCAGCGGCTTGCCGGTGCTCCAGCAACAGGCGCGCGGACATTGGCGCGGAAACCAGAAACCCGGCGCGTGCGCTTCGTCCACCGCCCACACCAGCGGCGGAGCGTCCGGCGAGCTCGCGGGCACATGCGGCTGGAAGACCTTGATGTCGGGGTCCTCGGAGAAGTGCAGAAGAGGCGGCATGGACGCAGATTAACGCTCGCGCCGCTCAGAACAAACTGCCCTGCGGCGGTTCGGGCCTGGGCGGCGGCGGCGGCTTGCCGGCTTTTTCCATGTCCATGGGAATGTCCGACGGCTGCAGGATCGCCTTCAATGCGTCGACGGTCGCGGGCTCTTCGCCGAGCCACTTCGCCCAGTGTTCGTCGGCGATCACCGCCGGCATGCGGTCGGTGATGGTGGCGATCAGGGCGTTGGGCGGCGTCGTCACCATCGCGAAGGTGTCGAGCGGCACGGGCGATGGGCCGAGCCAGCGCTCCCAGATCACCGCGATGGCGGTGGCGGCGCGGCCGCGCGGGGTGACGACGTATTGCTGCGTTTTCTTCGCGGTGACCTCCTCGCCTTCGTTGAAGGTGTGGACGGCGATGAGGCCGCGTCGGCGGAAGAAGGCATCACGAAACGTCGGCTTCTGCTCGATGGTCTCGGCGCGGGCATGGATGAACTTGCCGCCGACCGTCTGATCCGGCGCAGTGGCCGGCACAAAGCCCCAGCGCATGCGCACCGAGCGCCGCACGCCTTGCGCATCGCGGCAGATCACGTTGGCGAAGCGGAACGGCGTGACGGCGTCGTCGGGCGCGTCCGGCGCGTCGTTGAACTGGCGCAAGCTGACCGCGTCCGTCCAATTCACCCGCTGCGTGAACTTTCCGCACATTTGCCTGGGCCCGAAGAATCGCTTCTCAGTATCGCATGGTGAGCCGGAAAGAATGGGACAAGCTCGCGGACGAGTTCGAGCGCGAAGTCTGCGACATCACGCGCGAGACCAAAGGCGGCCAGATCGCGCGGCTGATGCGTACGCTGCCGGTTTCGGCGAAGACGTCCGTGCTGGTCGACCTCGGCTGCGGTCTCGGCACCTTTGTCGAGCGTTATGGCCCGCTGTTCCGGCGGACCTTCGCGGTCGAGCACGCGCCGCGCATCATCGCGCGGGCGAAAAAGCGGTTGGCGAAGCGTGAGGACATCACCTGGCTGACGGCCAGCATGGCGCCGGCCGCATGGCGCATCGGGCGCGTCGCCGACCTCACCGTCTGCATGAACGTCATCACCATGCCCGAGGCGCGCATCCGCGCACGGATGTGGGACGGCATCGCACGCGTCACCAAGAAGCGCGGCCATGCGCTGATCGTCGTGCCCTCGATCGAATCCGACCGCATGGTCGAGCGCGTCGCCTATGGCACCAGGCGCGCCGAGGCGATGACGGAGGCGCCGGACGGATTGGTCGACCGCGGCGGCAGCCGGCAGAAGCATTTCGCGCGCGCCGAACTGGAAGCGCTGCTGGGCGCGCACGGCTTTCGCGTCACGAAGATGCAGCGCGTGTTCTATCCCTGGCAGAAGGAAGGCCTGCGCAAGCCGCGCGGCGCGGGGACGCGACGGCCATGGGACTGGCTGGTGCTGGCGGAGCGCCTTTAACGCCCGATCCGCCCCGTCACCGGCATCGAGCTCGTCAGCCCGCCATCGACGGCGATGTGCTGGCCGTTGACGTAGCTCGCCTCGTCGCTGGCCAGGAACAGCGCCATGGCCGCGATCTCCTCCGGCACGCCGTGGCGCTTCAAGGGATTGAGCTGGCCGATGCGGCCTTCCGTGCCGCGCTGCTTGGCGTAGTCGAAGATCGGCTTGGTCATGCCGGTCTCGATGATGCCGGGGCAGATCGCGTTCACCCGCACATTGGTGCCGGCGAGATAATTCGCCGCCGTCGTCGCCAGGTTGATCACGCCGGCTTTCGACGCGGAATAGGGCCCGCCGCCCGCACCCGAACGGATGCCGGCCACCGAAGCGGTGCAGACGATGGAGCCCTTCTTGTTGGGGACCATCACGCGCGCCGCGTGCTTGATGGCCAGGTACACGCCGATCAGGTTGACGTCGAGCACGGCGCGCCAGTCATCGGCATCGAGCTCGAAAAACGGCCGCTGGCCGCCGCCGGAAATACCGGCATTGGCGTAGCAGATGTCGAGCTGGCCATATTCCTTGACCGCGGTATCGACATAGCGGGCAACGTCGTCCTCCTTGGACGCATCGGCGAGCAGGGCAAGCGCCGTGCCGCCGGCGTCTTTGATCGCCTTGGCTGTGTCCTCGACCTCCCTGGCGCGGTCGACGCAGACGACCTTGGCGCCTTCCGCCGCGAACAGCTTGGCGGTGGCGCGGCCGATGCCGCTGGCGGCGCCGGTGACGATTGCGACTTTTCCCTTGAGGCGATCCATGGCGGCTTCTCCGGTTTCTGTCTGGCGGCAGACTATGCGAAACTTCGGGGGGATCAAAAGATTTCATCACCATGGCTGCGCGCAGCGCCGTGCTCGGCATCGACCGGGGCGGCTTTCAATACGGCGTCACGACGATTTTCCAGAACGTGTCGTTCCTGCTGGACGATGCGCGCACCGCGCTGGTCGGCGAGAACGGCGCCGGCAAATCGACGCTGCTGAAGTGCCTCGCCGGCGAGCACGACCTGTCCGACGGCCAGGTGGTGCGGTCGCGGGGTCTGCGCGTCGGCTATGTGCCGCAGGAGATTCCCACCGCGCTGATGACGGTCTGCGTCCGCGACATGCTGGAGCAGGCGCTGCCGCCCGGCGGCCGCGACGACAGCTGGAAGGTCGACGTCCTGATCGACGATCTGCGCATTCCGCCCGATCTCGCCGACAAGACATTCGGCGAATTGTCCGGCGGCTGGCAGCGCCTGCTGCTGATCGCCGCCGCCAAGCTGGGCGAGCCGGACATCGTCATCCTGGACGAGCCGACCAACCATCTCGACATCGAGAACATCAACAAGCTGGAGCGCTGGCTTGAGGGCGACATCCGCCTGCCGATGCTGATCGTCAGCCATGACCGCGAATTCCTCGACCGCACCACGAGCCGCACCATCTTCCTGCGCAAGGACGGCGCGCATGCCTTCAAGGCGCCGTTCGCCGCGGCGCGCGAGCAGCTGCTGCAGAACGACGCGACGGCGGCCAAGCGGCGCTCGCTCGAGGAGCGCGAGGTCTCGCGGCTGGAGAAGGTCGCGGCGCGCTACAAGGCCTGGGGCGTGCTCAACGACGCCTTCCACAAGAAGCAGCGCGCCACCGAGAAGCGCATCGCGCGCATCGAGGACAATGCCACCGAGGTCTACCGCGCCAGGAACCGCAAACTGGAGTTGAACGACGAGGCCATCGACGCCAAGATCGCGCTGCGCCTGTCGAACCTGGTGGTCAAGACGCCGGACAATGCCCGCACGCTGGTCACCATCGACCGGCTGGTGATCGCGGCCGGCGAGCGTGTCGCGCTGCTCGGCGCCAATGGCAGCGGCAAATCCACGCTGCTCGGCGTGCTGGCGGCGGCGTTCGATCCCACGCAGGAGCATTACGACGGCCGCGCCGCGGTGCGCTTCAATCCGGCGACCAACCTCGTCTATTTCGACCAGCGCATGGCGGACCTGCCGCTGGACATCTCGCTGCGCGACTACATCGCGCAGATCAAGACGGTGAACAACGCGCAGGCGGTCGCCATCCTCGCCAAGGCCGGATTTCCCTTCGAGCGGCTGGACGACAAGATCCGCAAGCTCTCCTATGGCGAGCAGTCGCGGCTGGTCTTCCTGCACATGAAATTGCGCAAGCCGAATTTCTACCTGCTGGACGAGCCGACCAATCATCTCGACATCGAGGGCCAGGAAGACCTGGAGGGTCAACTGGAAGAATCCGACGTGTCCTGCGTCTTCGTCAGCCATGACCGCTATTTCACGCGCACGGCGGCGACGCGCTTTTTGGAGATTCGCCGCGGCCGGCTGGTCGACGTCGAGGACGCCGACGACTTCTTCGACCGCCAGACGGACGCGGCATAGGCCGCTGGAGGTGCGTCCGCCCCTTTGCTACAAAGCCCCATGGCACTGGACCCGATCGCGACGCTGGAACTCGACCGCTGGGCGGGGCCGTTCGACGCCGAAACCCGCGCCGCGGCGCAGGACGCGCTGGAGAGCGGCAAGGTGCTCTATTTCCCGAAGCTGCCCTTCACCGTCGGCAACAGCGAGAACGTGTTTCTGAGCGACGCGCTGTCCAACGGCCGCGCCAAGAACATCAGTCGCGATCCGGGCGGGCAGATTCAGGGCGACGCCGCGTCGCCGGAAGCGGCCGCGCAACTGTCGGCGATGATGGGGCGGTTCGCGGACCAGGCGCGCGCGCTCGTGCTGTCGCTGTGTCCCGGCTACGAGAGCGGCATCGAGCAGGCGCGCACCAGCTACCGTCCCGTCGAGATCGCGGGGCGAAGCTACAGCCCGCGCAACGACGACAAGCGGCTGCATGTCGATGCCTTTCCGTCGCGGCCGCAGCGCGGGCGGCGCATCCTGCGCGTGTTCTCCAACATCCATCCGATGGGGGGCGCGCGCCTCTGGCATGTCGGCGAGCCGTTCGAGGACGTGGCGAGACGATACGCACCGGCGGCGCGCAGGCCGCTGCCGCTGGAGCCCTGGCTGTTCGACTTGCTCGGCGTCACCAAGGGCCGGCGCAGTGACTACGATTATCTGATGCTCGGCCTGCATGACGGCGCCAAGCTCGACGCGGACTACCAGAATACCGCGCCGCAGGTCGAGTTCGCGTTTCCCGCCGGCACGAGCTGGATGTGCTTCACCGACCAGGCGATGCACGCCGCGCTGAAGGGCCAGTTCGCGCTGGAGCAGACCTTCCATCTGCCGGTCGAGGCGCTGGGGCACCCCGAGCGCTCGCCGCTGAAGGTGCTGGAGCGGATGACGGGGCGGGCGCTAATCTGATCAATTCCAGAGCTTCGCGATCCTCTCCGCCTCTTTGCGCCCCTGCACCACACCCGCCAGCGCGACGTCGCCGCGGCGGCTGGCATCCATCAAATTGTTGCCGAAGGCCTCCAGGTAGTGCGCGTCGGGCACGATCAGCTCGACCTTCGCGCCCGTGGCGCGCAGAGCCGCGATCTCGGCATCGATGCGGGCGCGCATGATGTCCGCGCCGACATTCGACAGCACCGCCACGGCCAGCACGCGCTCATAGCCCTTGCCGAGATCGAAGCTCGTGCCCGAGCGCATGCCGCCGTCGACATAGCGCCGGCCGTGAATGGTGATCGGCGGAAAAATTCCCGGCACCGAACAGCTCGACGCGATGGCGCGGCCGAGTTCGACGCCCGACGCTTGCTCCCACACCACGAAGGCGCCGTCCTGCGCATCGACGGCGGTGCAGGCGAAGCCGCGCGGCCAGGGCTCGCCGTCCTTGGCGATGGAGCCGAAGCTGGCGATGAACTGCTCCTCGGGGACCGTCTTGGCGGCCAGCGCGAAGGCGCCGATGGCGATTCGCGTTTCGACCGTCGGCTCGCCGTCCGGCTGGTGCGGCGCCGCCATGAATTTCAGCAGCGGTCCAAGGTCGGGCGCCG